>Ga0335073_10003213_pt1 | contig 22722 bp, 15 predicted proteins | sample Lox_Sample_22_FD_207093 | JGI IMG/M metagenome (GOLD analysis project Ga0335073, IMG submission 207093) | Soil microbial communities from Loxahatchee National Wildlife Refuge, Florida, United States - Lox_Sample_2.2 | ecosystem: Environmental > Terrestrial > Soil > Wetlands | place: USA... | reverse complement strand
CTCGGCGGCGCCGACGCTTCCGCTCCAGGCGATCGCGCGGTAGGCGCGCGCATCGTACACGCGGATCGCAGCGTGCACGGGGAGAGCGCCCGTCGCCGCTCCGAGCACCACCGTGCCCCAGGGGTCCTCGATGCTCAACTGTCCGCCGCGCAACCCGGCGAGGCGTGTGAGGACGGCCTCGCGCAACACGCGGTCGGACAGACCCGCTATGCGCTTCTCCGGGCGGGGTTCGGCGTGCAGATCGGTGCCGATCATGACCTCAAGATTCCTTCGCGGTGAGGACGGGGTGGGTATGGACGGGATTGCGCTTGAGCCACAGGCGAAGCGCCTGCCAATGGATGGCGCCGACCACTTGCAGCGTCATCAGCGGATAGCGCCACAGCACCCGGCACAGGGTCGCCGCCTCGATCGGTCGCCGCTCGAGCACCAGGGACGCGTCGAATTCCGCTTCGCCGTCGCACAGTGCGCGCATGTGGACTCGTAGGTTTCGCCCCGGATTGGAGAAGTGCCAGGCGTAGTGTCGGTTCATGGCCATGAACGGCGAGACGTGAAAGGCCTTGGCGAAGGACCAGCCCCATAGCCGGCCGCTCTGGCTGGCGCCCGCCACCGGCAGCACGTAGGCGTGCCGCTCGCGCCACGGGGTGTTGGTGATGTCGGCGACGATGCAGTCGAGGGCGACGCCATCCTCGGCGTAGCAGTAGTAGAAGCTCACCGGGTTGAAGATGTAGCCGGCGTAGCGCAGATGGGTCAACAGACGGATGGGTCCCGCTGGGCGGCGGCCGAGCGTGAGCGCCGCGTGATCGCGCACCGCATCCGACAGGGATTTGTCGGGCGGCCCCAGATAGTCGCTGCGGCGAAACTCCGCGAGATTGCGCCGGCCGACCGACCAGGCCCAGCGGCCGGCAAACACCCGCTCGATCTCGTCGAGATCGAGATAGAGCTGGGCCATCCGGTAGGTGAACGCGTGGGCGCGCGGCAGGTGGCGCCGGTGCCGCACGATGCCCTCGTAGAGGGCGCTCGACAGCGCAGGTTCGGCCGACCGCCTCATGCGGCCAGGCCTCGCTCGCGGGGCGGCCGTGCTTGTGCGGCCGATGCTGCTTCCCAGCGGGCGCCCAAGGCCGAGGCTACCTCCACGGCGCTCTGCACCCCGTCCTCGTGAAAGCCCCATCCCCAGTAGGCGCCCGCAAACCAGCAGCGCCGCGTGCCCTGGATCTGCGCCTTGTGGCCTTGGGCCGCGATCGACTCGTGGGTGTGCAGGGGGTGCTGATAGCGGATCCTTCGCAGCACCCGAAGCGGATCGATCGACGCGGTCGGATTCAGGGTCACGATCAGCGGCTCGGGTGACTCGATGCCCTGAAGCAGGTTCATGCAGTAGCTGACGGTGCAGGCGTGCGCGGGATGCCGCGGAACCAGTGCATTCCAGGCGGCCCATGCGCGCCGGCAGCGAGGCATGACCGAGGGGTCGGTATGCAGCACAACGTCGTTCGGCTGATAGGCAAGGGCTCCGAGCACGGCGCGCTCGTGCTCGGAGGGATCGGCGAGCAGGCCAAGCGCCTGGTCGCTGTGACAGGCGAAGACGACCTGATCGTAGGATTCCACTTCGGTGTCGGTGGCGACCTCGACCGCTCCGGCGCTGCGCCGTACCGAGCGCACTGCGCTTCGAAGGCGCTCATCGATGCGCCAGCGGGCGCGCATGGCATCGACGTAGGCGGCCGATCCTCCCTTGACCACCCGCCAGGAGGGGCGATCGCGCACCTGCAGCATCTGATGGTTTGCGAGGAAGCGCACCAGGAAGCGGGCCGGGAAGGAGAGGATCCGGTGCGGCGGGGAGGACCACAAGGCGGACGCCATCGGCACCAGATGCTCGTCGCGAAAAGCCGCCCCATAGCGCCCGCGCTCGAGATACTCCCCGAGCGTCGGGCCCGGAGCGGCCGATTCGAGCAACAGGGGCGCTTCACGGTAGAAGCGCAGCAGATCGCGGATCATGCCGAGGAATCGGGGGGACAGGAGATTTCGCCGCTGACAGAAAAGGCCGGCGAGCGAGGTGGCGTTGTACTCGAGCCCGCTCGCCTCGTTGCGCACCGAAAAGCTCATGGTCGTGGGCCGCGAGCCGACGCCGAGCTCCTCGAACAGGCATGTGAGTAAGGGATAGTGCGCGGGGTTGTAGACGATGAATCCGGTGTCGACGCGGTAAGGCCCGCTCGGCAGCTGCACCAGGTGAGTGTGCGTGTGGCCGCCGAGGTAGTCGTTGGCCTCGAAGAGCGTCACGCAGTGCTTGCGCGACAGCAGCCATGCGCTGGTCAAACCGGAGATTCCGGCGCCGATCACCGCGACTCGCATGGATCTGAACTCCTGTCAGGGCCCCTGTGCTATACGAGGGGTGCTGCACTTCGGATGCAGGCGGTCGCAATTCATCCCCTACACCGTGCCGTCAGCGGCTCGTGGACCGACGGCGCGGCTTCGCTCGATCCTCATTCTTTCGCTGCGGCATCCTCGATGATTACGTCCAGGCGAGGCGGGCGGATGCAGGGCGGCGGCGGCCAGGGCGGCGCCTGGTGTCGCCGAGCCGTTTTGGATCAAGATCCTCCGTACGTACACGTCACCACGTCGGCTGATCCGGCCGAGCCGCTCTCCAGCTCGGCCGTCAGAATCCCGCTGATCTCCGACAGGCACGATCCGCAATTGCTGCCCGCGCGGAGCTGCCGCCCGATCTCCGCCGCGCTCCTTGCCTTGCGCTCGCGTACCGCGGCGCGAATGCTGTTGCGGCCCACGCTGAAGCATGCACAGACGATGTCCCCCGTGTCGACATTCGAGCGCGCCGGCCGGCCCGCCAGAAGGCCGCATCGATCTTGCGGGTCGAGGGTGGGCTTGCCGAAGAGACCCGTGAGCCACGTGCGCGACGGCAGATCCGGACGGGGCGACAAGAACACGCACGCCTCCAGGCGTCCCTCGACCAGATGCGCCGCCCGGTATACCCCGATGCTGCGGTCGGAGTATTCAATCCAATCGCACGCCGGATCGTCGGCCTCGAGCAAGCGTCTCGCCCACGGCGACCAGTTGCCGAACACCCGCCGGCCGGCGAGCTCGTAGCGCAGGCAATGAGCGCCCGGCGTCAGCGACCAGGCCGTCGCATCGCGGATGAGCACGCGCCTTCGGCTGAGTGCGAAACCCTGCCAGGCGACGACGAACGGCGCCACCCGCGCCGGCGTGTGCTTGAACTCGGGCTCCCCGGACACCGGGTCCACCGCGGGGCTCACCAGCGATCCCACGCGAGCGTCGCCGGCATACTGCGAGTTCCAGTGCATCGGGGCGAAGATCATGCCCCGCCCGACATCGCCGCTGCAGCGCAAGCGCGCCACCACGGATCCCCAGCGGGTCGACACTTGCACCAGTTCACCGGGGCGCACGCCCGCATGCCTTGCGTCTTGTGCATGCAAGTCGACAAACGGCTCCGGAGCGTGCTGCATCAGCCGAGCGGAGCGACCGGTCCGCGTCATCGTGTGCCACTGGTCGCGAATGCGGCCCGTGTTCAGCACCAGCGGGTACTCGCCATCGATGTCGTACATCGGAGCGCGCGGCACGGTCGCCACGAAGCGGGCGCGACCGTCCGCATGGTAGAAGCGCCCGTCGGCGAATGGCCGCGCAGCCGGCTCCCGCACCACCCGCTCGCCCTCCGACCGCTCGCCCCCCGCGCCGCTGAGCGGCCACCGCACCGGCGTGAGCGCCTCATAGTCCGCGCACGTCAACCCCGCCAGCGCGCCGATATCGAACGCACGGCTCCCGTCATTGCCCGCCGCCGACAACCGGGCATGCTCGGCGAAGATCTCGTGCGGCGACTGGAAGCGAAATCCGTCGCGGAATCCCATCCGCTCCGCGACCCGACAGAACATCCACCAATCCGCCCGCGCCTCCCCCGGCGCCGGCAAGAACGCGCGCTGCCGCGAGATGCAGCGCTCAGAATTCGTGACCGTGCCCTCCTTCTCTCCCCACGCCGCGGCCGGCAGCAGCACGTGCGCGAGCGCCGTCGTATCGGTATCCGCCACGCAATCCGAGACGACCACGAGCTCGCAGCGCCGCAGCGCCGCCCGAGCGCGATTCGCATTCGGCAAGCTCACCACCGGATTCGTGCCCGCGATCCACACCGCCTTCACCCGGCGCGCATGGATCGACTCGAACAGATCCACCGCCTTGAGTCCGGGGGCGGCCGCGATCGTGGGACTGCCCCAGAAGCCCTGCACGAGCGCGCGGTGTTCGGCGCGGCCGAGCTCCAGATGCGCCGCGAGCGTCGTCGCGAGCCCGCCGACTTCCCGCCCTCCCATGGCATTGGGCTGGCCCGTGATGGAGAAGGGCCCTGCGCCGGGACGGCCGATGCGGCCCGTGAGCAGGTGGCAGTTGATGATGCTGTTCGCCTTGTCGGTGCCCGCGGAGGACTGATTCACGCCCTGCGAAAACAGCGTCACGGTGCGCGGCGATCCGGCGAACAGGGCATAGAACTCCTCGAGCACGTCGGGGGCGACCCGGCAGTGCTTCGCCACCGCTGCGACGTTCCCGGCCGTGTTCTCGGCCACCGCGAGCGCGTGATCGACGCCACGCGTGTGCGCCTCGATGAACTCGCGATCCCCGGCGCCGTGCTGATGCAGATACCACAAGAGCCCGTTGAACAGCGCCACATCGCTGCCCGCCTTCAGCGCCACGTGCAGGTCCGCGATCGCCGCCGTCGGCGTGCGGCGTGGATCGATGACCACCACCTTGAGCTCCGGCCGCCGCGCCTTCGCGCCGACGATGCGCTGATAGAGCACCGGGTGACACCAGGCGGTGTTCGATCCCGCCAGCACGATGAGATCAGCGCTCTCCAGATCCTCGTAGGACACCGGTACGACATCCTCGCCGAACGCTCGAAGGTGCGCCGCCACCGCCGAGGCCATGCAGAGCCGCGAGTTGGTGTCGATGTTGGCCGAGCCGATATAGCCCTTCATCAGTTTGTTCGCGACGTAATAGTCCTCGGTGAGGAGCTGCCCCGACACGTAGAATGCGACCGCGTCCGGTCCGTGCGCATCGATGATGCGGCGAAATCCGTCCGCGACCGCATCGAGCGCCGTATCCCAGTCGGTGTCCTGACCGTGCAGGCGCGGCCGCAGCAGCCGCCCGTCCAGGCCCAGCGTGTCGGCGAGCGCCGATCCCTTGGAGCACAGCCGGCCTGCGTTCGCCGGGTGCAGCGGATCGCCCGCCACGGAGACGGCGGCGCCGGCGGTCGCCGCGCCGGCGGTCGCGAGCACCCCGCACCCGACCCCGCAATACGGGCACGTGGTGCGCACCGGCATGGTCACGCGCAACGCCTCACGCGCGATGTCTCACGTCCGAACGCGCCCTCACGCGGGCGGCTCGGCGAAGTCACGGCCGAAGAGGAGCTGCTCGCGCATCGGCCCGATGGGCCGCTCCTGTCCCATCAACTCCGCGTACCAGGGCCCATCGCGCGTATCGCCATACAGCACGGCGCCCTGCACGCGGTCGTTTTCCAGGATCAAGTGTTTGTAGATGCCGAGCTGCGTGTCATGGAGGATCAGCGATTCGCTGCGCGGGCTTGCTCGCCAGTTGCCGGCGGAGAACACCTGGATGCCCGTCACCTTGAGATTCGTGGCGGTCAGGGACCCCCGATAGCGCGACACGCCGAGCTCGGCCAGATGCGTGGCACAGACCCGCGCCTGCTCCCACAAGGGGGCGACCAGCCCGTAGGTCGCCTCCCGGTGCTGCACGCATTCGCCGACCGCGTAGATGCTCGGGTCGAAGGTGAGCAGCGTGTCATCGACCAGAATCCCCCGCTCGCAGCGCAAGCCGGCTTGCGCCGCGAGCGCGATGTTCGGGCGAATGCCCACCGCCATCACCACGAGGTCCGTGGGCAGCACCGACCCGTCCGCGAGGCGCAGCGCCGTGACCCGTGAATCGCCGAGAATGGCCTCGGTGTTGGCCGCGAGCTTGAACTCGATGCCCCGCTTCTCGAGCGATCGCTGCAGGAGCCCCGCAGCCACCGCATCGAGCTGTCGTTCCATGAGGCTCTCCGTGCGATGCACGACGGTGACCTCCATGCCCTGACTGCTCAGACCGTGGGCGGCCTCGAGGCCGAGCAGCCCGCCGCCGATCACCGCGGCACGCCCGTGCTCGCGCGCCGCTCGCAGCATCGCGTCCACATCCTGCAAATCCCGAAACGACACCACGCCCGGCAGGTCATGACCCGGGATCGGCAGGACGATGGGATTCGAGCCCGTGGCGATCAGCAGCCGGTCGTACGTCACCGAACGGCCGCTCTGCGAGCGCACCCGGCGGCGCACCCGGTCGATGTCGGCGACGGCATCGCCGAGATGCAGACGGATGCTGCGCTCGGCGTACCAGTCGAGCGGGTGCAGCTGGATCTCCTCCGCGCGCTTCTCGCCCGAGAGCACGGGGGACAGCAGGATGCGGTTGTAGTTCGCGAACGGCTCCGCCCCGAAGATCTCGATGTCGTACAGATCGGGCGCCATCGCGAGCAGCTCCTCGACGGTGCGCATGCCCGCCATGCCGTTGCCGATGACGACCAGGCGGCGCTTGGGCGTCGCGGCACCCGCGGCGCCGGTGGCGCAGGCGGCGCCAGCGGCTGACCCGGCTGCGGCGCGGGCGGCGGGGTCCCGGACCGCCGCAGTGCTGCGCAGCCACACTTTTCCATCCAGCAGCCGGCAGGGGTGCGTCCTCACCGCGTACGCCGGCTCCTCCAGACACCGGCCCGTGGTGAGGCTGTAGTGATGCTTGTAGAGCGGCGAGGCGACGACCAGCTCCCCGCCGAGGTCCCCCACGATGCCGCGCGAGAGCACATGGGCGCCGCTCGCCGGATCGCAGTTGTCGATCGCATGCACCGCGCCGTCGACGCGGAACAGCGCGATCTGCCGCCCATCGACGCTCGCGCACACGCCGGTATCGGGAAGGATGTCCTCGAGCTCGCAGACCGCTTGCCACCCGAAGCGCGCCATCAGCCGGGCTCCCCGACGAGACCCGCCGAGCGCCGCCGGCGCTCCGCCGCGGTCGCGGGACGCCGCTGGCCGCGCTCCTCGACGAACACCACGTTCGAATCGGTGTCCTCGCTGTTGATGAAGTGGCGAAAGCGCCGCAAGGTCGCGGGGTCGTTCACCGCCGCCGCCCACTCGTCCGCGTAGCTCTGCACCACCCGCGCCATGTCCGCCTCGAGCTCCGCGCCGATGCCGAGGCGATCGTCGCAAACCACCTCGCGCAGGTAGTCCAAGCCGCCTTCCAAGTGATCGAGCCAGGTCGCGGTGCGCTGCAGCCGATCCGCGGTGCGGATGTAGAACATCAGGAACCGGTCGATGGTCCGAATCAGGGTTTCGCGATCGAGATCGGAGGCCAAGAGGCTCGCGTGCCGCGGCTTCATGCCGCCGTTGCCGCAGACATACAAGCCCCAGCCTTTCTCGGTCGCAATGATCCCCACATCCTTGCTTTGGGCCTCCGCACACTCGCGCGTGCAGCCCGATACGCCGAGCTTGATCTTGTGCGGCGCCCGCAGCCCTTTGTAGCGGTGCTCGAGCTCGATCGCGAGCCCGACGCTGTCCTGCACCCCGTAGCGGCACCACGTCGAGCCGACGCAGGACTTCACGGTGCGAAGGGCCTTACCGTACGCGTGACCTGACTCGAACCCCGCTGCGATCAGCTCGCGCCAGATCAAGGGGAGCTGATGCACCTGCGCGCCCAGGAGATCGATGCGCTGGCCGCCGGTGATCTTGGTGTAGAGCCCATACTTTTGCGCCACCTCACCCAGGGCGATGAGCTTCTGCGGCGTGATCTCCCCGCCCGGCACCCGGGGGATCACCGAGTAAGTGCCATCCTTCTGCATGTTCGCGAGAAAGTAATCGTTCGTGTCTTGAAGCGCCGCGTGCCCCTTCTCCAGCACGAACTCGTTCCAGCAAGAAGCCAGGATCGAGGCGACCGCCGGCTTGCAGATATCGCAGCCGCGGCCCTTGCCATGCCGGGCGATCAGCGCATCGAAGGAGCGAATGCCCCCGAGGCGCACCAAGTGAAACAGCTCCTGGCGCGAGTGGGCAAAATGCTCACAGAGGTCGCGGCTGACCGCAACGCCGCGGCGCTCGAGCTCCGCATGCAGGAGCTGCGTCACGAGCGGCGCGCAGCCCCCGCAGGAGCTCGCCGCGCGCGTCGACTTCTTCACGGCGCCCAGGGTGGTACAGCCCGCCGCCACCGCAGCACAGAGGGTGCGCTTGGAGACGCTGTTGCAGGAGCAGATCTGCGCGTCCTCCGGCAGCGCCGCGACACCCAGGCCGCGCGGCGCGGCGCCTGCCGCATCGCCGGCCGCCGGCAGCACCAGCACCGCCGGATCGGCCGGCAACGGCAAGCCGTTCTGCAGGGTGGGGAGCCAGGTATCGTAATCCTCGACCCCACCCACCAGGATGCCCCCGAGGAGATTGCGGCCGTCCTCGCTCACGACGAGCTTCTTGTAAAGCTGCTTGCGCTCATCGATGAAGGTGTAGGCGCGCGCGCCGGGACGCGCCCCGTGCGCATCGCCCAGCGAGGCGACGTCCACGCCCATCAGCTTGAGCTTGGTGCTCAGGTCCGCGCCGGTGAACTGCGCGCGCTCCTGGCCTGCAAGCTGCGATGCCGCGACGCCGGCCATCTGATAGCCGGGCGCCACCAGTCCGAAGCACCGGCCCTCGAAGGAGGCGCACTCGCCGATGGCGTAGATGTCCGGATCGGAAGTCTGACAGCGGCCGTCGACAATCACGCCCCCGCGCTCACCGACTGACAAGCCGCTCGCGCGAGCGAGTTCGTCGCGCGGCCGGATCCCCGCCGAGAACACCACCAGGTCCGCCTCCAGCGCGGTGCCGTCGGCAAACTGAAGCGTGTGCCGGTGAGCGCCGCCCGGCGCGATGGCCGCCGTCGCCTTGCCGGTATGCACCCGAACGCCGAGCTGCTCGATCTTGCCGCGGAGCATCGCCCCGCCGCCCGCATCGAGCTGCACCGCCATGAGCCGCGGCGCGAATTCGACCACATGCGTCTCGAGCCCCAGGTCTTGCAGCGCCTTGGCCGCCTCGAGTCCCAAGAGTCCCCCGCCGATGACCACGCCCACCCGGCTCACCGCCGCGGCGCTGCGTATTGCCTCCAGATCCTCGATGGTGCGGTAGACCAGGCACTGCGGCCGATCGCTGCCGGGAATCTTGGGCACGAAGGGGTAGGACCCGGTCGCGAGCACCAGCTTCTCGTAGGAAAGCTCGCGGCCCTGGCGCGAGGTGACGCATCTCAGGGATCGGTCCAGATGCACGGCGCCATCACCGACATGCACCGTGATGCCGTGCTCGCGAAAGAACGCCTCGGTGGTGAGCGCGAGATCCGCCGCCGACTTGCCCGAGAAGAAGCTCGACAGGTGCACCCGATCGTAGGCGAGGCGCGGCTCCTCGCAGAGCACCTCGATGTCGAGCTCGCGGTTCCCGGCGACGTTCTCCAGGAAGCGCTGGCCCACCATGCCGTTGCCGATCACCACGAGTTTCATCGCCGATCCTCGCACGCGCTACTCGGTCGGTGCCATCGCAAGCTCGATCGGCATCCGCACAGTGTCCGGTGCGGACCACGCGAGCCACTGCCGCTGCAGCACGACGACGAACGCGAAGGCGAGCGCCGCCAGCACGCCGAAGGTGGCGAACCCGAGCTGGTAGCTCCCGGTGCTCTCCTTGGCGATGCCCATGACCACCGGCAGATAGAATCCCCCGATGCCGCCCGCGGCTCCGATGATGCCGGTCATCAATCCCGTCTTGCCCTTCCAGCGATGCGGCACGAGCTGGAAGGTCGCGCCGTTGCCGAGCCCGAAGCACAGGTACAGCCCCGCGAGCAGCGCCACCGCGCCGATCAAGGGCGGCATCGCGAGCACAAAGGCCAGATTGCTGAGCGCGATCCCGGCGAGCAATACCAGGAGCACCTTCACGCCCGACAGGCGGTCCGCGAGATGGCCTCCGACCGGGCGCACCATCGCACCCATGAAGGAGAGCGCCGCCATCATCAACCCCGCGTCAACCTTGGACAGGTCGTACTGCGTGGTGAGCAGCAGACTCACGTACGAGGACATGCCCACGAATCCGCCGAACGTGATGCTGTAGACCAGCATGATGACCCAGGCATCGCGCTCGCCGAGCACACGCCGATAGGTGCGCGGCAGCACCGCGAGCGCCACCGCCGCGCCCAGCACCGGGAGCAGCAGGAGGCCGGTCTTGCCGTGGCCGAACCATCCCGCATGCACCGCGGCCACCAGCCCGAGGATCGACAGAAGCGAGACCACGAAGCCTGCAAAGCCGCGCGCCGCGTTGCCGCTCTTGGCACTGCGATCCTCCCCCCACCAGAGGACCGCGGCGGCCGAGAGCGCGAGCAGCGGCAGCGCCGCGGCGGTCGCACGCTGCCAGCCGACGTGCTGCGCGAGCGTCGGGAACACGAACCCATCCACGACGGCACCGATGTTGCCGGCCGCCGCGAGCCCGAGCACCAGGCCCTGCACCCGGGGCGGGTAGCTGCTGCCCGCCATCGGCAGCGCGATCGCGAAGCTCGCGCCGCCCACGCCGAGCAGTACGCCGAGCGCGAGCAGCAACGAGTAGGTGGGCATGATCGGAAACAACAGGACCAGCGAGGGGATCGACGAGAGCAGCATGCCGAGCAGCGCCAGCCGCCGGCCGTGCGTCGATTGAAACAGGTTGCCGAGGGTCACCCGCAGGATCGCCGCGCTCAATACCGGGACGGCCACCAGGAATCCGGCTTGCGAGGGCGACAGAGCGAGCTGCTTCGAGACGTAGGGTGCGAGCGGCCCGAGCATCACCCACACGGTGAAGCCCGTGTCGAAATACAAGAAGCAGGCCAGCAGCGCCCTCCAATTGCCACTGCGCAGCGATGCGATCAAATGCTTCATGGTGTGCATGTCCCCGGCCGAAAAAAAAGCCGCCAACGGTACACGCCTGTGGAGGCGCGTACGGGTTGGCGGCGTTGCCTGTGCCGGCTCCTCGCGGAGCCGGCCCCGTGCGAACAGCGCGAGCTGCTCACAAAATAGGCAAAGCAATAGGCGTGCCAAACCGGCGCCTCGGCACGCTCGTCAACGAGATCAAGCGCTTAGCTCTCCTCGCGAGCGAGCAAGCCCCCGTCGCACGCCGTCGGACGCATCAAGAGTGGGCGCCTGAGCGACCGAGACGCACGCAGTCAGTGCGCTGCCAACGACGATCGGAAGATTGCTTGAAGACGCCGCGACGTTGATGGCAGAGTCCCGGGGACTCTCCTGGATGGGCGATCGATGAGCCGACGCAAAACGCCGACCGACACTGCCGCCGCCGAGTCGCTCGCCGCGCGATTCTGGCGATCAGCGAGATCGTGCCGCACGCGCGATCTCGAGCATCTATCGCTCTTGAGCGAGCTGGTCCGCGCCATCAGCGAGCTGGTCCATGCGCTGCAAAAGGAGCGCGGCGCCTCCTCGATTTACCTCGGTTCCCATGGTACGAGATTCGTCGAGCGGCTGGCCGAGTGCGTCGCGGAGAGCCAGCGCCTGGAGTCGCAGGTGCGCCATCGACTCGAGCATGTCGATGAGCTGCTCGAACCCGCGAGCTGCGGCGCACGGTTCTACACGCGTGTCGCGTTCGCGGCAGCGGGGCTCGATGAGCTGCCGGACGCGCGGCGCCAGGTCTCCACGCTCGCGTGGCTGTCGCAGGACGCAGTGAAGTCGTTCAGCGACCTGATCGCGCTGCTGCTCGCGGTGAGCTTCGAGGCCGCCGACATCGCCGCGGACCCGGAGACCTCGCGTGCACTGATCGCGCTCGTGAACTTCGCCCAAGGCAAGGAATATGCCGGCCAAGAGCGCGCCGTCGCGGGCGCGGCGCTCTCTCGAGGACGTTGCGACGGCGCGGATCTGCGGCGTCTACGCAAGCTCCAGAGCGCTCAAACGCGATCATTCAAGACCTTTGCGGATTTTGCGGACTCCCTGCATCTCGCGAAGCTTGCCGAGCTCCACGGCAGCGCAGCGGCGGCGGAGCTCCGCGCGATGCGCGAGGGCATGACGGCACAGGCCCCTGACACCCCCTCCGCACCTGCCATATCCGCCGACGCTTGGTATGAAGTCACCACGCGGCGAATCGATGCCATGCGGGCGATCGAGGAGAGCATCGCGGCGGATCTCGGCCGGCTGTGCGCGCTCAAGCTGGCCGAAGCCAAGGCGACCCCCAAACGCGGCGACACCCTGGACCGCGAGGCGCTCAAGATCGCCGCGCCGCTCGCCATGCTGGTCTCGCACCTCGGTGCCGAGGACGGCGATTGGTATGGCGTCGGCGATGGCCTGCCCACGCCCATGCATTCCATCCTCGAGGTCGTCGAAGCGCAGTCACGGCGCATCGACGACATCAGCAGCCAGCTTAAGTCCGCGCGCATGGCACTCGCCGAACGAAAGGCGGTCGAGCGCGCCAAGGGCATCTTGATGCGCGGCCGACGGCTCTCCGAGAGCGACGCCTATGACTTGCTGCGCAAGACGGCCATGAACCAGAACAAGAAGATGATCGAGGTGGCGGAGGCGGTCATCAGCATGGTGGATATCTTTCCGGCGTGATCAACCACGCTTCAGCGGGATTGGATGAGCGGAGCGATGGGCTTTGAGAATGCCCCGAACCCCCGATCCGCGCTCGCCGAGCTAGGCCGTACGCAGGTCCGAGGGGCAAGTACTTTGCATACCGCGGCTCGGTCTACGACTCCGATCTCTTCAGCTCTACGAAGGGCAACGGGAGGGCGAAAGGGTGCGAGTCGAGGGTAGGGTCGGGGGCCTGGCGTGAGCGCACCGCACCCAGTTGCTGCCGGCTTCCATGTACCTGCGAATAAGCAGAAAATAGGATTACTGCCTTGATCGCGGACGGGCGGATCAAAGGAAACACTATGACTCACACGACCAAGATTCTCCTGCAGACGACAATTCCATCGACGGCGGACGATTGGTCTATTGCTCGATTTGGACAACTAGCGGCGTTTCTGCGTGCGCAGCGTGACCGGGACGATCGCCCCGCATTCGAGGTAATAGCGCGGGATCGCGATCCACTCGGCCATCCCGATTCGGTGCTCTCGAACCTCGATCGGAGCGATTTTGATGAGCTCTGGCTGTTCGCGGTCGATGCCGGAGATGGGCTTACGCAAGATGACTGCAAGGCGATCACCCGATTCCGGCAGAGGGGCGGGGGCTTAATGGTTACTCGAGACCATATGGATCTCGGCTCATCGGTTTGCTCGCTCGCGGGGGTTGGGGATGCTCACCATTTTCACACGCGGAACATCGACCGGGACGCAGTACTGGAACGGGATGATCCATACTCGATCAACATTTCATGGCCTAATTTTCACTCCGGGGCGAATGGCGATTACCAGACGATCAAAGTCGCGCTGCCGGCGCATCCGGTTCTCAGGAATCCCTCTTCGCCCACGAGCCTGATCCGCTTCTTGCCGGCTCATCCTCATGAGGGCGCCGTGAGCGCACCGAGCGGGCATCATGCACGCGTCATCGCCTCCGGCGCGAGCAAAGTTACAGCCAGGCCCTTCAATATCGCGGTTGCATTCGAGGCCCATGAAGGCAGCGGGGGGGGCGATCGCGCAAAGCAGCTTTCATCATTTCGCGGATTACAACTGGGATCCGCGAGCCGGCGCACCGAGTTTCGTGGATGAGCCACCCGGCAGTGCCATTCTGCTTGACCCCGATGCGATGAGCGATACGCACCGGTATGTTCGTAACGTTGCGCTGTGGCTGGGGGGACGAGACCCTTAACCAGAGCCGTAGCAGCACGTGTCGCGCGTGCTAACGCGCGGGCGCGCTGAGTCGTCGGACCTGTCACGGATTTTGAATGAAGTCACAGTTGGGCATGTGCTCTCGGCCGCTTTAACTGTCATGGCAGTTCACCTGAGTTCACCCGACCGCCACGCCTAGTCCCTCATCCGCCCGTGGCTGGCAGAATCCAGAGTCGGCGACTCTCGTCGCACCATGTCCTCGATCATGCGTCGGCGGAGGGGCGTCATCGGCTTGCTCCTTTGCGGGATAATGAGCTGCAATGCAGCGCAATAATCGTCTCCCGATAGCGGAGCGCGTCGACTGGCAGGGCAGGAGACTATCAATGACCACACGTTTCATCGGCCTGATGGGCCTCGCATGCTTGGGCACACTATCGGTTTGCAGAGGCAGTGGCGACGGGTCGGCCGCTCCACCGGCCTCGCCCTCGCAGCCGCCGTCGAGTTGCAACCAGGTCACCTCGGCCGTCTCGTCGCTCCATCTTGGTGCCGGCATCAAGCTGCGCATCCTCAGTGTGGAGACCGTCGCGGACTCCGGCTCGGTGCCGGCGCATTGCCACGTAATCGGGGCGATCAACGAGCGAACCGGGCGCGTCGACAACAAGCCCTACGCAATCAAGTTCAGGTTGCGCATGCCTGTCAACTGGAACGGCCGCTTCTTCATGGAAGGCGGAGGCGGTTCAAACGGAGTCCTCGGAACCTCCGCCACAAGTGGAAATTACGGCAGCATCGGGGGTCGCCAAACGACGACGGCGCTCTCGATGGGGTACTCCGTCATCGCGACCGACTCCGGTCATGACAACACCGTCGACAGCGACCCCAATGCCAGCGGCGCTTCGGCATTCGGTATGGACCACGAGGCCCGCATCGACTTTGGCTACCGCTCATACGAACTAGTCACGAAGGTGGGCAAAGCGATCGTGACCCGCTACTACGCAAAGGCACCCGACAAGTCCTACTTTGTCGGCTGCTCGGAAGGCGGTCGCGAAGCGGCACTGATGGCCGAGCGGTTTCCAGAATTGTACGACGGTATCGTGGTGGGCGATCCGGGCATTTCGCTGCCGTATTCGGCCTCATATGCACCGTATCTGATTCAAACCTTTGGGCCACTGGCTGTTGCGCAGGGCAAGGTCGATGCTGCTGGAACGCCCCTTCTCAACAAGACCTTTACCGATGGCGATCTGCAACTGGTCGCGGCTGGCGTACTCGCGGCTTGCGATCGGCGTGACGGTCTACAGGATGGCATGGTGAACAACGTCAAGGCGTGTACCGATGCCGTGGTGATGCCGGAACTGCGAAAGCTCCAATGCACCGGGGCCAAGGATGCGAGCTGCCTGACCGGCGGCCAGATCGATGCGATGCATGCGGCGATGCAGGGACCCAGGACCTCCCGCGGCAAGCAACTGTATTCGGCGACACCGTGGGATCCGGGCATTGGAGGCATGAACGGCAGTACCTTCAATGGTGGCTTCCGCTCATGGTGGCTCGGAAGCTATGCGTCCGCGACCAACAACGCCATCAAGATCACATTGAGTACGCCGCAGCACGCGATGGTTTGGCGCACGCCGCCTGTGCCGCTTACAGCGGACAAGTATCTCAACTTCGAGGCGAACTTCAATATCGACGCGACCGAGGATCTCATCAGCGCAACGACCCGGATCTACACCGAATCGGCAAAGTCATTCGGTATGGCAAACTCGGTAGACCTCAAGGCCTTCGCTTCCCGCGGCGGCAAGATGCTGATGTTCCATGGGATGGCAGACAGCTCATTCTCCGCTTACGACACGATGAACTGGTACGACGGCATCAATCGTGACCAAGGCGGCAAGGCGGCCGCGTTTGCCAAGCTGTTCCTCATCCCGGGGATGAACCACTGCTCGGGAGGCCCCGCCACCGATTCGTTTGACATCTTTACACCGCTGGTCAAGTGGGTTGAGCAGGGCGTCGCGCCGGCGTCGATCCGGGCTTCAGCCAGCAATCCCGGGTATTTCGGAGTGGCGTCAAGAACACGTCCATTGTGTCCCTACCCGACGTATGCCGCGTACAAGGGCGCGGGCGACATCAATTCCGCAGAGAGCTTCGTATGCAGCGCACCCTAGGCACGGATCACACACAGGCGCACTGGAGCCTACGTTGTCCAACGAGGTTGCCGCAGATTCTTTGAAAATCGGATGCACCTCGACATCTGGTCTCTGGTGACGGAGGTCTCGGATGATGTGATGACGTACACGTACGCGACCGGCGAGCGGGATTTGAACCCCCCGGTGACCTACCCGGGTTTCAAGATGGATGTTGCGAACTCCGCCCCGTTCGCCACGGCCATGAATGAAAACGAAATCGGCTGTACCTGCGCGCCGGGCGACATTCTGGTCTTGCAAGGAACAAACGATCCATTTACGCCGTTGAATTGGGCCACGAAACTCGTAAACATGATGCTAACCGCCGGAACGCGGGTGCGGCTCAGCCTGCACGAGGGAGCCGACCATTTCGGCGTATTGCAACTGCAAGGTGCACAGGACGTGATGCGACCGATGCAACGAAAGTTCGCGAGCGCTCGCCGAGCGTGGACACACATACCGTAGTCGTCGGCGCGGGGGTGGTGGGGCTCGCCATCGGCTGCGTTCTCGCCCGCACCGGGCGAGATGTCGTCATCGTCGAGCGGGAAGTTGTATCAGGCCAAAGATCTATGGACCGACCGAGCCCCAGGCGGATTTTCGCATCGATGGCCCCAGACGCCACGGAATCCGGGGACTCGTGAATCTTTTCGGAATTGAATCCCCCGGGGCTGACTTCGGCGCTCGCGATTGGCGAAGCCGTGGCGACGCTGCTCGCTGCCTGACGTGCGATGGGATTATTAATGATCGCACGCAAGGGTTCGGTACGAATTGGCGATTGGTGGTGCGCCTTGGCGTTCCTGAGCGCGTGGCGGGAGATATCGCGACGGTCAACCTGTTGGCACATGCGACCGGCGTAGGGGCGACGTTGTATCTCGTCTCCCGCTGGCCGCTGCCACGAATCGCGTTGGTCGGCCTGGTCCTTGCGATCTCGGGCGATCTCACCTCGATCTTCGGCCATTCGGTGGTCCCGCTTCTGATTGAGCGTGCAGTGGCTGGTCTGGGACTCGGGCTACAGTACGGATCGGTGGTTAACTGGTTCGGGCACAACGAGAATTCCGCACAAGGATTCGGTATCTTCGTCGCCTTGCAATTCGTTCTTGCCGCTTTGCTGTTTGCGATCATCCCGCACCTCTCCCCATTGCTTGGCGATGCCACCCCTTATTTGGCCTTGCTGCCTCTGATGGGAATGGCCGCGGTCTTTCTACCCGTGCTCGGCTTGAACGGCGGATCGCGGCCCCTGCGCGAGGGCACGAACGCAATCAATGCAACGCATACGCTTCCCGCTTCACCGCGGCAAGCGCGCATCCGCAGAGTTCTTTCGGTGCTCGCGTTTGCGGCATTCAATTTGGCCGCTCTCGGCTTGTATGCCTATATGCAGCGCTTCGGCGAGAGCGTCGGGCTGTCGGCCGCCGCCGCGTCGGATGCCCTCGCTCTCTCCGCAATCTGCGGAATTCCAGGGGGGTCCTGGTCGTCGCGATTGGCGGCCGGTACGGTCGCCTATGGCCTCTCCTCATTTCGCTTCTGATGTTTGCAGCCCCGGTCATGGTGTTTGCGCTCGGGGCGGTTCGCGCGGTCGTGTTCGTGCTAGGACAGGCGGTCATCGGTCTCGCCTGGACTGTGGTGTTCCCGTACTTCTTAGACGTTCAGTCGGCCCTCGACAAGACCGGGCGACTTGGCGTCGTGGGCATGCTGGTCGCGGCAAGCGGGCGCCCTTTCCGTCTCAACGAGGCGAGTTTCTCGGACCCGCGTATTGGGGCTGGGTAATGCAGCCGATGCTGCCGCCGCCGACGAGTATGTCGCGACAGCCAGGAACACCAACGACCGCACGATCAGGAAAACAAGCCTGAATCGCCGCGAGCGCGGGCGCGTCGTTCGGGTCCTCGTACGTCGGAACGAACACGCCCGAGTTCCCAATATAGTAATTGATGTAGGTCGCCGCGATTCGTTCGCCGATTGACCGCGGAGTAAATCCGTCCACCTTGTCGGTCGCGGCCGCTTCCGCTTCGCTCCAGCGAATCGCGCCGGGTTGATTTACCTTGTGAATGATGAATGGTTGGCCACGGGCGTCGGTCTCGGAGGACAGGATGTCGAGCGCTTCTTGTGACACTTCGTATTGTGGATCACTTTTGTCCTCCGTCCAGGTCAGGAGGATGACGCCGGGTCGCGCAAACACCGCGAGATCATCGATATGGCCATCGGTCGTATCGAACGGACATCCACGGGGAAGCCAAATGATCTTCCTTACGTTGAGATAGTCCATGAGCGATTGTTCGATTTCAGCATCCGATGGACCCACCTTGCGGTTCGGATTGAGCAGGCACTGCCGTGTGGTGATCAGGGTTCCGAGACCATCACACTGCAGCGCACCGCCCTCGGCGACGATCGGGGCACGATATCGATCGAGACCCTCGATATCGAGTACCTTGCGTGCCACCTGGTCATCGAAGTCCCAGGGGAAGTAGATCCCGCCCCAGGACCTGAATATCCAATCCACGCCTCGCACCTCACCGGTACGATCGTTGACGACGAAGTTGGGGCCGCAATCCCTCATCCACGCATCGTCGTTCGACATTTCGACTACGCGTACGGCCGGCGATAGCATCGCTCGAGCGTTCTTGAATTGCCGTGCCGAGGCGATCATGGTAACAGGGTCGCTCGTGGCGATCGCTGTCGCCACGCGCGCATAGGCACGCTGCGCGGGCTTGGCACCGTACGGCCATTCGTCCGTGCGCTCCGGCCAGATCATCCAGCAACGCGCTTTCAGCTCGGTGGCGCCTGGAGCGCGAAAGCCGTCGCCTCGGGGGGTGGTGTGCAGCAGCCGGGACATGGGTTACTCCGATTCACGTGACCTGCCGGTTGAGCGTCCGATGCGCCGCGATAGTCAATGCAGCGATCGCCGCCAGGCAGGCGAGGGTGGAGACGCCGATAACCGGGTTGGTCGAGGTTGGCCCGACCACGAGCGCCGCAATCAAGGGCCCGGAGACCGCTCCGAGGGTTTGCATGGGCAACAGCAAGCTGGTGAGCGAGCCGGTATGGTCAGAGGCGACGACTGCTCCCATATAGTAGGGAATCGCCAGCATCCAGCCGTAGTTGAAGAGACAGGATCCTGCCGTGAAGATCGCAAGGGAGGATGAGCTCCAGAAGAAGACATTGCCGAGGAGTATCGCGGCGGTGGCGACGATGGATGGCGTCAGCCGCCCGATACGCGTGCCGATGGCGGCTGCGGTCCCTGCGCCTGCCACGCCCGCTATGCCACCAATGGCGATCCCGGCTCCGATGCCCACCGAGGACAAGCGCGCAAGCGTGCCGATGCGATCCGTGTAAGCCCAGACGGCGAAAATCCCGAGCTCGAATAAGGCCAGGGCAATCAACCCCATGGCCGAATGCAGCAAGGATGGTCGGTGGGCCGAGGCGGTATTGCCCGAGCGTCCCGCTGAGCGGTCCTGACCCGGCAGCCACCAGGACAACGAACCTGCGATCAGAAGGAGAGCTCCGAGGCTGTTCAGTGCCCAGGCGAAGCCTTCTCGTTGTCTCAGGAGCGGAAATACTGCGGCGAAGGCTGAATAGGCGGCTAGACCGGCGGTGTACATGAGTCCAAATGCCCGCTCGGGCCGCGCCGTTCTGCCCACGATGTAGATGGCAAGACCGTATGCGAAACCGGCCGCAACGCTGGACAGCACTTGCAGGCCCATCAGCGCCCCGGGTGATGGGGCAAACATAGCAGCGCCATTGAGGACCGCTGCCAGGAACGAGGCCCCCAACAGCAATGCTCGCCAATGCGTCACGCCTCGCAAGCGCAGCACTAGAAGACCACCAATCCCGTAGCCGGCCTGAATCATCGTTGCGAGGATTCCCGTTTGTTCGAGTGATAGCGAGAACCGATCTGCGAACATTCCGAGCACGAGCGGGAAGATCCCGATGGTCATCGAGGCGCATGTGGCTACTGCAATAGCCGCGGACAAGGTCGCTCGTCGATCAAATGCTTCGCTGCGACGCGAAGGGACTGCTTCGCATTCGGCTGCACAAGTTGAAGGCATCGTGGACTAGACCTCTCGCGCGCCGCGGTGATCGCGCATGGGGACCCCCGGCAGCTTCCCGGCGTCGTGCGTGACGCGTCCGTTCATCATGGTCAATAGCACCTTGATCGAGCCGATGGCGTGCGGCTCCATCTCGAAGAGATCCTGGTCAAGCACGATAATGTCGGCGCGCTTGCCGACCACCAGTGACCCGATCTCGTGATCGAATCGAAGCTGATAGGCGCCGTTGATCGTATATCCGGCGATCAAGTCCGGAAGGCGCATTCGCTCCCAATCCTGCGGCATCACGGGTGCCCCGGGCTCGCCCGGCGGCTGGCGCGTATGCCCGGATTCGATGTGTTCGACGGGTCGATGTTGCAAACGACAGCTGCACGCCAAAGCATCCATCCCGAGCGAGACGACGACGCCATGGTCGACGAACGTGCGGAACTGGTACATTTGCCGAAAGCGCTCCTCGCCATAGTACTCCCGCACGACCTTCGAGTAGGGGTCGATGATGCCCCACTGCAGTTGGGTATTCGCAATGATGCCGAGCTTGCGGAACCGGGGAATATCGTCGGCATGCGTCAAGAACGCATGAGTGATGCAGTGGCGCCGATCCCGCGGTGGGTTGCTCGCAATTGCCCGTTCGAAGGCATCGAGGGCCAGGCGGACTGCGGCATCCCCCACGCAATGGACCATGACATCCACGCCGCCGGCGTCAGCTTCCAGAACGATTCGCTGGAACTGATCGGGAGCAATCGCGACATGACCGCACGTCTCGGGTCGATCTGCATAGGGTTTCAGTAGATACGCTGAGTGTGCGATCTCTGTCCCGTCGAGGTATAACTTCAGCACCTGAGCCCGCACCAGTTCGGTGCGGTACTTTTGCCTGAAACTCGTGATCGCCTCGACCGGATCGCGCGTGGTAGCGCCTTCGTAATGGTAGTAGCTGCCCACAACCCGCAGTAACAATCGATCGGTCCGCTCGAGCACGTCCAGCGATTCATACAGAAGTGCTTGATTGCCGCCCGGGTCCAAGAACGCGGCATCGAAGAGCGTCGTGACCCCCGCGGCCGCAAGCTTCTGCTGCCAATGCCCGATCGAATCCACGTAGAGATCGACCCCCGAAGGAAGGTAGCCCTTGGCGGTCAGTGCATTCCAGACGCGAGCCCGGGCGGCGCCATCCACGAGTTTGCCGGTGGGTTCGTGCGTGATGGGATCCTTCTCGTACCAACTCGTCCCTTCCCCAACGATCTCCGGCGTATTGGCATCGATGCCGGCGATCTCCAGGGCTCGCGAATTCACCCAGGTTGAATGAAAATCTCCCGAGAGCAGCATGACGGGCCGATCGGCACAGGCAGCATCCAAAGTCTCTTTGCGGACGAGGCCCTCGGGCATCATCGGCTCGATCCAACCGAGGCCCGTGATCGCGGGCTCCTCCGGATGCGATTCTGCATAGGCCCGGACGGTGTCTGGGATTGCCTGCGGTTCGACCTCATGAAGGGCGAGCTGCCTCAGAAAGCTCGTCGATGACAGGTGCCAATGGGACTCAACGAAGCCGGGAAGCACGAGCCGGCGCCCCACATCGACAACCTGAGTCTTCGGGCCCGTGAACGTCACTGCGCCCTCGTCATCCCCAATGTAGGCGATCCGATCACCCCGGACCGCAATCGCCGTGGCCCATGGCGTCTTGCGATCGACGGTGTAGATGCGGGCATTGCGAAATACTAGATCGGCCGGGTCGGTTGCTTTCGGCATATGGGTATCCTGAACCGCCGGAGCCGAGGCTGGAGCCATCGCCGGCGCGCGAGGTTGAATGTAATCCTAGGTCGTTGCCGACGCCATGACCCAAACGGGTCGTGGGCCGCCGACGGCCCGCCGGCCGGGTATGACCGCAATTTGAGGGCGAGCGCCGGTCGATTTTCGGATCGCTCAGTCTGGGCAATCCAAGCGGGGATTCAATCGAAGCTGAGCTCGCTATGCAGGTGTGCCGGCAAGGGTGGCAGTCGAATGCGATCCTGTGTCCCCGTCGCTCGCTCGTGTCCCGAGGACTTGGTCGACGAATAGTGAAAAGAGTTGCGATTGAGAGGCGACGCCGAGCTTCGAATAGAGCTTCTTCCGGTGATTGCGGACCGTCTCGGTCGAGATTTTCAAGTGTGCGCTAGCCGACTTCGAGGAATGCCCCCTCAAAATCAAGGTGGCGACTTCTCGCTCGCGATGGGTGAGGAGCGGGTAGCCAAAGTCCTCCATGGCGCGGTGCACGTGTGTTCGCCGAGGCTGTCCAACAGCAAACCGCTCCCAATGTTTACGTAGCACCGCCTGCACAAACGTATCGGCACTGCGCAAGGAGACGAGATCCGCCTGGGAGAACGACCCCTGGTGACCATACCGAGCGACCGAGATCACCGCGTACGCATCAGGCTCGCGAACCTTGGACAGAAAGCATACCTCGTCGAGGAGATCAGCGTAACGGTAGAAATCCTTGAAATATCGACTCTGCTGAAACTGATCCGGCGCGAGCTCGCGGAGGCTGTATACACCCGACGGCACGCGCTCCACGCACGCGTTGTGGAATGGATCGAGGAGGTAGGGGCCAGCCAAATATCGGCCGACCTGAATTTCAACATCCGGTCCAGCGAAGGGCTGAAAGAGAACCTCCGGGGTCAGTTTGCCGTTGAAAAGGTAGATTATCGGCGGGCCGCCACTAAACGCGCCTTGGACCCAGCGAGCGATGGCCTCCCACAAACTCGCCTCGCCGATAC
>Ga0335073_10003211_pt1 | contig 22724 bp, 20 predicted proteins | sample Lox_Sample_22_FD_207093 | JGI IMG/M metagenome (GOLD analysis project Ga0335073, IMG submission 207093) | Soil microbial communities from Loxahatchee National Wildlife Refuge, Florida, United States - Lox_Sample_2.2 | ecosystem: Environmental > Terrestrial > Soil > Wetlands | place: USA... | reverse complement strand
CGCCTCTTCCGCCTCGACCCCCGAATAGCCAGCCATTTCGGCGATATCGGCGCCGGCGGCGAACGCCCTGTCCCCGGCGCCGGTCAAAATCGCGCCGCGGATTGTGCTGTCGTGACGCGCGTCTTCGAAGGCTACCTTCAGGTCCGCGAAGACAGTCTGATTCAGCGCGTTCATCACCTTCGGACGATTCAGAGTGATATAAGCGATGGCGTCCTTTTTTTCATAAAGAACGGTTTCGAGCGATAACCCGGTAATGGCTGGTGAACTCATAAATTTTCCTTGTAACTCGTGTTCGCGTTGGAGAGACTGGTTTCCTTACACGAAGGCGCTGAATCCGGTGATCGCCTTGCCGACGATCAGGTTTTGCATCTGGTAGGTGCCTTCATAGGAATACAACGCCTCGGAGTCCGCAAAGAAACGGCCGACGTTGTAGTCGGCGACGATTCCGTTTCCGCCAAACAACTCGCGCGCCCACGCCACCGTTTCGCGGGTTCTGGCGGTGCAGAATGCCTTTGAAAGCGCCGCGTGTTGATCCGTCAGCTTGCCTTCGTCGTCCAGCTCCGCCAGGCGAAGCAGCATGCACTGGCAAGCAGTGATGTTGGCGAGCATCTTGGCGAGAAGATCCTGAATGAGCTGGAACGAGCCGATCGGTTTTCCGAATTGCAGCCGCTCCTGAGAGTACTTGAGCGCATTTTCGTAAGCGCCCATCTGGCAACCCGTGGCCATCCAGCCGACCATGAAGCGAGTCATGCGCAGCACCCGAGCAGTATCGCGGAATGAGTTGCCGGCCTGAAGGCGATTCGCTTCCGGCACGCGGCAGTCCTTTAAAGTGATGTGGCCATTCTGAACAACCTTGAGGGCGATCTTATGCTCGATCTTCTCGACGCTGAAGCCGGGGGTGGTCTTGTTCTCGACGATGAAACCCTTCACCTGGTTATCCGCCACATCGCGCGCCCAGATGATCGAAATGTCGCACCATGGAGCGTTGCCGATCCATCTCTTTTCGCCGTTGATGACCCAGGTGTCGCCGTCTCGCTTCGCGGTGGTCGTCAGGCCGCCGCCTGCTCCCGAGCCCACCAGCGGTTCGGTCAGGCCGAAGCAGCCGATTTTTTCGAGGCGCGCCATCTGCGGCAGCCATTTCTGTTTCTGCTCTTCCGATCCGTCCATGTAGATGGAGCCCATTGCCAGGCCGTCGTGCACGCCAAAAAACGTAGAGAACGACGGGTCAATCCGCGCCAGCTCCATCATGACGAAGCCAAACATTTTCTGACTTCCGCCCCGGCATCCATAGCCGTTCAGGCCGAGTCCGCCCATGTTGAGCTCTTTGAATGCGGGGAGCAACTCGAACGGGAACGCATCGTCGGACCAGTACTTGTTAATGATCGGCGCGACCTTGGCCTCCATGAATGCGCGCACCTGTTTCACCAGCGCGAGTTCCTCGGCCGTCAAGGTTTCGGCGAGGTCGTAGAAGTCGCTGTTCGGCTTCGGGAGAGCCTTCGCAGGTTGTGTTGGCGCGGCATGGGCTGGCGTGGGTTGGGTTAGGGTGGTTGTCATTCTCTTCTCCTTGGATTCTTACTGACTTGATGTTGTTAGTGCCGGCACAGCATCCTCAACAACCGGCGTCAATGGTTCGCTGCCATGATGATTCACAATGAGTCTCGATCCCCGCTGTCCGGTGAGATAAGTCCAGGCCCATTGCACGAAGACACTCAGGCGAAGGCTGGACTGCCCCAGAAACTGAAGATGCACTTCGGCCCAGGCAAGCCACGCGAGAAATCCGCTGAGCTGGACCTTGCCGCTCTGTAAAACGGCGAAGCCCTTTCCGACGACCGCCATGTTGCCTTTGTCGAAATAGCGGAACGGCGCGGGAGCCGGTTGGCCCGCGATGCGCCGGTCGAGCAGCTTGCCCACGTACCGCCCCTGCTGCATCGCGACTTGCGCGACACCGGGCAGCGGCTTGCCGTCCTGATCGAGCGAAGCGGTATCGCCGACGACGAAGACTTCCGGATGATCCGGCACGGAGAGGTCGCCGTTCACGCGCACGCGGCCCGCCCGGTCAGTGGCGGCTTCCAGCCATTTTCCGGCCGGCGACGGAGCGACTCCGGCGGTCCAGATCACTGTCTTGCTACAGATGCGCTCGCCGCCGACGATCACACCGTCGGAGTCGATTTTGTCGACCGCACGGCCGAGACGCACCTCCACGCCCAGGTCTTCCAGTCGCTTCCGGGCGGCCGCAGAGAGTGTTTCCGAAAAAGGTCCGAGAACCCGCGGCGCCATGTCCAGGAGGACGATCCTCGCCGAGGAGGGATCGATTCGCCGGAACTCGGACTTCAGACTGTTTCGGATCAGGACGGCGATCGCGCCGGCCATTTCCACTCCTGTAGGACCGGCGCCGACCAAAACAAACGTCAGCAGATTACGATGGCGGGTTGGATCTTCTTCGGCTTCGGCCTGCTCGAAGGCCTGGAGGATTTTATTGCGGATCGAAACCGCGTCGGCAAGGCTTTTCAGTCCGGGCGCGAATTTCGCGAACTCATCGTGTCCAAAGTAACTATGAGTGACTCCCGTCGCCAGAACCAGGTAATCATAAAAAAGCGGGACTCCGGTCCGGTCGGCGGAATCGACGAAAACGCGGTTACGGTCCTTATCGATTCCGGTAACTTCGCCCAGGATCACGGTGGTGTTCCGATTTTTCCCAAGAATGCCGCGGATCGGCGATCCGATTTGACCGGGAGACAGCACGGAGGTCGCGACTTGATACAGCAGAGGCTGGAATAAGTGGTGATTGGTTCGATCGATCAGCGTAAGATGCGCCGGCGTGTTTTTCAAGGCTTTGGCGGCGGCCAAACCGCCAAAACCCCCGCCGACGATGACGATATGTGGAGTGCTGTCGCCCATCTCGCGTCCCCTACATGCCTCTCTACTTCACTGCGGTTGCAACCTGGTCGTGTTGCATCCGAAGCTTGACCAACCCCAGCAGCACGTCATCCCGCGTCTCTGCTAATTCGTCCACCGTGCGGCCGGCGGCTTCCTTCAAGACGCCATCGACAATGACTTGCTTGCTTCCCTCCGGCCAATCCGTGAAGCTGCCGAGGTCTTTCCACCAGCTCGCCACGGGACCCGAGAGGTGCTCCATAAAGTGCTGAATTCCGCCTTGGCCGCCACCCAGGTGGAACAACAAACTGGGTCCCATCACGCCCCAGCGCAGCCCGGGTCCCCAGCACACGGCGGTGTCCGCATCGGCGGTGTCGACAACGCCCAGGTGAATGAGATTGACGACTTCGCGATAAATCGCGGCCTGAAGGCGGTTGGCGACGTGTCCGACCACCTCTTTACGCAGGTGGATCGGCTTCTTTCCGATCGAGGCGTAGAATTCGATGGCTCGCCGCACCGCGTCCGGCGAAGTTTTGGCGCCGCCCACGACTTCGACCAGCGGAACCATGTGCGGAGGATTGAAGGGATGGCCGATCACGCATCGCTCGGGGTGCTTGCAGGCCGACTGCATGACGCTCATGGTGATGCCCGACGAGCTCGACGCAATGATCGAGTCGGCGGGAGTCGCCGCGTCCATATCGGCGAACAGTTTGATCTTGAAGTCGGGGCGTTCGGGACCGTTTTCCTGAACCAGGTCGGCTGCGGAAAGCGCCTCTTTCATATCGAGCGTAAAGCGGAGTTTCGCGCGTGAGGCGTTTCCGGCAAGCCCCTTGGCGGTGAGCGCGGGCCACGCCGAATCGACGTACTTGCGAAGATTCTGTTCCGCGTTCGGGGCCGGATCGGTGGCGATCACCTCAAAGCCGTGCGCCAGGTATTCCGCCGCCCAACTCGCGCCGATGACGCCGGTGCCGACGATCGCAATCCGCCGTACAGGTTTGTCGAAAGCCATGTTGATTTTTCTCCTTGCCAGACTGTATTGGGGCTCACTAAGCTAGAGATCCGATTCGCCTTTTCCGTTGGCAGAATGTGGTGTCGCGCTCCAACACGCGAAGATACTGGCCAGTACGACACCACGGCGCGAGCCGTCCTTTTAATATGTCCGTCGGCCACACGAAGAATCTTCGACGCTTTTTCGACATTTACCAGCAGACGAAGCGATTGGACGCCGAGTTGCAAGATGCGGAGAGACCAAACCGGTCAATTGGGAATTTAAAGGACGTTCAGAATGATGAACACAGATCTCAGCCTAACTCGCCAAATTCTGGAGGCGCAGCTCAAGGAAGCGGCCTCGAGCAGCGGATTGGCCCACTCGATCCGCATCCACCGGGTCGCAGACCCCCTTGACATGACCACGGAATCCGCGGAGCGCGACGTAGCCGTGCAGCTCCTCGATCGCGAATCGGCGCTTGTCCGGCGGCTTCGTTCGGCTCTCCAACGCATCCACGACGGATCTTACGGCATCTGCCTGCACTGCGAAGAGGAAATCGCGCCGAAGCGGTTGAAGGCGATGCCCTCCGCCGAACTGTGCCGTGATTGCCAGGAGAAGGCGGACCATTCCGAGAGTTGGACGGAAGCGGCGTAGAAGCGCCGATGCTCATTTTTTCGACAGGGCTGACGGAAATCTACCCATTGCTTCGGCCCTCGCAGGTCATCGATCGACCCATAAACCGGACTCAGCACCGGGTAGCGTAACCAGAATCTTGCGATAGACGGATAATATTCGCATGAGGCGAAGGGCCGTTGTCGCACTGGGCGCCTGCCTTTTTTGCGCCCCGTCGACCTTGGCTCTCGATTCATCGCTGGACATCAGTCAATACGGGCATGGGTCGTGGAAAATTCGCGATGGGTTTACCAGAGGCGTGATCAGTTCGATCACGCAGACGCCCGATGGTTACTTGTGGCTGGGCACGGAATTCGGTCTGCTTCGCTTCGATGGCGTCCGGGCCGCGCCATGGAAGCCGCCGGGGGGCGAGCAACTGCCGTCCGATTACATTCGAGCCCTGCTCACTTCGCGCGATGGAACGCTGTGGATCGCCTCGCAGAAGGGGCTGTCCAGTTGGGCGCACGGCAAGCTCACGAACTATTCGGACATCCCCGGGGAGATCGCCGGCGTGCTGCTCGAAGACCGCCAGGGAACGATTTGGTTCGCGGCGAACGCCCCGGGAAGGGTGTGCACAATCCGTGGCGGGGAGGCCAGGTGTTACGGAACCGGGAGTTTCGGCCTCAACGTGATCGCTTTATGCGAGGACAGCAAAGGCAATCTTTGGATCTTGGCGGATACGGGGTTGTGGCGTTGGACCCCCGGCGGTTCAGAACACTACACGTTGCCTGGTCGCGGAACGAAAGTCGACGCGTTGATCGCCGGCGACAACGGCGCGCTCGTCATGGATACCAATGAAGGGCTGAAGGAGTTGGTGGACGGCGAAACTCGCAGTTACGCGCTTCCGCGGGCCGCCCCGCGCGATCGGCCCAACGTCCTGTTCCGGAGTACGGACGGCGGCCTGTGGATCGGCACCGTGCAGGGTTTGCTGCACTTGCACTCCTCTCCGTCCTCGGGCTGGGGCAGGATCGACAAATTTGGAATCGCCGACGGCCTCTCCGGCAGCGACATACGGAGTATTTTTGAAGATCGCGAAGGGGATGTCTGGGTCAGCACGCGGGACGGGCTCGACCGGTTTCGTGAAGTGGCGGTGGGGACCATTTCGGTGGACCAGGGTCTATCAAATCCGACGGCCTGGGCGGTCGAGTCGACTCCAGATGGAGCGATCTGGATCGCCACGGCGGATGGGTTGAATCGATTGGCAAACGGTCATGTGACTGTTTATGGCAGCCGAAACGCCCATCGCGGACTTCCCAGCACCGCGTTATCGCTGGCGAAGGATAACCGCGGACGACTGTGGGCTTCGACCCGTGAAGGCGTCTTCTCCTTCGAACAGGGCCGATTCGTACGAGTTCCCGGCGTTGCGGGAGGAGATCTATTTCCCATCGCCGTGGACGGGCAAGGGAAGGCCTGGATCAGTAACGGGGAGGCGCGTCTTTTTTCGTTGTCACCGGCGGGCGGCGTTCAGCAGTTCGCGCTGACCCCGTTCGCTAAGTTCCGGGTGAGCGCTTTGCTGCCTGACCGGTCACAGGGCGTGTGGCTCGGATTTGTTCAGGGTGGGATCGCCTATTTCAAAGACGGGCAGGTTCGTGCGTCTTACGACTCCGCCAACGGGCTGGGCAGTGGACGCCTGGAGGATCTTGAGCCGGGTTCGGACGGGGCGGTGTGGGCCGCGACCGAGGGTGGTTTAAGCCGGGTTAGGGATGGCCGCATCACTACCCTCACCAGCAAGAATGGCCTGCCCTGCGATAGCGTTCAATGGGTGATGGAAGATCACGATCATTCGTTTTGGTTGTATACGGCCTGCGGCCTGGTGCGGATTGCGGGTTCCGACCTGGAAGCCTGGATTCGTGATCCGGGCCGGATTGTCCGGCCGGTGATTTTCGACGAATCGGACGGAGTCGGGATCCGCGCCCAATCGAGCACGCATGCACCACGTGTGACCGAGTCCCCGGACGGGAAAATCTGGTTCCTGCCTCGGGGTGGCGTGAGCGTCATTGACCCGCGCCAGCTTCCGTTCAATCCGCGTCCGCCTCCTGTGTACATCGAAGAGGTCATCGCCGATGGGAAAAAGTACGATGCAACGCGCGGTTTGCGCCTGCCGGCGCGGGTTCGAGACGTGGTGGTTGACTACACCGCGCTGAGCCTGGCCGCTCCGCAGAAAGTGCATTTCCGGTTCAGGCTGGAGGGGCAGGACCCGGACTGGAGGGAAGTCGTCAACCAGCGCCGCGTGGAGTATTCCAATCTGCCGCCGGGTGATTACCGGTTCCGCGTGATGGCGTGCAACAACAATGGGGTCTGGAACGAGGCCGGCGACACTTTGGACTTTTCGATCGAGCCGGCTTATTATCAAACGAACCGGTTTCGGGCTTTGTGCGTGATCGCCCTAGCCGCGGCGCTGTGGAGCCTGTACAGGCTTCGGCTGCGGCAGATCGGACGCGAACTCAACGCGAATCTGGAAGGGCGCGTGGGCGAGCGCGTGCGCATCGCGCGCAACCTGCACGACACTCTGTTGCAGACCGTTCAGGGCTTGATGCTGCGTCTCCAGGTTGTCCAAGCGATGCTTCCCCCAGGAACGGCAAAGGAGGATCTCGAAGAGATTATGGAAATCGGCGACCGGGCGATCGTCGAGGGCCGGGATACGGTGAACGATCTGCGCTCGCAGGTCACCGCGAGGTTGGCACCGGCCTTGCACGCTCTGGGGGATGAACTGGCGAACGGGAGCGGCGCGACCTTCCGCGTAGTGGTCGAGGGTGCGGCGCGGGATCTGCACCCGATTTTGCGAGACGAACTCTACCGCATCGCTCGTGAGGCTTTGCGAAACGCTTTCGCTCACGCTCGCGCCCAGAACATCGAAGTGGAAATTGCCTACGGCGAACAGATGCTCCGGCTGCGAATTCGCGACGATGGCGAGGGCATCCCGGCGGAGATCCTGACCCAGGGCCGGGCCGGACATTTCGGCCTGGCGGGGATGCGGGAGCGCGCCCGGCAGATTGGCGCGAAGCTGACCATCTGGAGCCGCTGCGGAGCCGGCGCCGAAATCGAGTTGAGTGTTCCGGATTCGATAGCCTACCGTAAGGCCGGACGCGCGCGTTTCCGGCTGTTTGGCAAGAAGGCGGGATGAGCCGATGATTCGAGTTCTGGTAGTGGACGATCATCCGATTGTCCGCGACGGCATCGCCCGGCTCATCGGGACCCAATCGGATATGGAGTTGATCGCGGAAGCGGCCGACGGCCGGGAGGCGATCGAACAATTCCGGAAGCACCGTCCCGACATCACGCTGATGGACTTGCTGATGCCCGCGATGAGCGGCATCGATGCCATCGGCGCGATTCGCGATGAGTTTCCCGAAGCTCGCATCATTGTGCTCACCACCTATGGCGGCGATGTTCAGGTGAGCCGCGCCCTGAAAGCGGGCGCCCACGGCTATTTGTTAAAAGGCTCGTTGCGGAAAGAACTGCTCGAAAACATTCGCGCGGTCCACGAGGGCCACAAGAGGATCACCTCCGAGCTGGCCGCCGAAATCGCCGATCACTCCTCCGATCATCTCCTAACCCCACGAGAAATCAGCGTGCTGAAACTGATCGCGGGCGGAAATTCCAACAAAGAGGTTGCCGCCCAGCTATCGGTCACCGAAGAAAGCGTCAAGGGCTATGTAAAACGTATTCTGGACAAACTTGACGCCAACGACCGGACTCATGCGGTCACCATTGGGCTGAAACGCGGAATCATCGACCTGTAAGCGGGCCGCCTCGAAATGGGGGTGCGCGGAGCGCCTTTCGAGGGTTTCAAACACAGCGCCGGACATTTAGGATGGACTGGGTTCTTATTTGCAGCGGCTGTTCTCAATGTTTCCGGATGGCTGGCCTGGGCGAGGTCTCCTGCTCTTGCGACTTACGGTATGTGCGCCGCTATTGTATTGGGGACTCCGCGATCAGCGCGCGGGACTGGATGCGATCACGCTCGGCCGGGATGGGCTGGCGGTGGCCTGCGGGCTCCTGTTGGTGGCGGGGCTGTGGACTCCTTTCGCTGGAGTTGTGGTTGCGGCTGACGAGGCCTGGATCGCTTTTTCGACACATTTCGCAGCGCAGGGGCATATGCTGGCAGCCGCGCTCGGCATCAGTCTGGCGATGCTCGGTCCCGGCGCCTGGTCGATAGATGCGCGCCTTTTCGGGAGGAGAGTTTTCGAAGAGGGGGACGAAGAGGGATAGAATGTCCAAGTGAGGACTATGACTCGTATGAAGCAAACGGGATGAATTTATGAACGGCGAGGCGTCTTCGATTCGAGTGCTGGCGGTGGACGACCATCAACTGATTCGCGTCGGTATCGCGACTCTTCTTCTGTCCGAGTCGGACGTGACGTTGGTGGGGGAAGCCTCGAACGGCCGTGAAGCGGTCGCCAAATTCAGGGAACACCGTCCGGACGTTACGCTCATGGACTTACAGATGCCCGAGATGAATGGCTTCGACGCGATTATTGCCATCCGCGATGAATTCCCCGAAGCGCGAATTATTGTTCTCACGACGTATACCGGCGACGTACAAGCCATGCGGGCGATGAAAGCGGGCGCTCAGGGTTACCTACTCAAGAACCTCCTTCACAAGGAACTGATGCAGACCATCCGCGCGGTTCATGCCGGGCGCAAGGCGATGGCTCCCGATGTCGCCGACCAGGTTGCCGAACACGCCGGCGAGGAAACGTTGACGCCGAAAGAAATCGATGTCTTGCGACTGATCGCCGCCGGCGGTGCGAACAAGGAAATCGCTGAGCAGCTCTCGATCTCCGAGGAGACCGTCAAGAGCCGCGTCAAGAATATCCTTGAAAAACTCGGGGCGAAGGACCGGACGCATGCCGTGATCATCGGATTGAAGCGTGGAATCATCGATGTGTGATCACTCGAAAGAGTGAAAATCGATCCTGTGATGAGGGTTTCGGCTTGATTACGGAAGCGCATATGCTTGCAGTGGAAGCTAGGGTCTGCAGCGCCTTTATTCCACTTTCGCTCGCGGCTGGCCGGGCGTTGGCTTGGTGTGTCTCCGCCTCATCGCCGCGACGGCCGCGATTCACTATGCCGTAGCCTCAGGGCAGCCGTTGTCCAGGACCGTGCTTGAGGGCGCAGCCGGCCTGCTCCTCAGTATCGGTCTGTGGACGCCGATTGCCGGCGGGGCGCTGGCCGTTGTTGCCGTCTGGTCCGCCTTCACTGCACCTGATCTCTGGTCCCAAATCCTGTTAGCCGCAGTGGGCGCCGCGCTGGCCATGCTCGGTCCGGGAGCCTGGTCGATCGATGCCCGCCTGTTCGGAAGAAAACGCCTCATTCGGGAGCCGTAGGTGTGCGGATTTCTCCCTCCAAAGAGTGACGGTCCGCGAACTATTCAGTCGCCGGGTCCGCCCAAATTCGGGTTGTTGTCAGGCGGCGATCGGCGCAGAATCAGTTTGTGAGAACGGAAGAGGGACTCAAGAAAAACGAGCGCTCTTCCGGGAAAGGATGAGCATCGTGGCATCTGTTGCTTATAGTCTTCAGAACGTGTTCTCCGTTCCTCAGGAACGGGATTTTGGGGCATCTCACCGGACCTCGAAGAACCACACAACCCATCAGGACACCGAGACCCGGTGCGGGGGCTTCATCGACCTCGACGCGGAGCTGTCGAACGCGGAAGGCCAGAATGTGTTCGAAGGAATCGTCGGGTCGAGTGCGGTTCTCCATGAAGTTCTGGAGGAAGTTCGCACCGTGGCGCCGACGGACTCTACCGTTCTCATCGAAGGTGAGACAGGCACCGGCAAGGAACTCATCGCACGCGCCATCCACACGCAGAGCCGACGCCGCGGCAGTCCCTTCGTGAAACTGAATTGCGCAGCCATCCCCCTCGACTTGTTGGAGAGCGAACTGTTCGGCCACGAAAAGGGCGCTTTCACCGGGGCCGTCATGCAAAGGCTGGGGCGGTTCGAAGCAGCGAACGGCGGAACCTTGTTCCTGGATGAGATCGGGGACATTCCACTGGCGCTGCAGGCGAAGCTGCTGCGAGTCCTACAGGAGCAGGAGTTCGAGCGCCTGGGCAGCACGTTCACTCGCCGGGTGGATGTTCGTGTGGTCGCGGCAACCAATCAGGACCTTGCCGGTCTGGTCGCGGAGAAGCAGTTTCGGATGGATCTCTATTACCGGCTCAATGTTTTTCCGATCGCGCTTCCGCCGCTTCGGCTCCGGACGGAGGACATTCCGATGCTGGCCGCCTTTTTCGTTCAGAAGTTCAGCGGGCGCATGTCGAAGCGGATCTCGAAGATTTCGTCGCAGGGAATGGATGCTTTGACGGAATATTCGTGGCCGGGAAATATTCGGGAATTGCAGAACTTCATCGAACGAGCCGTGATCCTGACCAAGGGCGAAGTGTTGCAGATCCCGGCGCTGCCCTCGCGAATGATGAATGAGATCGAATCGGTGACGCTAAAAGACGTGGAGCGGGATCACATTCTGAAGGCGCTGGAGGAGAGTGACTGGGTCGTCGGCGGAAAACGTGGCGCCGCGGCGCGTCTGGGAGTGGCGCGGACAACGCTGATCAGCAAAATGCAAAAGCGCGGGCTTACCCGGGATATGGTCCAGGTTCGATCCGCAACGTGACGGCCTGAGTTTGGGTCAAACGCGGGCGGGTTCCCGCCGCAGCGATGCGGCCGCGATGCAGGACGAGACGGCGAACCGCCTAAATCCAAACGGATGCCGTTCGAGATGACACGACGAATCATGTGTGGGCCCCATTCGACCGCTGACGCGAAATGGCTGAGAAGAACGGCCGGAATCCTTGTATATTGCGTTGCGATCACGCCGATTTTCGCTCAGTCCGCGCCCGCCACGCCCGATCGCCCGTGGCATTCGTTCGAGGAACGCCAAATGACGACCGATAGTCGGCGCTCGCCACTTCCGGCGCTTCACATTGAAACCGGCAAAGTTTATTCGTTGGCCGATCTGATCGATCTGGCGGAAGCGCACAATCCGGAAACGAGGGTGGCCTGGGAGAACGCTCGCGCGCAAGCCGCGGCGCTCGGAATCGCCGGCAGCGAACTATTTCCGACCTTGGCATCCGTCGCGCTCGCCGGCGTGGAGCGCAATGAAGCAGGCTTGGGGTCGCAGTTTTATCGCCAGACGGTCCCGTCGTTTCAGATCACACTGAATCTCAACTATACGATTTTCGACTTCGGCGCCCGGCGCGGCCGAATTAACGCGGAAAGCGCCCGCCTGTTGGCCTCGAACTTCGGCTTCAACGACGTCCACCGGCAACTGATCTACGATGTTGCGCAGGCCTATTATCGCCTATTGAATGCCGCAGGGCAGGAAGAAGCCGCCGGAGCGAGCCTGGTGAATGCGCAAGCGGTCCAGCAGGCGGCGGAAGAGCGTCTGCGCAACGGTCTGGCGACATTGCCGGACGTTCTCGAGGCACGCAGCGCGACCGCGCAGGCGCAGTACGATCTACAGGCAGTTTTGGGAGCCGAGGAAATCGCGCGCGGCGATCTTGCGACGGCGCTGGGAGCGTCCGCCGCCACGCGCATTCGTGTACAGCCGCTCAGCGAAGTGCCGACGCCGGAATCGCTAGCGGACACCGTGCAGGAAGCGATTCGGCGCGCCCTCCAACAGCGTCCGGACCTTCAGGCGCAGCTCGCGGAAATTCGCGTGGCGCAGGCAGAGCGGCAACAGGCGCAGGCTGCTTTCTATCCCAGCCTCAGCGTCAGCGCTAGCCCGAGCGCAGAGTCGTTGTACATCATGCAGCAGACTCTGCCCTCGGGACACACGGCCGGTTTAACCGGTAGCGTCACAGCGAGCTTGAACTGGACGGTGTTCGACGGAGGCGCACGACGAAGCCGGCTGGCCCAAGCCGAGGCCCAGATCCGGGCGGCGGAGGCACGGGTCAGTGCCGCGCAAGATCAGATTGAAGACCAGGTATGGACCGCGTACTCGAACTTGACCACCGCCTTTCGGCAGCGTGAGGCCGCGACCGCGCTGGTGACCGCGGCGACGCAGTCCTATAGCGCGGCGCTCGAATCTTATAACTATGGCGTCCGAAACTTGCTGGATGTCACTAATGCACAGAAGGTGTTGGCGCAAGCGCGCTCGACCGAGATTCTGGCGCGTACCCAGGTGCTAACGGCGCTTGCTGATCTCGCGTTTCGAACCGGCGATGCGATTCAAGCAAACCGCAGGAGAACTTACTGATGTTCAGCCGGGCTCCATCGTTCGACATTCTAGGTTCATTTTTTCCCGCGTGGCTCCTGTGCCTGGGTTTGGGTTTGCTGCTCACCGTTGCGGCACGTTGGCTGCTGTTACGCGTTCACGTCGCTCTGGCGGCGCCGATCTTGACCTATCCGAGCATGACCGCGCTATTCACGTGCGCGCTCTGGCTCGTGTTTTTCCGGTAGCGAGGAAAATCCATGGAGTCGACGAGTAGCAAGATCGGAATTTGGGTTGGGCGCATTCTCAGCGTGCTCATCGTCGCCGTCGCAACGGGATTAGGGCTAATGGTCGTTTATCACACCGACTATTATCCGCGAACCGATGATTCCGAAATCGTTGCGAACTTCATCGGAATCGCGCCGCAGGTGGAGGGGCCGCTGGTTCATCTGAACGTACACGACAACCAGTTCGTCAAGAAAGGCGATCTCCTTTTCGAAATTGACGACCGGCCGTACCGCTATGCCCTGGACAAAGCGATTTCCGACCAGGCGACTCTCGAAGGACAAATTTCAGACGAGCAGAGGAGAATCGCAGCGCAGGTGAGTGCGGTGTCCGTCTCGGAGGCCAACATCAGCAGCACCGAAGCGGATGTCAACCGGTGGTCGGCGGCCGTCGAGGAGGCTCGGGCGGAAGTCGCGAGCGCGGAGCAGGGCGTGAGTCGCGCAAGGGCCGAGTGGATGTATGCGAGTAACAATCTGCATCGAATCGAGCCGCTGCTCGTGAAACAATATGTCACTTTCGACCAGGTAGATCGGGCGCGCACTTCGGAAGTTTCCCAGGCGCAATCGCTGAAGCAGGCGGAGTCTCAACTGGCGCAGGCGCGCGCTGGGCTGCATTCGGCAATGGCGCAGGAGGAACGGTCGAAGGCGCTGCTGACACAGAGTAAGGCTCAACATGAACAGGCAAAGAACGCGGTTACCACGTTGGAGCCCCTGATTAACCAGCGGGGCGCCAAAGCGTCGGCCATCGATACAGCGCGCTACCATCTCAACAATTGCCGGGTGTACGCCCCGTTCGACGCACGGGTCACAAATCTCACGATTTCCGAAGGAGCGTACGCGCACACCGGCCAGCAGATGTTTGTGCTGATTGACGCGCGCACCTGGTGGGCTGTCGCGAATTTTCGCGAAGGGCAACTACAGCACATCGCGCCGGGGATGCCGGCCGACGTGTATGTCATGTCGAAACCGAACGAGCGTTTTTCAGGAGTGGTGGACAGCATGGGCTTCGGCGTGACTCCCGATGAAGACGTCGTGGGGCACTTTCAGCAAGGTCTGCCGGACGTGCAGAGAACGCTGAATTGGGTGCACCTGGCGACGCGTTATCCAGTGCGCGTCCGCGTGGAAAATCCTCCGCCGGATCTGTTCCGAGTGAGTGAATCCGCGATCGTAGTCATTCGCGGGCACTGAAATGGCTGCGATTGCACAGGCCTTGCCTGATTCAAGCGCCCGCTCGGCGTGGCTGTGGCAATGGCTCAGAGACGAACTGACTCCATATCCCGGCAGAGGGCTTCTGGTCGCACGGATGGTCACGGCGGCGGCGCTGGTAATGATCATCTGTATGACGTTCCGGCTCCCCTATGGCGCCTATGCGACTCTTTATGCGCTGAATTTGTCGCGAGACAGCCTGGAAGGAACAAGACGCGCCGTGCAGTCTATCATTCTTGGCTTTACCCTGGCAGGCGCGTACATTTTAACTGGAACGCTGCTTTTCCTGGACGATCCAGTTCTGCGCTTCATCTGGATCAGCACGACTCTCTTCCTGATCTTCTACGGCATCAGCGCAACCGGAAATGTCCCCGCCTGGACGCGGTTCGGCTATATGTCGGTAATCACGATGTCGCTGTGGGATAGCCATCTTACGGCTCAGAGCAAAGTGGACGGGGTTCTCTGGGCGATTTGGATGCTCACCATGGCCAGTGTGATTGGTCTCGTTCTGGAGATCGTCTACGCGGCACTCAAACGCGGCGATGAGTTGATCGATCCGATTACAGAACGTCTGGCAACGGTCGAGCAATTGCTTCGCTTTTATGCCGAGGGCCGGCCTGTCGATGCGGCCACACATTCCGCGATCACACGTTTGGCGATGTTAGGAACATCCCGCCTGCGCGGGCTTTTGACTCGTTCCAACAATAGCGCTCAGTACGTTCAAGAAATGGGCGCCGTCGTGGCCCTGGCGGGCAGATTGGTTGATCTCGCGGCAAACTTGCCGCATTTCGTGCTTCGCGTCCCCGAGGTTGATCGTGGCCGCATTGGCGAGGTCGCTGAACGGATCGCTGAAGTCCGCTTGGCTATCGGGAACCGCTCGGTTCCGCACGTTGCGAAGCAGGCGGGTGAAATCGAAGCGTTGCCCACGCTTCCGCTTTTCGCCGAGATTGAGAAAACAACGTCGCTCATTCCCCAGGTGTTCTTAGGTTCTCCGTCGTGGAGCACATTAGATCCGGCGGCGACGAAAACGAAGGGTCGTTCGCCCGCTTTCGTTTGGAGCCCACTCTTCAAGTCGGAACACGTTAAATTCGGTCTGAAAGGCTGCCTCGCGGCAACCCTCTGCTACATCATTTACAGCGCGCTCTCCTGGCCGGAAATCTCGACTTCGGTAACCACGTGCTTTCTGACTGCTCTTACCACCGTCGGCGCGTCGCGACAGAAGCAAGCGCTGCGCTTCGGCGGGGCGGTGATCGGTGGTTTTGGAATGGGCATGGGGGCGCAAGTCTTCATCTTGCCGTACATAGACTCGATTGCCGCGTTCACGGTAGTCTTCATCGTTGCGAGCAGCGCAGCGGCGTGGATCATAACAGCGAGTCCTCGTCTCTCTTATCTCGGCGTTCAGGCCGCGTTCGCTTTCTTTCTGATTAACCTACAGGACTTCAAGATACAAACGTCGCTGACTGTCGCGAGAGATCGAACGGCCGGCATCTTACTCGGCTTGTTGGTCATGTGGCTGGTGTTCGACCGGCTTTGGAGCGCGCCCGCCGGCGTCGCGATGCGAAAAGCGTTCGCCGCGAACTTGCGGCTTCTCGCCCAGCTTGCGCGGGAACCCGTATCGAAGGACCTTCGAATATCAAGCGAACGCGGCTACGCTCTTCGCGAAGCAATCAATGCCCACCTCGACAAAGTACGATCTCTTGCCGATGGTGTTCTTTTCGAGTTTGGTCCTTCACGCCGCGTAGATATCGAATTGCGGAACCAGATGCGCCGGTGGCAACCGCAATTACGCACGCTTTTTATGATGCGTATCGCCTCCTGGAGGTACCGCGCCCAATTACCTGGCTTTGAGGTTCCCGAAAGTATCGCAGTTCTGCATGCAGCTCTTGATGAGTGCTCGGCTGGAGTGCTCGAGCAAATGGCGGATCGAATCGAGGGTGATGGGCGGGGAACCGCGCATGAAGTCGAGGATTCCGCAGAGCTTTTGAAAAGGATGATCCAGGAAGCCGAGGCGGAGAAGTCGCGAGGATTACCGGCTGGTTGGGCGCGGTCGTTCATCACTTTAATTGCTGGAATAGATGCTCTGACTAGCTCTCTCGCGGCGGCGATCACGGCCGAAGTTGACACGCTGGGAGGAGAGGTCCGGTGAGAACGCGTTCGATGATGCTGTGGCGGGGTAACTTGTTCTTCTATGCTGTGGAACATGGAGCGGAGTTCTCCGACGTCGAAAGTTCGACAGTACCGTTGAAAAAGCCAGGCCGGGCTGTGGCAGCCGCGTTATCCCGCGCCGACAGTTCCGTCCGCAATCCGCTGTCTTCCTGCGTTTCCGGCGACGACTCGTTTGGAACTGCCCGTGCCTTCCGCAGTATCGATGAGCCAGAAAACAGGCACTTTGGAGCAGGCCAAAGGATTCAGCCTGTTTCTGTTGAAGGCGGTGCTCAGCGGGCGCGGGGACGAGATTATCGATCTGGCGCGAGTGAACCTACTTCGCTGATCGACGCCAACGCTTTGTAAGCGTCAACACTCTTCAAATAAGAAGGAACACATATTGGGTGGCCACCTGAGAAACACGCGTCAGTCATATGTGGCGAATACCCCTGCGAGGTGTCGAACATTGTGATTAGAAAAAGAACTCCTTGCCGAACCGTTATTAGTCTGTTGTCAGGACTGCTCATGATGGCGGTGACGTTGCCGCTCACCGCGACCGAGAGCTTCTCCGTCCCCGAGGACACCGCGCTCCGGATTCGTTTGGACGACACACTGACCAGTGTGGATTCGCAAATTGGCGATCCGTTCAGCGCAACCGTTGTTGACGCGGGCGAATACCGCAACGCTCGGGTGTACGGTCACATTGCCGACATCGATATGTCAGGCAAAATCAAGGGCCGTACCAGCATGGTGCTTCGCTTCGACCGCCTGGTGATGCCCGACGGCCGGCGCGCCACGATTCATGCCGAAATCGTGGAACTGTACCACGCACCGTCTGGCGAGAAGGTGGACGTGGAAGGCGCGATTGAGTCCGGTTCGAGAGGCCGAAAAAGCATCGTTCATACGGCGGTCGGGGCGGGCGCCGGTGCCTTGCTGGGTGGAATCTTCGGCGGCGGAAAAGGGGCTGGCATCGGATCCATCGTAGGCGGCGCCGGCGGACTGGGGACTACCGCATTCCGGGGACACCAAGAGATCACGTTGAGCAGCGGGCAGGAGATGTTGATCCGGATCACAGGCCGCTGAACCCCGAACGAAAAGAAGCATCATTGTGAGCTCTCAATCTTCAGCGACAATCAGCCCGTCACCTAAGGTGCCGAACCACAGGGTGCCGTTCGCGCTTCGCGACAAACTTGTTAGGGCGATTTTCGCTCTCTACAGTCGAATGATAAGAATCCGCCGGTGAGAGGGAGCGGTCGCATCGCGAGGAAGAATCGTTAATCCAAACGGAGGAAGGTAGAAGCCGTACAAATGAGTCCAACCAATATTTTCGCCCCTGCGTCCACTCCCGCGGATTCGATCTTCGGCCTATCCATGTTTGTTATTTTTACGGTCACCGCGATATTCATCGTGGTGGGCGCTCTGCTCACCTACGCCATCGTTAAGTTCAGGAACAAGAACGGGGACGACCGCACCGAGCCCGCGCAGATTTACGGAAGCAGCCAGGTGGAAATGGCCTGGACCGTTATTCCCGTGCTCATCGTGGTCGCCTTGTCTCTCGCGACCGCGCGCGTGATCGCGTCGGTTCAGGATGCCCCGCGTCCTCCCGGAGCGTTGGAGGTGACCGTCATTGGTCATCAGTATTGGTGGGAATATCGTTACCCGAAGTTAAACATTGTCACCGCCAATGAGCTTCACATCCCGGTAAGCGATCCGGCTCGTCCGACCCCTACTTTTCTTACGCTACTCTCCGCCGATACCGACCATAGCTTCTGGGTGCCCCGGCTGGGAGGCAAAACGGACCTGATTCCGAATCACCCCAACAGTATGTGGATCGACCCGCCCGAACCGGGGCTTTACCTTGGTCAGTGCGCGCAATATTGCGGAGTCCAGCATGCCAAGATGCTGATCCGCGTCTATGCACAAAAACGTGAGGACTTCGACCGTTGGGTTCACCAGCAACAACAACTGCCGCACGCCAGCGCCGACGCCGCAATATCGGCTGGGCAGCGCGTCTTTGAATCCACGGCGTGCGTCAACTGTCATACGGTGTCGGGGACCTCCGCGAACGGCCGCTTTGGTCCCGACCTGACGCACCTCATGAGCCGCGAGACAATCGCCTCTGGCGCGGCCGCTAATACGCCGGAGATGCTTCGGCTCTGGATCAAGAATCCGGACGCCATCAAGCCGGGATCGAAAATGCCGGCTATGGGATTGAGCGATCGGGACCTCGATCGAGTGACTGCCTACCTGGAGACGCTTCGCTAATGTCCACTAATACCATCAGCATATCTGACTTTCCAGCATACCGGCCGGTTACGCTCCGCCTCCACGATTGGGTGACTACGGTCGACCACAAGCGCCTGGGAATTCTCTATATCTTGTACTCCCTGTTCTTTCTGGTGATCGGCGGCATCGAAGCCACCATCATGCGAATCCAGCTCATACGGCCTCACAACGATTTCGTTTCGCCGGAAGTCTTCAATCGCATGTTCACCATGCATGGCACCACCATGATCTTTTTTGTGGCGATGCCGTTGGTGTTCGGGTTTGCGAACTACCTGGTGCCTTTGATGATCGGGGCGCGAGACATGGCCTTCCCGCGCCTCAACGCTTTCAGTTTCTGGATGACCGCCCTGGGAGGCGTGTTCCTTTACTTCAGCTTCCTCGGCGGTGACGGTCTGTACGGCGGGGGAGGTGCGCCCGATGTGGGATGGTTCGCCTATGCTCCGCTCACCGCAAGGACATTCTCGGTTGGCCACAGCGCCGACTTCTGGGTCCTCTCGCTCCTTTCGTCCGGTATCGGCAGCATCGGAACGGCGATCAACATCATCACCACGATTCTGTGCATGCGTTGTCCGGGCATGACTCTCGGGAAAATGCCGCTGCTCGCCTGGTTGAATCTTACGATGGGCGGGCTGGTGGTTCTGGCGGTAAGCCCACTTACAGCGGCACAACTGATGCTGTTAGTCGACCGCTATCTGGGGGGACACTTCTTCGATACCCAGGCCGGAGGTTCGGCCGTAATCTGGATGCACTTCTTCTGGATTTTCGGCCACCCGGAGGTATATGTCCTGGCCATTCCCGCCTTCGCATTCGCCTCCGAGATCATTCCGGTATTTTCCCGAAAGGCAATTTTCGGCTACCGGGTCATGGTTCTTGCGACGATCGCGATCGGATTCATCAGCATGAGCGTATGGGCCCACCATATGTTCACCGTGGGAATGAGCTCGGGCGCAAACATGTTTTTTGTTCTCTCTACCATGGCGATTGCGGTTCCCACCGGGATCAAGAACTTCAACTGGCTGGCGACGATGTGGGGAGGCAAGATCCGCTTCGCCACACCGATGCTGTTCTGCGTCGCCTTTCTGTTCCAGTTTCTCATTGGCGGGTTGACAGGAGTCACGCTGGCGGTGGCGCCATTCGATTGGAACCTGAGTAACTCTTATTACTTAGTGGCTCACTTCCACTATGTCATCGTCGGCGCCATTCTGTTCGCCACCTTCGGCGCCTTCTACTACTGGTTTCCCAAGGCATCCGGGAAAATGTATAACGAAACACTCGGTAAGCTGCACTTCTGGCTGTTTCTCATCGGCTTTCATCTGACATTTGATTTCATGCACATTCCCGGACTCCTGGGTATGCCCCGGCGAATTTATACCTATGAGCCGGGACGCGGCTGGGAGATTTGGAATGTGATCGTCACCATTGGGGTGTTCTTTCAAGCGGCGGGAATCCTGGTCTTCGTGTTCAATCTGACTTGGTCTTATTTCCGGGGCCAGGTTGCGGGGAATGATCCCTGGGACGCGTGGACACTCGAATGGTCCACGAGTTCTCCGCCGCCCGAGTATAACTACGCTGTGGTCCCAGCTGTGCGGAGCCGCCGGCCGTTGTGGGACCTGAAGCATCCGGAAGATCCCGACTGGAGGTACGAATAGCATGAGCGCATTGTCCGTCACACTCGCCGAGAACAATATCGACTGGCATCTTCCTTCGCGTGGACGGGTCGGGATGTACTGCCTGATCGCCGCCGAAGCTGCTATTTTCACCATTTTCGTCGTGGCTTATGTCTTTTACATCGGCAAGAGCACCAGTGGCCCTCAGCCCAAAGACGTTCTGAAGGCGCCGATCTTCTATACCATTTGCCTGCTCGCCAGCAGTCTGACGATTCACCTTGCGGTGCGAAAGATGGCCGCGGGAAATCTGGCCGCCTTTGCGCGTTGGTGGCTACTCACAATTGTTCTCGGTGGGACGTTCCTCCTTGGAACCGCGCGTGAGTGGGTCAACCTGATTTATCGGGATGGACTGACGATAAGTACGAACCTTTTCGGAACGACTTATTACTCGCTCGTCGGCCTGCACGCGTTTCACGTGACCGTCGGACTGCTGGCGCTAACCGTCGTCGCAGTGTTCTATTTCGCGGGCCGGCTTGGGCAGAAGCACGCGGAGCGCCTGGAAGTTCTCTCGATGTACTGGCACTTCGTCGACGCAGTTTGGGTCGTAGTCTTCACGGTCGTATATGTGATTGGAGTATAGCCATCATGCAAACGGAATTCACTAAGTATCCGAAAGACACTGCGGAGCAAATCGAAGTTCCGGCTCCGACGGCCTGGCCCATCGTCCTGGCGCTTGGAATGACGCTGGCTTTCGCCGGGTTAGTCACCGCGGCTTCCGTCAGCGTCTTAGGTGCGGTGCTGGCGGTAGCCGGCGGCGTCGGCTGGTTCCGCCAGGTCTTCCCGGTCGAAGCTCATGAGCGGGTGCCCGTGGATCACGATGAGGTCGTTATAAGGACGACGAGAGAAAGTGTTGAGCGAGTCGCCACGATCAGTGCGGTTCCGCGCGTCTGGCTTCCGGTCGAGATTTATCCGGTCTCGGCCGGAATCAAAGGCGGGCTCGCCGGCAGTGCGGCCATGGCGTTGCTCGCCGCGGCTTACGGTTTACTTAGCGGCAACGGGCTCTGGTACGCGATGAACCTTCTGGTCGCGGGTTTATTTCCCGGCATAGCGACACAGACAGCCGGCCAGATCGGGATGTTTAACCTTCAGCAATTCCTGGTCGCCGTTCCTATTCACCTGCTGATCTCGGTGCTGGTCGGACTGCTCTACGGAGCAATGTTGCCGATGGCTCCGCGGCACCCGATTCTCCTGGGCGGGTTCGCCGCTCCGCTGCTGTGGTCCGGCCTGATCTACGGGACCCTCGCGTTCGTCAACCCGGTCATGAACCAGCACATCGACTGGCTATGGTTTGTGCTCTCCCAGGTCGGATTTGGGATTGCTGCGGGATTGGTCGTTGCGGTTCAGGAACGAATCCAGACGCGGCAAAACGTACCACTGATCGTTCGAATGGGACTGGAAGCTCCGGGGCTCGTGCAGGAGCACGAAGAGGAGTTGAAGCGATGAAGTACGCCCTGCTCGCCGTCGCTGCGATGCTGGGAGTTAGTTCGTGTGAAACGCCCAGCCCCCGCACGGACGCGCCCGTCGTTCGCCCTAACGAGGTCGCCGATTTCAGCGCGCTCTACGCTCAGAACTGTTCGGGATGTCACGGAGCGGATGGACAAGGAGCACTTACTGTAGGAATCGGCAGTCCCGTTTACCTCGCGATCGCGGACGATGCCACAATTCGCCAGGTGATCGACCAAGGCAGACCTGGCACACCCATGCAGGGTTTCGCGGAGAAAGCCGGCGGCATGCTGACGGACGCCCAGATTGACATCATCATCCAAGGAATCCGGACCCGTTGGGCCAAGCCGGGCGCTTTCGAGAAAGACCCTCCGCCCCCCTATCGAGCGTCACAGTCAGGCGACGCCGACCGCGGCCACAACGTTTTCACGGCTTCTTGTTCTTCGTGTCACGGCCCCGATGGCCACGGCGCGCGGACCATCGCGGAGAGTTCGTACCTCGACTTGGTCAGCGATCAGCATCTGCGCACGGTAATTATCACCGGCATGCCCCATCTTGGAATGCCGGACTGGCGTAGCCATCCCAAGCCGCTGTCCGATGCCGACGTGACCAATTTGGTCGCGTGGCTCGCGTCACAGCGACAACCCTTATCCGCGCAGTTGAGTCATTGAGGAGATTCACGAAATGAGTGTACCCAGCGGCCTTTCCCGGCGTGAGATGTTTCTGAAAGTCGCGATGCTTTTCAATGGCATCGTTGGCGTGGTCTTAGGTGTGCCGATTGTGCGGTACCTCCTATCTCCGGTCACCCGCGGCGTGAAACCAGGCTATGATCGCTGGATTTCGCTTGGCGGGATCGATCAGTTTCCATCCGGCCAGACGCGTCTGGCGACGTATCGTAACCCGGTCGCAAACGCCTCCGATGGAGAGACGGCGGACATTCCCTGCTGGGTGCGTCACATCGATGCTGACAACTTCCAGGTATTCGCCATAAACTGCGCGCACCTT
>Ga0335073_10003210_pt1 | contig 22730 bp, 22 predicted proteins | sample Lox_Sample_22_FD_207093 | JGI IMG/M metagenome (GOLD analysis project Ga0335073, IMG submission 207093) | Soil microbial communities from Loxahatchee National Wildlife Refuge, Florida, United States - Lox_Sample_2.2 | ecosystem: Environmental > Terrestrial > Soil > Wetlands | place: USA... | reverse complement strand
ACGCGCTCAACGTGGCCCTTGGGGAGCTGCCGGCCGACGAGCGCGAGCGGATTCTGGCCGCGCTGACGGCGCTCGAGGAGCTCGCCGAGCTCCTGACGGGGGAGCGGTCTTGACGCGCGTCGTGCGCGCCGGCCGCGTGACCTTCGCCGCTCTTTCGGTTCCGAACTACCGCCGGTACTTCTTCGGCCAGGCGACGTCGCTGATCGGTACCTGGATGCAGATGACGGCCCAGTCGTGGCTGGTGCTGAGCATCACCCACTCGAGCACGGCACTCGGGGTGATCGTCGCGCTCCAGACGCTGCCCGTGTTGATCCTCGGTCCCTACGGCGGCGTGATCGCCGACCGTGTCGACAAACGGCGGGTGATGATCGCGCTTCAGACCGCGATGGGCGTCCAGGCGCTCATCCTCGGCCTGCTCACGGTCACGGGCAACGTCCACGTGTGGGAAATCGGCGTGCTGGCCTCGCTGCTGGGCCTCAACAACGCGTTCGAGAACCCGGCCCGGCAGTCGTTCATGCTCGAGATGGTCGGCCCCGAGCACCTGCGCAACGCGGTCAGCCTGAATTCGGTCCTGGCCAACACCGCACGAGTGATCGGCCCGGCCGTCGCCGGGATCCTGATCGCGACCGTCGGCGAGGGCGTCTGCTTCCTGGTCAACGCCGCCAGTTTCGTCGCGGTGGTGGCCTCGCTGGTCACGATGGACCAGGCCGCCATCAACACCATCGAGCCTACGCCGCGCGCTCGCGGCCAGCTCCGCGAGGGTCTTCGCTACGTGCGCCGGACCCCGGAGCTCGCCGTCCCCCTCCTCATGATGGCCGCGGTGGGCTGTCTCGCCTACGAGTTCCAGGTATCGCTGCCGGTCATGGCCAGCCGCGGCCTGCACGTGGGCGCGACCGGGTATGGCTTCATGACCGCCTCGATGGGCGTCGGCGCGGTGCTCGGCGGCCTCCTGGTGGCCGCCCGCGGCAAGATCGGCCTGCGGCCGCTGGTGCTGTCCGCAACCGGATTCGGGGCTGCGCTGGCGCTGGCCACGATCGCCCCCAGTCTCCCGTTCGAGATGCTGGCGCTGGCCTTCGTCGGCTGGGGGAGCATCTCCTTCATGTCGATGGGCAACTCGACGCTCCAGCTCACGGCCGAGCCGGGGATGCGCGGCCGGGTGATGTCGCTTTGGTTCGTGGCCTTCCAGGGATCCACTCCCATCGGCGGCCCGACGGTCGGCTGGCTCATGGGGGTCGCCGGCGCTCGCTCCGGTCTGGGGCTGGCCGCCGTGACCTGCTTCGTGGTCGCGCTCGGCGGGTTCGCCGCGCTGCACGCGGTTCCGGGCCGAGTCCGCGCGCGGATGGCCCGCGCCGAGGTCAGCGTCTCCGGCTGAGACCGGCGCGGGGACGCGTCGCGGCCGGCTAGACCTCGACGACGACCGGGAGCACCATCGGCCGACGGCGCAGGCGGTCGTAGACGAACGCCGCCAGGTCGTCGTGCAGCTCCTGCTGGAGCATGTCGATCTCGCGTACGCCGTCGTGGGCGGCGTTGGCCAGCGAGCGCTCGACCTCGGCGCGGATGTCCTCGACCAGGCTGTCGGCCTGCTCGACGAATGGCACCCCGCGAAAGATCACCTCAGGCGGCACGACCGACTCGCCGCTCTGCTCGGACACGGTCGCCACGACGATGAAGATGCCGTCGCCCGAGAGCATCCGACGGTCGCGCAGGGCCACGTCGGCGGGATCGCCGATGTCGACGCCGTCGACGAAGATCATTCCGGACTGCACGTGTTCGCCGAACCGGGCGCCGCCCGCATCGACCTCCAACGGCAGGCCGTTCTCACCCCGGAACACGTCGTCGTCGTCGATCCCGACCGCGCGAGCCAGCTCGGCGTGCAGGCGGATCCGCTTGTAGTCGCCGTGCACGGGCATCACGTAGCGGGGCTTGACCAGGTTCAGCATCAGCTTCAGCTCCTCGGCGAACCCGTGCCCGGAGGCGTGAACCGGCGCCTCGCGGGCGGTGATGACCTCGCAGCCGATGTGGAACAGCCGGTCGACGGTCTCGTTGACGGCCCGCTCGTTGCCCGGAATCGGGGTGGCCGAGAACACCACGGTGTCGCCGGGGTGCAGCTTGATCATCCGATGATCGTTGTGGGCCATCCGCCGCAGGGCGGACAGCGGCTCGCCCTGAGAGCCGGTCGAGATCACCACGATCTTCTCGTCGGGCCAGTCCTCGACCTCCTGGGGCGGGATCAGCGTTCCTTCGGGAAACTCGATGTGGCCGAGGGAGCGGCCGATGTTGACGTTCTTGCGCATCGAGCGCCCCACCAGCGAGACCTTCCGACCCAGATGGGCGGCGGCGTCGATCACCTGCTGGACGCGATGGATGTTCGACGCAAAGCTGGTCACGATGATCCGGCCCCGCGCCCGGGAGAACACCTCCTGAAGGTGCGGACCCACGTCGCGCTCGGAGGGCGAGAAGCCGGGACGGTCGGCGTTGGTCGAGTCGCCGCACAGGAGCAGAACGCCCTCGCGGCCGAGCTCGGCCAGCCTCGAGACGTCCGCCGGGACGCCGTCAACGGGCGTCTGGTCGAACTTGTAGTCGCCCGTGACCAGGACCGTGCCCAGCTCGGTGGTCAGCGCCACCGCGCACGAATCGGGGATTGAGTGGGTCATGTGCACGAGCTCGAGGCGGAACGGCCCCAGTTCGAGCCGGTCGCCGGGGCGGAGATCCTCGAGCTCCACGTCGCGCAGCTTGTGCTCGTCGAGCTTGGAACGGGCCATGGCCGCGGTGAGCCGTCCGGCGTACACCGGCGGGGTGTGGTCGAGCTCGCGCAGCACCCAGGGAAGCGCGCCCACGTGGTCCTCGTGGCCGTGGGTTATGACGATCGCCTCGATGTCCTGCGCCCGGTCGCGCAGGTAGCTGAAGTCGGGGAGCACCAGGTCGATCCCCAGCATGTCGGTGGTCGGAAACCGCAGGCCCGTATCGACGACGACGATCCGTCCGCCGTACTCGACCACGGTCATGTTCTTGCCGATCTCGCCCAGGCCACCCAGCGGCAAGACCCGGAGAGTGCCGTTAGTCACGCGCGAGACGCTTGCAGCAGCCCATGGCGCTCGAGCATGGACCGGATCAGGTCGACCTCGCGCTCGTCGAGCTCCACGTAGGGCAGCCGGGGCGCGGCGCTCGGCAGGATCCCGAGGAGGTTCAGCGCCGCCTTCGTCGAGCACGCCAGCGGCCCCACCGTCATGTCCTTGTAGACGTCGCTGAGGCTGCGGTCGATTTCGCGCCGGCGTTCGGGCTCGTCGACCATCCGGTGCATCTCCTCGCCGAACAGGTGGCTGGCTACGAGGATCCCGCCGGCCTCCCCCAGGTCGAGCACATCGGCCAGCAGATCGTCGTTGCCGGCGTATATGCGCAGCCCGTCGACCTTGGCCAGGTTGGCAGCGTTGGCCTGCTTGACCGCCACGATGTTCTCGAGCTGAGCCAGCTCGGCAAGCAGGTCGTTGGGCATGTCCGACCCGGTGCGCTGCGGGATGTTGTAGAGCACGATTGGAAGGTCGGTGGCGCGGCAGATCTCCTGGAAATGGCGAACGATCCCGCGCCGGCTGGGACGGTTGTAGTACGGATTGGTGTGGAGCAGCGCGTCGGGGCCGATCTCAGTGGCGCGCTCGGTCAGGTGGATCGCGTGGCGGGTGTCGTTGGAGCCGACGCCGGCGACGATGGTCGGATTTGGATCCCGCCCCCCACCCCCACCGCCCCGCAATTCCTCAACGGCGAGGCGGATCACGCCCAGGTGCTCCTCGTCGTTCAACGTCGACGCTTCACCCGTCGTGCCGCAGATAACGAGTCCGTCCGAGCCATGCTCGACCAGGTGGTGCATCAGCTCGACCGCGGCCTCCTCGTCGATCCGGCCGTCGGCGTCGAACGGCGTGACCATCGCCGTCAGGATGGAACCGAAGTCCGCGCGCATCTCGGAGGATTATCGCAGGGGCCGCCGCCGGACGGAGGCGGCTTGAATCAGGGCTCTTTACGAGCGCCCCAGGCGAGCACGGACAGCGGCCCCATCGCTCCGTCCGGGTGCGCGGGCGGTGGCGCCACCTGGTGCTCGGGCGGGGGCGGTGGCGAGACCACGTGCGTCACCGGAGCGTCGGTCAGCTTGGCGATCCGTTCGGGCAGGCCGGCGTGCATCCACTTCGACAGCCGCATCGGCAGGGTTGAGACGATGATCTCGTCGTAGCGCTTGGGATCCCACGCGTCGGTGACGGCCAGGATCGGGTCGGCGTTGCCCACGCTGCCCTGGGCCTCAAGGCCGATGGCGTGCATATGCTCGAGCGCCTCCTCGAGCTTCTGCACCGCCGCGGCACGCCCGCCGCCGAACGGCGTGGCCGGGATGACCAGGGTGAAGCTGGCCGGTTCGTGCGCGGCCCGCTGCTCGAGGGCCTCGATCAGCCGGTCCGACGTCGCGGTCACGTTGGCTATTACGAGAAAGCTCCGTTTCCAGGTCATATCCCGCCCTCCCGGGAATTCGCTGATATCCGTTAGCGCTCACAACTCACGATAGCGCTCGTGCCGGTTGACGCAAGCGGCCAACTGCACAAACTTTGTGACGTTTCGTTCGGCCATGTGGCGGGTGCGAAGAAACTGCGGCCATGCTGAAGTTTCTTCCCACGCGGCGGGGTCAGCTCACGGTTACTTGGGTTGCTGGCCGCTCGCCCTTGCCCCGGACCAGCGGGCCCCTGTAGGCGCCGGGCTTGGGACGGTGCTTGCCGCCGGGGAACGCAAGTCGGATGATCGTTCGCTGGACCATCCCGAGCTGCTGGTGGAACGGTCCCGAGTTGTACGGGAGCCCGTAGCGCTGGCAGATCTCGCGCACCTTGGGGGCGATCTCGCCGTAGCGGGTGCTCGGCATATCCGGATACAGGTGGTGCTCGACCTGGTAGCCGAGGTTGCCGCTGATCACGTGAAACAGCGGGCCACCGTCGATGTTGGCCGCCCCGGTGAGCTGGCGCACGTACCAGGCGCCGCGACTCTCGTCCTCGGTCTCCTCCTGGGTGAACGTGTACGTCTGATCCGGGAAATGGCCGCAAAAGATGATTGCGTAGGACCACACGTTGCGGATCAGGTTCGCGGCCACGTCGGCGGTCAGCGTCCGGACAAACGGCTCACGGAAGGAGCGGCGCTCGACCAGGCGCTTGAGCACGTTGCCGCTCGACTGGGCGCGCGACCGCCGGACCTTACGGAGCCCGTTCTTGATCGCCGCCCCCCGCTCGCGCCGGCGCTCGGCCTCCTCCTTCGCGGCGAAGAAGGCGAGCTCGGCCACCGTCATCACGATCCCTGAGATCAGAGGCCAGGCGATGTAGTCCTTCTGGATCTGGGTCCGGGCCTTGCCGGCGATCCCCTTGAGCTCCTTGCGGAGCTGTTTGCCATCCTTCTCGCCCTTGCGGATGGCCTCGAAGTTGAGGTCGTGGACGGCGACGCCCCACTCGAACAGCATCGCCAGGACGACGTTGTAGATGGGCTGGAGCAGGTAGACCGGATGCCACTTCTGTTCGGGGTCGATCCGCATGATCTCGTAGCCGAGGTCGCGGTCCTTGCCCAGAATGTTGGTGAACGTGTGGTGGATGTAGTTGTGTGAGTGGCGCCACGCCTCGGCGGTCGACGCCGTGTCCCAGTCCCACGCCCGCGAGTTGATCACCGGGTCGTTCATCCAGTCCCACTGCCCGTGCAGGACGTTGTGGCCGATCTCCATGTTCTCGAGGATCTTGGCCAGCCCCAGCGTCGAGGCCCCGAGCACCCACGGGACTCGCCACCGGGACGCGAACAGCTCCACCCGCCCGAGCAGCGCGAGTCGACGCTGCAGGCCGATCATCGACCGGATGTATCGCGCGTCGCGGTCGCCCAGACTGTCCTTGACGTGCTCGTGCAGCTCGTCGAACTCGCGTCCGATCGCCTCGATCTGCTCCGGGGTTAGGTGGTGCAGCGGGTTATCGTGCTCATCGACGGGCACGCGGCCGTTTGTGTGATGTCCGTTTTGGGTTGTGGTAGCCATATACGGAACTCCCCCTCCGTAGTTCTTGTGCTGGTTACAGATCGATCTCGACGGGGCCTTCGGGCGCGCTGATGCACGTCCTGATTACCTCGCCCTCCTGCCCGTACACCTTGCCGTTGCGCAGTCCCGGACCTTCCCGCTGCGCAGTTCGCCGACGCAGGTGTGGCAGATGCCCTCGCGGCACCCGAAGGGCAGGTCGAGCCCGGCTTCCTCGCCGGCCACGAGGATCGGCTTGGAGCCATCGGACTTGGCCTCGCAGTCGGACATGCAGAACTTGATCGTGCCGCCCTCGCCCTCGCCGCTCTGACCCAGCCCGAGCTTGGGCTGGAAGCGCTCCATGTGCAGCCGCTCGCAGTCAGCGCGGCGCTCGAAGTGCTCGGTGAACGCGTCGAGCATGTCGTTCGGGCCCGAGATGTAGGCCTCGCGTTCGCGCCAGTCGGGGCACAAACGCTCGAGGTCCTCCGGGCCCATGCGTCCGTGCTCAGCGGTGAGCTGCTCGTGCAGATGAAAGCCCTGGCGTCGCCGCGCTAGCTCGCGCAGCTCCGGGCCGAAGATCACCTCGTCGGTGTGGCGCGCGGAGTGCAGCAGGATCGCGTCGTTCAGCTGCTCGTAGTGGTCGAGGTGGCGGAGCATGCTCATGATCGGGGTGACGCCGCTGCCGGCGCTGATGAACAGCAGCCGCGCAGGAGGCGGATCGGACAGCACGAAGTCGCCCTCGATCTTCGAAAGCGAGACGATCGTGCCCGGCTTGGCCTCGGCGACCAGGTACGGCGAGACCTTGCCCTCGTCGACCTTTTTCGGCGTGATGCTGATCAGCCCGTCCTCGCGATAGGGATCCGAGGTGAGCGAGTACGCGCGCCAGTGGCGCACCCCGTCGATGTCGACGCCGATCCGGACGTACTGCCCGGGCTTGTGGCCTGACCAGCGGTAACCGGGCTTGATCACGATCGTGGCCGCGCGGGCCGTCTCGTGCTTGACCTCCTGGATCCGGCCGCGCAGCTCGCGCGTTGACCAGAGCGGATTGACCAGCTCGAGGTAATCGTCGGGCAGCAGCGGCGAGCTCAGCGACCCGAGGGCCTTGAGCACGCGGCGCTGAACCGGATGGACGTTTGGGGGTGCACCTTTCTCGGGCATATCTACTGACGGGTAATATCCAGTCCGCAGGATTCCTAACGGTTCGTGACAGAAAAAACCTCGATACGTGAGGCCTCCAGGTCTCGCGCCCACAGGAAGTCAGGGACGCGCGGGATGCCGCGCGAGCAACGCGAGCAGTTGATCCTCGACGTGGCGGGGCGCGTGTTCGCGCGCGAGGGCTACCACTCCGCGTCGATGGATGAGATCGCCGAGCTAGCGGAGGTCTCAAAGCCCATGCTCTACGCCTACTTCGGCTCCAAGGAGGGGCTCTATCTGGCGTACGTCGAGCGCGCCGGCGGCGAGCTGCTCGAGCGCCTCGAGAACGCCCAGCCGCGCGACCGGCTGCCCGCCTCGGTGCTGCGGGCCCGCATCTCGGAGTTCCTGGCCTTCGTCGATGAGCACAGCGACGGGTGGAAGGTGCTGTTCCGTGAACTCGGGTCCACGAGGCCGTTCTCGGACCGGGTGGCTCAGCTGCGCGAGCGGATCGCAGGGACGATCCGCCGGATGATCGAGGGCGGCGCGGCCTCCTGCCCGGGTTACCCACCGTCGGCCGCCGACGCGATCGCCCACGCCCTGGTCGGCGCCGGCGAGTCGCTGGCCAACTGGTGGCTTGATCACCCGGACGTGCCGCGCGACCAGGTCGCCGCGTGGTACTTCGGCGTCGTCCAGGCGGTGGTGACCGGCTCGACCGACTAGTGCTCGGGCCGGGGCCGCTAGTCGAGCAGGTGCTCGAGCCCCACGACGGGGGACTGGGTCAGCCCCGGCACGCGCCGGATCGCGAGCAGCACGCCGGGCATGAACGACTCCCGGTCGATCGAGTCGTGCCGGATGCTCAGCGTCTGGCCGACGTCCCCGAAGAGGACCTCCTGGTGGGCCACCAGGCCGGGCAATCGGACCGAGTGGATCGGCGGCGTGACCCCGTTGCCCGACGCCTGCGCGATCAGCGCCGCGGTCCGGGCGGCGGTTCCGCTCGGCGCGTCGACCTTACGGTCGTGATGCAGCTCGATGATCTCGGCCTTGGCCATGTGGCGGGCCGCCTGGACGGCGAACTGCATCATCAGCACCGCGCCGATCGCGAAGTTCGGCGCGATGAAGATGTTGGCACCGCTGACGCCCTCGAGCTCGGCGGGATCGAACCCCGTCGTCCCGATGACCACGTGTACGCCGGCGGCGACCGCCTCGCGCGCGTTGGCGACCGCGCTGGTGGGCACGGTGAAGTCGACCAGGACGTCGGCGTTCTCGAGCACGGCGTTGACCGGCGTGTCCAGTGCGGGGTCGGCGCGACCGGTCAGTTCCAGATCGTCGGCACCCTCGACGGCCCGGCAGACGGTCTGTCCCATCCGCCCGGCCGCGCCCGCCACCGCGACCCGGATCGCCATGGGCTAGCTCTCCACGAGCGCCGGCCCGACGGCGGCCAGCGCCTCCTCGAAGCGCTCTTCGTCGGGGCCGATGCCGGCGGCCGACAGGCGCTCGGGCGCCCACAGCTCGTCAACCAGCCCCGCGAGGTCGTCGAGGCTGACGGCGTCGATCCGCGCCACAGTCTCATCCAGCGAGAGCAGCGGCAGGTCGGCGAGGATCTCGGAACCGAGACGGTTCATGCGGGCGGCGGTCGACTCCAGGGCCAGGACCACTCGGCCCTTGAGGTTCTCCTTGGCCCGCTCGAGCTCGTCCGGTGTGGCCGGCTCCTCGCGCATGCGGTCGAGCTCTGCGCCGATCACGGAGAGCCCTTCCTTGACGTTGTCGGGACGCGTTCCGAGATACAGCCCCACCTGCCCGGTGTCCTGGTAGGCGCTGGTGAACGAGTAGACCGCGTAGGCCAGGCCGCGCCGCTCCCGGACCTCCTGGAACAGCCGCGAGGAGGACGTGCCGCCGAACACGTTGTCGAGCACGCGCAGTGCGAACCGGCGCTCGTCGTCCCGGGCCAGCCCCGGGCCACCCAGGCACACGTGGTACTGCTCGGTGTCCTTGCGCTCGAACCGGCGGCGGGCGCCGCCGAGGGTGGGCGCGGGCACGGGCTGCGGGACCGGCACTTCGGTACGGGCCGCGATCGCCGCGGCGGCGAGCTCCACGAACGCGTCGTGGTCGACCGCCCCGGCGGCCGCGATCACGATGTTGGGGCCCTGATAGCGCTCGGCGTGGAAGCGGGCGATCTGGTCGGCCGGGGTCTCGGCGATCACCGACGCGCGGCCGATGATCGCGCGTCCCAGGGGGTGCTCGCCGAACACGGCCTCGCCGAGCACGTCGAACACCTTCTCCTGGGGATCGTCCTCGTACATCGCGATCTCCTCGAGGATCACCGCCCGCTCGGATTCAATGTCCCGCAGCGCCGGGCGGAACACCATGTCGGCCATCACGTCGAACGCCTCCGGCACGTGCTCGTCGATCACCCGCGCGTACACCGAGGTGGTCTCCTTGCCCGTGCCGGCGTTCAGCTCGGCGCCCATCGCATCGAAGATCTGGTCGATCTCGAGCGAGCGGTATTTCTTAGAGCCCTTGAACAACAGGTGCTCGAGCAGGTGGGACAGCCCCGCCTCCTCGTCCGACTCGGCCCGGGACCCGGTGCCGATCCAGAAGCCCAGCGACACCGAGCGGACCGAGGGCATTGCCTCGGTCACGACTCGGACGCCGGACTGGAGTGTGGTCAGCCGATGCTGCTGGAGCACGTGCGTAGCGCGCCTACGAACGCGGACGCTCGGGGTCACGGTCGCGAACGCGGCCCCGATCGCCGTCCCGGACGCTGTCACGGCCGCCGTCGCGGGGCCGGTCACGGTCGCGCGGGCCACGGCGGTCGCCGCGATCGCGCCCGTCACGCCCGCCGCGGTCACGCCGCGGCGGCCCGTTGTCACCGGTGCCGACCGACGCGAGCTCCTCGACCGACTTCCCGACGATATCCGGGTCGTCCGCCAGGCGCAGGCCGATCCGGCCACGCTCGCGGTCGACCTCGACCACGCGCACGTTGACCTCGTCGCCCTTGTTGAGGACCTCCTCGACCGAGGCGATCCGCCGGCCGGGCGCGACGTTGGAGATGTGCAGCAGCCCGTCGGTGCCCTTGGAGAGCTCGACGAACGCGCCGAACGCCGTGGTCTTGACCACCTTGCCGGTGAACTCGTCGCCGACCTCCACCTCCTTGGTCATCGACCGGATCCGGTCGACCAGCGCGTCGCCGCGCTCGCGGTCGGCCGCGTACACGAGCACCATGCCCTCGTCGTTGACGTCGATCTGGGACTCGTACTCCTCCTGGAGCGCGCGGATCGTCTCGCCACCCTTGCCGATGAGCAAGCCGATCTTCTCCGGATCGATCTGCACCGAGGCGATGCCCGGCGCGTACTTGGAGAGCTCGGAGCGGGGAGCCTCGATGACCTTGGACATCTCGCCGAGGATGAACGTCCGGGCGGACTTCGCCTGAGTCAGCGCGTCGCGCATGATCTCGAACGTCACACCGGTGATCTTGATGTCCATCTGGAGCGCGGTGATCCCGTTCTCCGTGCCGGCGACCTTGAAGTCCATGTCGCCGAGGTGGTCCTCGACCCCCGCGATGTCGGTGAGGATGATGTAGTCGTCACCCTCCTTGATCAGGCCCATGGCGATGCCCGCCACCGCCCGCGGGAGCGGCACGCCGGCATCCATGAGGGAGAGACTCGATCCGCACACAGATGCCATTGAGCTCGATCCGTTGGACTCGAGGATGTCCGACACCACGCGGATCGTGTAGGGGAACTCCTCCTGGCTCGGGATCATCGGGACGAGCGCGCGCTCTGCCAATGCCCCGTGGCCGATGTCGCGCCGCTTGGGGCCGCGCATCGGGCCGGCCTCGCCGACCGAGAACCCGGGGAAGTTGTAGTGGTGGAAATAGCGCTTGGCCGTCTCCAACCCGAGCGTGTCGAGCCGCATCTCCTCGCGGGTGGTCCCGAGGGCGACGACCGAAAGCGCCTGCGTCTGGCCGCGCGTGAACAGGGCCGAGCCGTGGGAGCGGGGCGAGACGCCGACTTCGATCGAGATCGGGCGGATCTCGTCGGAGGTGCGGCCGTCCGGACGCTTCTTGTGGACGGCGATCCGCTCGCGGATCAGCGTCTTCTCGAGCTTGTCGAACGCGCGCTGGGCGTTGTCCCGGTACTCGCTATAGGTCGCGGCCTCGGGGTCGCCCGCGTACCGCTCGATGACCTGCTCCTCGACCGCCTTGCACGCGGCCTGGCGCTCGAGCTTGTCCACGACCTGCGTCGCCTGATCGAGCGCGGCCCCGTGCGAGCCCTTGATCTGCTCGTACAGGTCCGCATGCACCTCGGGGATCTCGACGACGGTCTTCTCCTTGCCGGCGCGCTCGGCCAGCTCGCGCTGGAGCGCGCACAGCTTCTTGATCTCGCCGTGGGCGATGTCGAGCGCGTCGAGGATCTCCGCCTCGGGGATCTCGTTGGCGCCGGCCTCGACCATCAGGATGGCCTCGTCAGTACCGGCGACGATCAGGTCGAGGTCGGTGTTGTCGAGGAGGTCCTCCTCGCTGGGGTTGACCACGAAGTTGCCGTCGACCTTGCCGATCCGCACCGCGCCGACCGGAGTCGGGAACGGGATGTTGGAGACCATCAGCGCCGCGGAGGCGCCGTTCATGGCCAGGATGTCGTACGGATTGACGTGGTCGACACTGATGGGGAGCGCGACCAGCTGCGTCTCATACCGCCACCCCTTGGGGAACAGCGGGCGGATGGGCCGGTCGATTAGACGCGCGGTGAGCGTGGCCTTCTCCCCCGCCCGGCCCTCGCGCTTGAAGAATGAGCCCGGGATCTTGCCCGCGGCATACATCCGCTCCTCGACGTCGACCGTCAGGGGCAAAAAGTCCACGTCGCGCAAATTGCCCGCGGTGGCGGTACAGAGGACCATGGTGTCGCCCGCTCGGACGACGACGGCGCCGGAGGCCTGCTTGGCCAGCTTGCCGGTCTCAAACGAGATCTCCTTCCCCTCGATCTCGACGGACACGCGCGTAACGGCGTCAGACATATTCAGTTTCCTTCCTGCTCCGCCCTTCGGTCGGCGGAGTGCTTCTCGTTCTCATCTTTGGTTCCGAACGTCGATGATGGTAGCGACGACGGCGCAATCCGGGCGCCGCCGGGGGCGGCGGTTTACGGCTCACTCGGCTTCCCCGACGCGGCGAGCGCGCCGAGATCCGCGAACGGCACGGAGATCGGCTCACTGGGCTGTCGCACAACCGTCCAGTGAGCCCAAAAACCGCCGGTCGAGTAGGGTTCACCAAACGATAACCGGACCGACTGGTCCGGTTGTGCTAAGGTAACCGGACCGCCCAGTCCAGATTAGCAGCAGCCGACCCGGGAGCCCGCGCATGACCGACAGCACCGCCATCACCGCAACCGCGCCGCCAGACGCCTCACCCGGCGCCACCAACCGCTGGCTCATCCTTGTGATCGCGTGCCTGGCGCAGTTCATGGTGGTGCTCGACGCGACCGTGGTCAACGTCGCGCTGCCCTCGATCCAGCGCGGCCTGCACTTCTCCCCATCAAGCCTGCAATGGGTGGTCAACGCCTACACGCTGGTGTTCGGCGGCTTCCTTCTGCTCGGCGGACGAGCGGGTGACCTGCTCGGCCGCAAGCGTCTGTTCACGGTCGGCGTGGTGCTGTTCTCGGCCGCCTCGCTCGTCAACGGCCTGGCGCAGTCCTCGACCATGCTGATCGTCGGCCGCGGCGTCCAGGGGCTCGGGGCCGCGCTCCTCTCCCCCGCGGCCCTGTCGATCATCACCACGACCTTCACCGAGCAGGCGGAGCGCACGAAGGCCCTCGGGGTCTGGAGCGCCATCGCCGCCGGCGGCGGCGCGGTTGGGCTGATCATGGGCGGCGTGCTCACGCAGCTCGCGTCGTGGGAGTGGATCTTCATCGTCAACGTGCCGGTCGGCGTGATCACTCTGCTCGCGACGCTGCGCTTCGTCCCCGAATCACGCGCCGATCTCGAGCATCGGTCGTTTGACCTCGCAGGCGCGGTGACCGTCACCAGCGGGCTGATCGTGCTCGTGTACGCGATCGTCAAGGCCCAGGCCTTCGGCTGGGGCTCCGCCCGCACGCTGGGGCTGATCGCCGTCGCGCTCGCCCTGCTCGCCCTGTTCGTGGTCATCGAGCAGCGCAGCGTCGCGCCGCTCATCCGCCTGAGCATCTTCCGCGTCCGGACGCTGACGGTGGCCAACATCGTGCTGCTGCTAGTCGCCTCGGGGCTGTTCGGGATGTTCTTCTTCGCCTCGCTCTACGTGCAGGAGATTCTCGGCTACAGCCCGCTCCACGCCGGGTTGGCCTTCCTCCCGGTGACCGCCGGGATCGCGGTCGGCGCCGGGCTCGCCCAGCAACTCATCCGGCGCGCCGGCGTGCGCAACGTCGGGGTGCTGGGAGTCGCGCTGGCCACGGTGGGCATGGTGATCCTGGCCCGCATTCCGGTGCACGGCACCTACGCCGGTGACCTGCTCCCGGGGCTTTTGCCGATGAGCATCGGCATGGGTCTCGCCTTCGTCCCGATCACGCTGCTCGCCACCGGCGGGGTCACCTCGAACGATTCGGGACTCGCCTCGGGCCTGTTCAACACCTCCCAGCAGGTCGGCGGCTCGCTGGGGCTGGCGATCCTGTCGACGCTGGCCGCGAGCAAGACGACCAGCGTCCTGAACGGCCTGCATGGATCCGCTGCGGCGGCGGCGAGCGTGGCCGCCCGGGTGTCCGGCTATCACGTCGCGTTCGCCGCCGCGGCCGTGATGCTCGGAGCGGGCGCCTTCATCCTTGGCTTTGGCCTGCGCCGGCGGCACCTCGAGGGCCTGAATTTGGAGGAGCTGACGCCATCCGCGGTCGCCGCGTAGGAGAATCCGGCGGGATGACGCCGACCGAGCGCACGCTGAGGTCCGACGCGGAGCGCAATCGCCGGCGCGTGCTCGACGCCGCCGAGGCCCTGTTCCGCGAGCGGGGGCTCGACGTGGGCGTGGCCGAGATCGCGCAGCGCGCCGGCGTGGGCCGGGGCACGCTGTTTCGCAACTTCCCGACCAAGCAGGACCTGATCGCGGCGATCGTGATCGAGCGGATGCACGAGGCCACCGAGCACGCGCGCTCACTGCTCGATGCTCCGGATCCCGGCGAGGCGCTGTTCGGCTTCCTCGAGGAGATCGTCGGTCCCCAGCAGCTCGATTCGCGGGCGCTGTTCGACGCGATCGCGGACACGTTCCTCGCCAACCAGGCGATCCGGGCCGCGCACGCCGAGATCGTGGCCGCGATCGAGGATCTGCTTACCCGGGCCAAGGAGGCCGGCGCCGTCCGCAGCGACGTCGGGGCGATGGACGTCCTCATGCTCGTCAAGGGGGTGTGCGAGGCGGCCAGCGCGTTCACCAGCTCCGAGCCGGGCATAGTCACCCGCCAGCTCGACCTGGTGCGCGCGGCCTTCAGTGCGAACGCTGCCGAGCGGCCGCTGCGGGGCCGGGCTCCCACGCTGGCCGACATCGAACGCGCCTTTCCACAGCCCGACGCCCCCGCCGCGCCAGCCGCCGAGGCGGGCTGATCGCCCGACCTGCATAAGACGGTGGGGTTGCCGGGCTACGTGGTGGGAAGTCGCGCCCTCGCGTAAAGCAGCGCGAAACAGCAAACGGGCCACCGCGGAGACCCGCGGCGACCCGTTCTACCAGGTTCTAGCGCGCCTTCAGCGGCGCAGCGCTACGCGCCGACGTCGACCGCGCGCCGGCCGGGGCCCCGGTAGCCGGAGACCTCGCGGGGGACGCGACGGCGGTCCTGGCCCTGGAGGCGCTGCGCTCGCGCGGCGGCACGGTTCGTGAGATATGTCGCAAACGGACGATCACTCACGATCCCCCACGCGAGGAGACCAACGATCCCGACCACGACGCCGGTGATGAAGACGATGTTCAGGATGATCATGATGGCCGGCATTAGCGACCTCGCTTTCTCGGTTGAGGGAGCTCTTTTAGCCTTCCCCAACCGCGCAAGCCGAGTGTCGGAGTTATGTAAGAGCTACGTCTGAGGCGTCCAGCCGGGGCTCTGAGACCGGGTCGAGCCGGTACCCGTGCCCGCGCAGGGTGGCGATGCTGATCGCCGTCCCGAGCTTGCGCCGCAACGCCGCCACCTGGCCGTCCACGGCCTTGGGACTGATCGCGTCGTTCGCCCACACGAGCTCGAGGAGCTGCTCGCGCGTGTGGATCCGGCCGGGGTAGCGCAACAGCGCCGCGAGCAGGTCGAATTCCCGGCGTGTCAGTTCCACCTCGGACCCCGAGACCGTGCAGCGCCGGGCCTCCAGATCGAGCGTCAGCGCGCCGGTGTGCAGGACGGTCGGCTCGGTCCCGAATCCGCGAGCACGACGCAGCTGAGCGCGCATTCGCGCCGTGACCTCGGGCATCGACAGCGCCCCGGCGACGTAGTCGTCGGCTCCGGCGTCGAGCTCGGCGATGCGGGCCGCCTCGTTCCGGTTGGCGCTCAGCATGATGATCGGGACGATCGACTCACGACGTACCCGGCGGACCAGCTCGAGCCCGTCGAGCTCGGCCAGCATCGGGTCGATCAGTGCGATGTCGACCGTCCCCCGGCGCAGGACGAGCAGCGCCTCGAGGCCGCTGCTCGCCTCCAGCACCTGGAACCCATCGGCGCGCAGGTAGGAGCAGACACGCCCGCGTACGCGGCTATCGCCCTCGGCTACCAGAACCCGGCCGCCGGAGATACCCATCTGCTTCCCGGCCGGTCCCTTCATCATCACGTCCCACTGCCACCGGCGAGCACACGCTGACCGGCGCGGCCCCTTCCGCCGTCGTGTTCTCGACGCCGCTCGGTATCAGTGCACCACCGCATCGATCGCCACCGCGACGAACAGCAGCGCGAGGTAGAGCAGCGAGTAATGGAACAGCAGGGCGGCGTTGGCCTGCGAGTGCCGGCGCCATAGGCGCCAGGCGAGGGCGCAGAGCGCGCCGCCGAGGACCGCGGCGGAGATCAGATACACCAGCCCGAAGGTGCCGATCACGCCCGGCACGAGCGTGACCGCCAGGAGCAGGATCGAGTACCAGAAGATGAGCCGTGCCGTGGCCTGCGGCCCGCGTACGACGGGCATCATCGGCACGTCGGCCGCGGCGTAGTGGCGGACGAGCAGCAGCGCCAGGGCCCAGAAGTGCGGCGGCGTCCACAGCAGCACGATCACGAACAGGAAGACCGCGCCGGGGCCCAGGCTCCCATGCGCGGCGGCCCAGCCGGCCAGCGGGGGGATCGCGCCGGCCGCGCCGCCGATCACGATGTTCTGCGAGGTCGTGCGCTTGAGCCAGTACGTGTAGACACCGACGTAGAAGGCGCCCCCGCTTAGCGACAGGAGCGCCGCCAGCGGGTTCGTGAACACGACGAGCACCGCGAACGCGAGCGCGGCTAAGACCAGTCCGAACGCCGTGGCCCGGACGGGTGAGATGCGCCCCGCCGCTACCGGACGCGACGCGGTACGCGGACCCATGAGCTGATCGATGTCACGGTCCAGGACGTGGTTGAGCGCGCTCGCCCCGCCGCAGGCCAGCCCACCGCCGATCACGAGTCCGATCAGACCGGTTGCGGCGGGCGCCCCGTGGGCCGCGGCGATCATCGCGCACACCGACGTGAGCACGAGGAGCGACATGATCCGCGGCTTGGTTAGCGTCACGTAGTCGCGCCACATCCCGCTCGCGCGGCCAACCCGCACCGCCGAAGGAGCAGGCAGCGCCTCGACCAAATCGCTTACCGTCACCCGTGCGCCTACCCGTCTCGAACGAGCGTGCGGGAGTCGCTGCTCAGGTACATAAGGGCGCAGCCGAGTCGCAACAGAGCGATCTGGGCGGTGCGCAGCATCGCGAGCCGCCAGGGCGACAAGATGCCCGCACCCGCCTCCATCACACCTCGGGGTCTGGCGGGAGCGTCTCGGTGACCTTGGGCCCGGGATTCGTCCCGTCCGGCGCACTGCCCGCGGGTTCGGACCCATCGGCCGTGTTTGGCACGCGCACCGAGAACATCCAGTACCACACCGCGAGCGCGATCAGGAGCGCGAGTGGCAGCAAGATCGTGAGCAGCGCGCCCGCGAGGAAAGCTGCGATGGGTACGAATGCCAAGTCTGTCCCCTCCTCAAGTCGTGATCGCGGCCGACGTCGGGCTGCGCGAGTGGTCCGGCTCCAGCCAGCGATAGAAGCCGATGATGAAGGTGATCACGTACGCGAGCGAGCCCGGCACCCACATGACGCCGGCCGCGAGCTGTTGATCGGCCAGGGCGCTGATCCCACCAGGCCGGGTCTGGAGGGCCGCGTAGTAGCCATAGATCGGGTGCGGCACCAGGACCAGCGTAATCGCCAGCAGCCAGCCGACGACCATCGCGCCCGCCACATACGCGATCCGCGCCGGCCAGACCAGGCGCGGACGCAGCGGCCCAGGATCGATCACGCGGGCCCAGAACAGAAGTCCCGTGAAGAAGAACATCGCGTGCTCGATCGCGTGGATCGCTCCGGATGTCAACGTCGCATCGTAGGCGGCCGGAATGTGCCAGCCGACGACCGTGGCGCTGAACAGCATCCACGCCGGAAGCGGCCGCGCGAGTGCCCGGACCGGCGCCATCCAGTGGGAACGTGCGATCGTCCGCGCGACCTTCGTCCTCGGCTCGACGGGCAGCGCGCGCCACATCCGCGGCCACGGCCGTCCGAGCAGGAACAACGGCGGCGCGACGGTGAGCAGCAGGATGTGCTGCATCATGTGCACCCAGAACAGCTCGTCGGCGTAGTAGTCGATCGGCGAATCGAGCGCGATGACGATCGTTAGCAGGCTCCCGAAGAACGCGAGCGCCTGCAGCGGCTCGGGCCGATACCGCCCGCGACTGCCGAGCACGTACAGCCCGACGGCCAGCCCCACGTATACCAGCGAAGGGTCCGGCAACCAGGGCGTTAACGGCATAGTCAGTCGACTAAATACAGGACGATATAGGCAAGCACGCCGATCGCGACGAAGTACGCCCAGTAGAAGGACGAGGCCTCGATCCCGGCCAAGAGCAGCGCGGTCTCACTCGTGGGCACTTCGGTTTCTCGCATCTTGCCCTCTCGCCGCACCCGCCACAGGCTCGCCACCTGAATCTGGATCCAGTACAGGCCCATGAGCGCGGCGATCGCGTAGGTCGCCGTCCATCCGAAGAACACCGCGGCATAGCCGCCTTGGGAGGCGCCGAAGTCGAGGACGATGTACTCGACAAACTGGAGCACAACCGCGGCCAGTCCCATGAGAATGGCGAGCATCCCGGCCGCCATCGAATCGCCGGCGGGACGTCTCGCCGCCAGCCGGTAGATCACGGCGCTGACCAGGAACAGGGCGGCGATGGCGACGCCGATGCCTCCGTCTGGGACCACGTTGCCGATCTTCCAGTTGTGGTTCATGTCGAGCGCCTTCAGGTAGAAGAACGCGAACACGAACGACGCGAAGAAAAACGAGATCGCGCCGCACAACAGCCGCGCGCTGATCCAGATCGAGCGCGGCTGCCACTCGGGAGGCTCGGGCTCGATGTGAGCAGCGGTGGGAACGGAGGCCTCCATCGCTCAGGCCGTCCCCCCCGCCGGCGCGTACGCCGGCCCTCCAGCCGGGACGGGATCGACGCCATATGGGTAGGGGTCCGCGTCGAACACCGGCATCCGGTCGAAGTCCTGCACCGGCACCGGCGTGGGCAGTGTCCACTCCGAGCTCTTCGAGTTCCACGGGTTGACCGGAGCGGGCTCGCGCTTGATGAGCAGCGACCACACTACGTTGAAGAGGAAAACCAGCATCGACAGCCCTATGCAGTACGCCGAGATTGACACCCAGTCATTCAGGCCTTGCCATGCCGGGTTGTAGGTCACCACTCGGCGGGGCATGCCCAGGAAACCAAGCGCGAACAGCGGCGCGAAGGTTGAGTTGAAGAAGATGAAAAGCGACCAGAAGTGGATCTTGCCCAAGCGCTCGTTGAGGTTGTAGCCGTACATCTTCGGCACCCAGTAGTAGATCGCGGCGAAGAACGCGAAGACCAGTCCGCCCATGATCGTGTAGTGGAAGTGGGCCATCACGAAGAAACTGCCGTGCGTGGTGACATCGCTCGGGACGTCGGACACGAACACGCCGGAGATGCCACCCCACAGGAAGTTGAACATCCAGGCCAGGCAGAACAACATCGGCACCGTAAATCGTATTCGCCCGCGCCACAGGGTCCCCATCGCACACAGGAAGATGAAACCTGTTGGAAGTGAGATCAGCTCGGTCGAGAGCATGTAGAACGGCCGCAGGTCGGCGTCGATACCCGACACGAACAGGTGGTGCTGCCATACGAACCAGCTCAGGAACGAAATCCCGAGCATTCCGGCGACAGCGAGCCGGTAGCCCCACAACGGTTTACGGGCGAATACCGGCATCAGCTCGAGCACGATCCCCATGCCGGGCAGCGCCAGGATGTACACCTCCGGGTGCCCGAACACCCAGAACAGATTCTGGAACAGGTACGCGCTGCCGCCCTGCCCGGGAATGTAGAACGCGGTCTGCACTGTCCGGTCCATGGCTCCCATCAGCAGGGCGGCGATCAGCATCGGCGCCGCCAGCAACATCAGCCACGCGGTCGCATACGCCGCCCACACAAAGATTGGTAGCCGCGACCAGGTCATCCCCCGACCGCGCATCGCGGTGATCGTCACGACGAGATTGAGCCCGAACAGACACATCGAAAGCCCGACCAGCGCGAAGAAGCCGATGTACGCGTCGTAGCCGGCGGTCCCCTGCGCTCCCAGGGGCTGGTAACCCGTCCACCCGGTCTGAAAGCCGCCAAAGAAAATCGTCGTGAGCAGGATTACTTCGCCGGCCATCAGCAACCAGAACGTGAACGACTCGATCCGGGGAAACGCCATGCGCCGCGAACCGATCATCGGCGGCACCACGAACTGGGCAAATGGCCCCAGCAGCCCAGAGGTCATGGTTCCCATCATCATCGCCCCGTGCATTCCGACCAGCGTCAAGTATTGGTTGGCGCCGAACACGTGCACATTGGGCTGAAGCAGCTCGGTCCGGATCAGCATCGCGTTGAGACCAGCGACGAAGAAGAACAGTCCGATCCCGACCATGTACTGCTTGGCGACGACCTTGTGATCGGTGTTCAGGGTGAAATACCGGAAGAGCCCTTCCGCCTCGGACTCGTGCTCGGCCAGCGCCGGCGGATGCCCCAGCAGCCGCTTCAGCGGGTAGTTGGCAAAGCCCAAGCCGATCAGGAAGCCGACCACACCCAGGAAGTAGCCGAGGAAGATCGCGATGTCGTTCTCGCCCGCCTCGGCCGAGTAGTACGCCAGACCCGCGCCGGTGATGTGATCCCCGATGAAGTGGCCGAGGTACCAGCCTCCGATTCCCAGCAGGATCCCGGTCAGCATGTTGAAGCCGATCAGCTTTCGCCATCCGGTGCGGCGCCCAGCCGGCACGGACATCGCAATCGCGCTCATCCGCCTCTCCTCAACGGTTGCGGGAAATAGGTCTTCGAGTACGGAGGCAGGGTCTTCGTCGCCGGTGCGTACAGTTGCTCCTGCCGGGCGATCCACGCGGCGAACTGCGTCTTGGGAACGACCAGGCCCTGGTTGAACATGTAGCCGTGCCAGACGCCGCACAGCTCGGCGCAGCGCACGTGGAAGAGAAGCGGACCCTTCGTCGTGACGTAAGCGACGTTATTAACGCCCGGGTTCGCGTCCGCCTTGACGCCGAGCTCATACGCCCAGAACGAGTGGATCACGTCGAGCGAGGTCACGTTGAACTGCACCAACGTGTTCTCGGGCAGCTCGATGCCGTTGGTCTCGACTCCTCCGTAGCCAGGGAAGCGATAGTTGAACTGCCACTGCTGCGCGATCACCTGCACCACCAGCGGCTTCCCGCCCCCGGGCGCCGAGGGAACGGCGATCGGGTTCGGACCCTGACCCCCGCCGGCGCCATCGGCCAGCAGCCTGACCGTGCCGTAGCCGGCAAGGAACAGCACGAGCGTCGTCGTGACGACCAGCCACCAGAACTGGACGCTCGAGTTGCCGCGTATCGCCGGTCCATCGAGGATCACCTCGGGCGTGCGCTCGCGAAACGCCCAGCACACATATGCCAAGTAGACGAGGACCGCGAGCGCCACGGGCGTGGCGGTCGCCAGCAGCACCGTGTTGTCCGTGACCTGCCCCGATGCCTCCACGCTGCCATTCCCGGGCGGAAGCCCAGGTCCGAACACGAAGATCACGATCGGGGTCATGATCAGGCTGGCGATCAGCCACAGCACCACGACGTTGCGCCAATGGCGTGTTCCCTCCATGGTCAGCGCGCCACCGGCTCGCTCATACGACCTTGATGAAGCCGTCCATGTAGCCGACGGTCTGCATCGGACCACCGAATCCAGCGATGTACCCAGCCGCGCATGGCACGAAGCACTGCCACCGGTACAGCCCCTTAGCGGGTGTGCGGAAGGTGAACGTGGTCGTGGTGTGGTTGTTGCTCAAGGAGCACGGAGCGTTGCTGCACGGGTTCTTCGCCGTCGCCGAGATCCCCTGGAGCGGGATCACCAGGCCGATCTGAGGGATCGAGAAGACGTGCGATGCGTTATTGGGGTTGATGCCCTTCGTCGTCTGGCCGTCGAGCGTGATGACACCGCCGGTCGTGCCGCTGGACTGGCCGAAGAAGTTGTTGCGCAGCGCCGAGGGGCTGTCGTAGTTGTAGATCGTCACGTGCACAAGCGTCTTCGCGGGCAGCACGTACGTCGTCACGTGCCGCCAGTCCTGGGCGTTGGCGTTCACCGCGTAGTACGAAACCCAGGTGGGGTGCGCGTCGTTCAGGGCGGCCGCGGGCACTGTCGCCAGGTACAGACGCGTCCCAGAAGACGTCGATACGGCCGCCGCCGAGCCGGGCACGTTCACGAGGTAGAGCCCGATGTAGAGCGCGATCGCAACGCAAACGATTGCTGCTACGAGCGTGCTCCAGAGAATTCTTTTTCCTACCGCGCTCAAAGTTCGCTCTCCTGTCCTCGGCGCGGTGTTATACCGTGCGCGGCGGCGGCATCGACGCAGATGACGGCAATGTCATCGAGCTGTCATTTCCAAGTCATCTCGGGACGGGCACCTTCCGACCGATCGCGAGCGTGGACCTGGGCGGGGCGCGCGATTTGCGGGCTTTGCGGCCGCCGACCGGGCGGCGTGCGGGGGACCCAGACTTTCAGCCTCAAAAGTCGCGCGAGATCGCCTGGACGACCGTCGCCTGGTCGTCGACGCCCTCACCGAAAGCCTCATAACAGCCGGCGTTGATCGCATTGATCACACCCTGGGACGAAGGCCCCCAGCCGCGCGCAACCGGACCGTGTTCCCTGAGATATAGCCTCGCGTAGGCGTCCTGCCCGTCCACATTGGTCGAGCCCCATTGGGCGCACGTGGTGCTGTCCGTGACCGCGCCCGCCTTCGGGCCGAGAGCCACCCACAGAAGAACAGCCACCGTCCCCGCGCAGACGAGTGCGATGATCATCGAGGCCTTCTTGTGGGCGGCGATCAGACCCCGCGCCGTCCAGGGCACGAAATCCGTCGGTCGGAGTGTCGCTA
>Ga0335073_10003208_pt1 | contig 22734 bp, 25 predicted proteins | sample Lox_Sample_22_FD_207093 | JGI IMG/M metagenome (GOLD analysis project Ga0335073, IMG submission 207093) | Soil microbial communities from Loxahatchee National Wildlife Refuge, Florida, United States - Lox_Sample_2.2 | ecosystem: Environmental > Terrestrial > Soil > Wetlands | place: USA... | reverse complement strand
CACGGTCAACGGACATGCGCCGGCTCTGCGGTGCTCGCGGGACACGGTGGGCGCGGAGCGGTTGCTCCTCGGGACGGACGTGCCCTTCAACCGGGGCGACGGTCACCAGAAGATGGTCGAGTACGTCGCCGCGAGCGGCCTGCCCGCCCGGGAAATTGCAGCCATTTACGGAGAGAACGCGTTGCGCCTCTTCGGCGGAAGGCTGGGGTGATCGATGCCCTACCGGACCAACGCCGACCTGCCTGCCGCGCTTCAGCGGAGGCTGCCCCCGCACGCGCAGGACATCTACCGCGAGGCCTTCAACAATGCCTGGGAGCGCTACGGGGAGGATGAGCAGACCGCCTTCCGCGTGGCCTGGGCAGCGGTCAAGCGGCTGTACGAGCCGACCGATGCCGGCTGGGTACCTCGCCATCCTTGACGAGGGCGCAGCCGTCGCGCTTGCGGGCGGCGCTGGCGCAAGGTGTGCACCGCCCGGTCCCCGGAAATGGCGCTTCTGGCTGGCCCGCCTCTTGCTCTCTTGGACCGTCGTGACGATTTAGGAGATTGCCCATGCAGACACCGCTGCAGATCACTTTCCACAACATGACCCCTTCGGAGTCGCTGTCCGAATGGATCCGACACAAGACCGAGAAGCTGGAGCAGGTCTACCCGCGGCTGGTCGGCTGCACCGTGGCAGTCGAGGAGCCCAACCACCACCATCGCCAGGGCAAGGGGCGCCACTTCCGTGTGCGCGTCGAGCTGACCGTTCCTGGCGAGCGGCTGGTCGCCGGCCGCGAGGGCCCGGACATCGCGTCGCACGAGGATGCGTACCTGGCCGTCACCAAGGCCTTCGAGGCTGCGCGGCGGCAGCTCGATGCCTTCGTGCACCGGATCGAAGGCCGGACGAAGGCGCATCAACCGCCGAAGAACAGGAGCAGGCCATGGCTGAGATCATGATCTTCACGGCAGACCAGTCGGATGCGCCCGCGCCGGACGTCGAGGAGCTGCCGCCCCTCGCGTTCCAGATCGCGGAAACCGAGGACCGGATCGAGCTCACCGCCGACGTGGCGGGCTTCGACGAGGAGGACATCGAGATCACGATCGGCGACGGTGAGCTGACCGTGTCGGGCTACCACGAAGAGGACGAAGAGGCCGACGGCGGCGACGACGAGGACACGGAGGAGGCCATCGGGTTCACGCAGTCGTTCGCGATTCCCGACGGCACCGCCGCTTCTCAAGTCGAAGCGAATGTCGAGGATGGTGTGCTCACGATCGTGGTCGACAAGCAGAGCGGGAGCGAGTCGGCGCCGCTGCAGTGACGCCGGAGACGGACCCGTACGACTCGTGCGGGCCCGTCTCACACGGGACCGAGGCGGGCGCAGGGGATGCCACGGCCGGGAAACGTGGCCAAGGTGGGGGGGCGTGACGGAACTCCAGCCATCGGTCGTCGCCGCCATCGCCATCGCCGTGGTTCGAGAGCGGACCCTGGCGAGGCTCGTCGACGTCGTTCTCGATCAGACCGTCTCCGCGCTGGGTGCCCGTTTCGCGTACGCACACCGCGCCGACGAGGAGCGGCGCACCCTGCAGCTGCTCGGTCTCCGCAACGTTCCGGCCGATCTGGCCTCGGCCATCGCCCAGGTGTCCTTCGACGCTCCGCTCGCGGCGGCGCACGCCGCCGCCGAGCGTCGGGCGGAGTTCTTCTCTTCGACGGATGCGCTCGCGCCGAGCATGGAGGCGACCCGGGACCTGCTGATCCGGACCGGCTGTCACAGCCTGGTCGCGCTTCCGCTCGTCGCCCACGGTCGGCTCGTCGGCGTGCTCACTCTCGCGCTGCCGCAGGGGCGCGAGTTCGGTCGCGACGAGCGGGAAGCGCTCACCGTGTGCTCCGAGGTGTTCGCCGTCGGGATCGCCAACGGGTTGTGGCAAGAGGAGCGGGAGGAAGCCGAGCGCCTCCGGGAAGAGTGGGCCTCGATCGTGGCCCACGACCTCCGGCAGCCGCTCAACGTGATCACGAGCTATGTCGGGCTGCTGCCGCGCCTCACCGCGCCTCTCGACCGGGAGCGGTTGCGGCTGGCTCTCGCGCAGCTCCAGCGGGGCGCCCTCAGGCTCGACCGCATGATCGGGGATCTCGCGGAGGCCTCGAGGATCGTGACGCGGCGCCTCGTGCTGGAATCCAGGCCCTGCGATCTCGGCGCGATCGTGCGCGAGGCGGTGGAGCGGCAGCAGGCGCTGCACCCCGATCGCGTCTTCCGCCTGGCGGCCTCGGGGGGCCTTCCCCCCGTGACGGCCGATCCCATGCGCATCGAGCAGGTTCTCGACAACCTGCTGCTCAACGCGGTCGAGCACGGAAGCGGCGACCAGCCCGTTCGCGTGGAGCTTCGCCTGTGCGGCGACGCTGCCCAGGTTCGCGTGACGAACGGGGGGCCGCAGATCCCTCCGGAGGAGCTGCCGAAGCTCTTCCGCCGCTACTACCGTGCGCGCAGCGCCGCGTCGGGGCCGTCGCGCAGCCTCGGGCTCGGGCTGTACATCGCCCGCGGCATCATCGAGGCGCACGGGGGCCGCATCTGGGCCGAGAGCCGGCCGGAGGAAACGGCGTTCGAATTCGCTCTCCCGCTACCTGCTGCGTGAGCAGCTCACTTCCAGGAGAGGATCTCTGGGGCCTTCCGCGGCGTGGCGGCCGTCGTCGCGCGCGGGTAGCCGACGATGATGGGCGCCACGGCCTCCACGTCCGCGGGAATGCCCAGCTCGGCCTTGACCTCCGGCGCGTTGAGCGCGGTCACGGCTGAACCGATCACGCAGCTGCCGAGACCGGAGGCGCAGGCCGCCAGCATCAGGTTCTCCGCGGCCAGCCAGCAGTCGGCCTCGACGAACGGCCCCATCGGCCGCGCGCAGATGACGATCAACGTGGGCGCGTCGTAGAAGACGTTGAAGTCCGGCTGCGCCAGCAGCTCGGCGAAGTGGCTCGCGCTCGGCAGCGCCGACGCTCCGTGCCGTTCGGCGAGAGAAGCGGGCCAGAGGCTCTTGACCCGGTCGGAGATGCGCCGGAGGAGGGCCGGATCCTGCACGATCGCGAAGGCCCACGGCTCTTCGTGGACCGCGGTCGGGGCGCGGACCGCCGCCGACAGCAACTTCTTCATCGTTTCGCGGTCGATCTTCTGTCCCGTGTAGGAGCGGACCGCGCGCCGCTGGTAGATGGCATCGAGAGCATCCATGGCCGTCGTTCCTTTCCAGTAGGAGGCTTCGCAATCGCCCACCTTGCGTCGGTTCACCCGGGCGCCGAGGTGGCGATGCCGGCGTGCGCGCCGCTACGCGCTCGATTCGGGCGCGGTGGCTCCATCCAAGGGGGCCTGGGGGCGGCTCGAGACCGCACGCAGCGTCCGTGCCACGGTGTCCGCGTTGTCGCGACCGGCGCCGACCTCGACGGTGGCGGTCGCGAGATCGCTCAGCGATACCAGTCCGCAGAGCCTGCCCTCGGGATCGACGACCGGCAACCGGTGGACCCGATGCTCACGCATGAGCATCGCCGCCTGTTCGAGGGTCCGATCGCGGCGTACGCAGGCGACCGTTTTCGACATGGCGCTCTCCACCGAGAGCTGCCAGGGCATCTTGCCCGTGAGGTAGACCGCCATGCAGATGTCTCGGTCCGTCAGCATCGCGATGGGCCGGCCGCTCTCGTCCAGCACCGGCACGCAGCCGATGGCCGCGTCCCACATCAAGCCGGCCGCCCGGCCGAGGGAGTCGGTCTTGCGGCAGGTCGCCACGTCCTTCTTCATCACGTCGCTCAGCTTCATGGGCATGCTCCTCCTTTGGACGATACCGAATCAGGGCTCGGGTGGGATGGGCGCGGCCGCCTCGCGGCCTTCGACGGCCTCTGGCAAGGGCGTCACCGCGCTGGTGCGATCGAACCAGACGTACTCGTCGAACTGCCGCGCGAGCTGCGCCTCGAAGTAATGGCTCTCCACTTCCGTTTCCGGCCGGTAGACGACGCCGATGGCGCGCTCGAGCCGGCTCGCCGACAGCTCCTCGCGGACGGCGTCGCGCACCGGCTGCCGGAGGGCGAGCAGGAAGGCAGGCACGCTCGTCTCGTGGAAGAGCCGCTCGTGGCTGAGCGCGTGGGCGGGCCGGACGCGCACGACCTCGCCCGGATCGTCCCATTCGTGCGCGGCCATCACCGTGCCGTGGTCGGTGCCGAAGCCGATGTTGTACACGCGTTCGCCCAGCCGCTCCCGGCACAGGAAGCCGACGTTGATCTCGCCGCGGTGACCCATCTCCGTCGCCGCTGCGTCGCCGCAGTGGGAATTGTGGGCCCAGACGACCGCGCGCGAGGCGGGTCCTCGATCCTCGAGGATGGCCCAGAGGCACTCCGCCATGTGGCGGTCGCGCAGGTTCCAGCTCTGGCGTGAGCCGCGGTACATCTCGCGGTAGTAGCGCTCCGCGTCGACCACCAGCGTCGCGTTGCGCGCGCCGTCGAACCAGCGGTAGCCGTCGCGGCGCGCGTACGCGAGCCGCTGGGCGAGCATGTCCTGGAGGATCTGCACGACCTCGGGCTCGCAGCTGCGGGCCCGCCCCGTGATCACGGCGCGGCCGTACGCGGCGCCGTCCAGCTGCCACGGCGTGAGCAGGCCATAGCGGGCGAGGGCGGCCTGCGCGGCCTGCGGATCGACGGTCTTCAGGTAGGCGATCACCGCGCGCGCCGAGGTGAACAAGCTGTAGAGATCGAGACCGAAGAACGAGGCCCGGCGGGGCAGGGGGCGGTCGGCGTTGTAAGCCTTCAGCCACTCGATGAGCTCCAGCGTCTCGCGGTTGCGCCACATCCAGCGAGGAAAGCGCTCGAACGGCGTGAAGCGGTGCTCCGAAGGGGGCAGCCCTCGAACCTGGCGGTCCAGGCTGCTGGCGTCGGGCCAGTCGGCCTCGACGGCCACGACGTCGAATCCCCGGCGCAGCACGAGCTCGCGCGTGATGCGGGCCCGCATCCGGTAGAACTCGGAGGTGCCGTGCGTGGCTTCACCGAGGAGCACCACGCGGGCGTCGCCGATGCGGTCGAGCAGCGAGTCGAGCGGGACCTCGTCGATGTCGTCGATGGGCTCGCCGCATTCCCGCAGGAGCTGCGGAACGGCCGCGTTTCGAGGGGGGGCGACCGGCGAGCGGCCTTCGTCCTCGGGCCAGCCCTCCACGCCCACCAGCGGAACGAAGCGAACCATCTCGAGGTCCTCGCGCTCGAAGCCGGACGGCGTCCGCCGGACGCGCACCAGGACTTGCCCCTCGCGCTCGCCCACGGGCATGACGAGCCGGCCGCCGGGAGCGAGCTGTCGCAAGAGCTCCCAGGGAAGGCGCGGGCCGCCGGCGGCGACCACGATGGCGTCGTAAGGCTCGGCGTTCCGCCAGCCCTGCGAGCCATCGCCCACGTGGACGTGCACGTTCGTGCAGCCGATCGCCGCGAGGCAGCGCGAGGCGCCCGTCGCGAGCTCGTCGAACCGTTCCACCGTGTGGACGTCCCGGGCCAGGCGTCCCAGCACGGCCGCGGCGTAGCCGGACCCTGTGCCGATCTCCAGCACGCGTTCGTGACCCTGCAACTCCAGCGCCTCGGCCATGCGCGCGACCACGTAGGGCTGCGAGATCGTCTGCCCCAGGCCGATCGGCAACGGCGCGTCCTCGTAAGCGCGATCGCGCAGCTCCACCGGTACGAAGGCGTGCCTGGGCACCTCCTTCATGGCTGCCAGCACGCGGGCATCGGTGATCCCGCGTCCGGCGATCCACGCGTCGACGAGCCGCCGGCGCTCGGCGGCGAGCCAGTCGCCGTCCTCGATGGCCGAGGCCAAGCTTCAGGCCGCGGCGCCGCAGAGGCGCGCCAGATCGGCATCCATCATCGCCAGGCCGAACGCCCGCACGGCCCGCCCGTGCAGCGAAGCGATCGCCGGGATGAGCAGCGCCGAAGCCATGGCGCCGATGCGCCGGACGCCGCGGAAGTCGAGCACCACGGTCTCGTCCTTCGGGAACGACTTGACCAGCTCCGGGAGCTCGATGGCCTCCCGGTCGGCCACCTCGCCTTCGAAATGTACGACCACCTCGCGCCCCAGCTCGTTGTGACTCACGGTCATGGCAGAAAGCCTCCTTGCGCTTGGTCGTCTTCAATCGGTGTGCCAGCCGGCTGGGGTGTCCCCGTTCCACCGGACGGGGCCAGTAGTTGCGTGGAACTTTTCGTCTTTCGGCCCGTCGAAATCCTGCACCCATCCGCGCAGATCCTTCGCCTCGGCGGCGCCGCATGCAGAGTCTTCGCCGAGCAAGCGATAACTCCTTGAAAGTGTGTGGCTCGATTCGGGCACGTGCCTTGCGATGTTGCGCCTCCAACGGAGGTTCCACATGCGCAAGGCCGCGTTCATCGTCCTGACCGTTGCGAATACCCTGGCGTGGGCGGGACCGGCGGAGGCGGTCCCCGCGTTCGCTCGCAAGTACCAGACGAGTTGCACCACTTGCCACACTGCCTGGCCTGCGTTGAATCCCTTCGGTGAAGCCTTCCGACGGAATGGCTTTCGCTTTCCGGGCGACGACAGCGACGCCATCAAGCAGGAGATGGTGAAGATGGGGAGCGACGCCTACAAGAAGGTCTTCCCCAACGCCGTCTGGCCGGACGTGATCCCCGACTCGGTGCCGATCGCGTTCGGCTTCATCGGCAACGCCACCCTCGCCCCGATCCCAGGCTCGTCGGCCACGGCCTCGAGCGCGGGCACGCAGAACGGCGCGAACGGCGCGACCCTGACGACCCCTTACTTCGACCTCAGCAACCTGATCGCGGAGGCGCACATCTGGACGGGCGGCACCTTCAACAACTCGCTCTCGTTCTTCGGTGAGGTCACGCTGAGCACCGATCCCTCGCAGCCCGTCGACATCGAGCGCGGCTACCTCATCTGGGACGACATCCTTTCGAGCGCGGTGGGCCCGCACGTGTTCAACCTCCTGGCCGGGAAGAATTTTCCCACGCTCACCTCTTTCGACAACCACTCGAGCTACGTCGTCGACGGGTACGTCCCGGAGATCACGCTTCCATCGATGGTGGGCGCCACGGGAAGCTTCACGCCGGGCATCAACGAGCTGGCGACGATCGAGCTGAACGGCACCGTCGCCGGCCGCTTCGACTACTCCGTCGGCCTGAACTCCGGCACCAACGACTTCGCCGGATCCAACGGCTTCACCGTCGTTCCTTCGTCCGCCGACGTCTACGGGCACCTCGGCTTCAAGGTCGGCGGCATGCGACTCGACGGCGAGGGGGCCGGGCAGGCCAGCTCGAACCCCTGGGCCGAGACCTCGCTCACCGCCGACGTCTTCGCCTACCACTCCGAGTCCACGTTCAACGACGACCTGGGCAACCGCGACCTGGACACGGCGCTGACGCTCGGTGGCGCGCTCCGCGGCCAGCTCGGCTCGTTCGGGCTCACGCTCGGCGCCTTCGATCAGATGCACAATCACCCCGACTCGACCGGGGCGGCGGTGTCGTCGGTCACCGCGTGGGGCGAGGCGTCCTACGTCGTGTGGCCCTGGTTCATCCCGGCCCTTCGCGTCGAGTACACGCAGATCGACGGCACCCAGGATCCGAACTTCATGCTCTGGTCGACGCCCACGCTGGTGCGCTACCTGCCGGCCCTCAACTTCGTGGTGCGACCCAACGTGGTGGTGCAGCTGGTGGCCGAGGTCGACGAGGCCAACGGCGCGCCGCCGGGCGGCTGGGGAGGCGCGGGCGGCGTCATCGCGTTCCCGCTGCAGACCAACGCGAACGCGAGCACCGGCACCGAATTCGAAACGATCACCGCGAACCTCCGGTACGCCTTCTAACGCAGCAGCCACCCCGACAGGAGACCCCGATGCGTACCCTCGCCACCCTCGCAGCTCTCACCCTCGCCGTGCCCGCGCTGGCCGGCGAGATCACCGGCAAGGTCACCGCCAGCAAGGGCGCGGGCGGGATCGTCGTCTACGTCGTGAAGGCCGATGGCCAGTTCGCGCCACCGGAGAAGCCCGTGGCGATGGACCAGAAGCACATGGCGTTCCTCCCGTTCGTCCTGCCGGTCCTCGCCGGCACGACGGTCGAGTTCAAGAACAGCGACAAGGTGGCCCACAACGTCTTCAGCCCCGACGGCGCCGGCTACAACCTCGGGACCTTCAGCCCCGGCCAGACCCGCAAGCAGCTCTTCGGCGACCCGGGGCTGTACACGCAGCTCTGCAGCCTCCACCCGGACATGGAGGGCTACATCCTGGTGCTGCAGAACCCCTACTTCGCTACGACGGCGGCCGACGGCGGCTACACCATCAAGGGCGTGCCGGACGGCGACTACCAGGTTCGCGTGATGGGAAAGTCGGTCAAGAAGAAGGACCGCAAGAAGGACTTTCCCGTGACGGTTGCCGGAAGCGCGAATCTGGACATCGAGCTCTAGCCGATGAACGGGTGGCTCCCGGGGGTTGCCAGCGCTCTCGTGCTCGCAGGCTGCGGTTCCCAGCGGGAGCCGCAGCCCTCCGGGGGGGCGCCTGGCGCCGGGCCCTCGGTCGTGCAGGTGCTTCCGCCGGAGCAGCCGTTCCATTTCGATCACCGGATCCACGCGGGCAAGTACCAGATTCCCTGCCTCACCTGTCACACCTCGGCGGACCACTCGACCGCCGCGGGCATCCCGACGATCGACAAGTGCATGGGTTGCCACCGCTTCGTCGACAAGGAGAAGCCGGACGTGAAGGCGCTCGCGAAGGCCTACGAAGCCGGGCAGCCGGTCGCCTGGAACCGGGTTCATCGCCTGCCGGATCACGTCTACTTCAGCCACGAGCGCCACGTGCTGGCGGGCGTGGCGTGCCAGAAGTGCCACGGCCCCGTCGAGACGATGCAGATCGTGACGCAGGTCTCGCCCCTCACCATGGGCTGGTGCGTGCAGTGCCACAAGGAGAACCATGCCCCGGCCACGGACTGCCTGGTCTGCCACAAGTAGGAGATGCCTTTGAGCGCTGACTCCAAGGGCGTGAGCCGCAGGCAGTTCCTCAAGATCGTCGGCGCGACCTCGGGGGCGGCCGCGTGCTCGCCCCGCCACGGCACGGACACGTTGATCCCGCTCCTCAACCCGCCCGAGGACGGCATCCCGGGCCAGCCCACGTTCTACCGCACGATCTGCCGCGAATGCCCCGCGGGCTGCGGCGTGACCGCGAAGACGCGCGAGGGGCGGGTGATCAAGCTCGAGGGGAACCCGGAGCACCCGATCAACCAGGGCGCGCTGTGCGCTCGCGGGCAGGCGGCGATCCAAGGGCTCTACGATCCGGCGCGCCCGCGCGGGCCGATGCGACGCAACGCGGCGGGCGTCCTGGAGGCCGCGGCGTGGCAGCAGGCCTTCGACGAGATCGCCGGGGCGATGCGGACGCCTCCGAAGGGCTCGGAGGTCGTGCTGCTGAGCAGCGCCCAGCCGGGTAGCCTCGGCGCGCTGCAGGAGGCCTTCACCCGCGCCTTCGGCGATCAGGCCGAGCGGCTGGTTTACGAGCCCTTCGACCCCGCCGCGATCCGCGCCGCCTCGCAGCTGGCCTTCGGCCTCGAGGAAGTGCCGGTCTACCGGCTCGATCGGGCGTCGCTCATCGTCTCGCTGGGCGCCGATTTCCTCGAAGGATGGCTCTCGCCCGTCGAGCATGCCCGCATGCTCTCGCAGGCGCGCAGCGCCCCGGGGGGACGCGCCCGCCTCGTCTTCGTAGGTCCGCAGCTCACGCTGACCGCCGCGGCCGCCGATGATTGGCTCGCGGCCGCGCCGGGATTCGAGCGCCAGATCGCGCTGGCGCTCTGCCGCATCGTGGCGGAGCATCCGCGCGGCACGCTTCCGCCGGAGGGGCCGGCCGCGCTCGCCGACCTCCTCGCGCCTCACGATCCGGCGGTCGTCGAGAAGCACGCCGGCCTTCCGGCTGGGTCGCTCGCGCGGCTCGGTCGACGGCTCCTGGACGCGAGGAGCTCGGTCGTGCTGCCGCCCGCCCCTCTCGCGAGCGCTGCCGACGCGACGGCGGCCGCGCTCGCGGTGACGCTCCTCAACGAGCTTCTCGGCAACCACGGGACGAGCGCGGCGCGGGCCTTGACGCAGACCGGCGTCATCGGCGACGGCGCGACCACTCGGCCTGCGTGTCGACGCGGCGGACGGCCACCTCCGCGCACACCACGTACCTGCTGCCGGAGCACCACGCGCTCGAGGCGTTCACCGATGCGTTCGTGCGCAAGGGCGTCCTGGGCCTCGGGCAGCCGGCCCTGCGGCCGCTGTACGACACGAAGTCCTCGGGCGACGTGCTGCTCGGGATCGCCGAGCGGCTCGGGCTCGCCGCAGAAGAGTTCCCCTTCAAGAGCTTCGAGGAGTACTGGCGCGACCGGGCCTCGGACCACGCGATGCTCGAGGAGAACCGCTCCGGCGACCTGCTGGCGGCCGTCCGCGAGGGGCAGCAGCACGGAGGCTTCTTCAGCGAGCGCCAGCCCGTGACCCCCGCCTGGCAGCGGGGCGCGCTCGACGCGCTGCGCCGGCAGAAGGCTCCGTCTCTCGACGGCGACGCGGCGTGGCCCATCCTGGCGCTCGCGCCGGATCCCCTCCGCTACGACGGCCGCTCCGCGGACAAGCCCTGGCTACAGGAGATCGGCGATCCGATGACGACCGTGGCCTGGGCGACGCCGCTCTCCCTCTCGCCCGCCCACGCCGCGAAGCTCGGCGTCGTCGAGGGGGACGTCGTGCGCGCCACCGTGGGCAAGCGCAGCGCGGAGCTGCCCGTCTACGTCTGGCCGGGGCTCGCCGAGGGAGTCGTCGCCGTCTCCGCCGGTTCGGCCGAGGCTCTGCGGCTCCTGCCGCCCGCGGTCGATTCGCTCGGCGGTGGCCGCGCCTTCGTGACCTCGCGGGTTCGCCTCGAGCGCACCGGCCGCAGCGCCCCCTTGCCCAAGCTCGAGGGTTCGCCGCGCCAGCTCGGCCGGGAGCTGGCGCGCACCGTCCCGGCGCTCGACGCGAAGCTGGAGGGGTCCCACCACCGGCTGTCGATCTACCCCGAGCAGCCGTCCGGCCAGCGCCGCTGGGGGATGGCCATCGACCTCGACAAGTGCACCGGCTGCGAGGCCTGCGTGGCGGCCTGCTACGCCGAGAACAACCTCGCCACCGTGGGGCCGGATCAGCTCGCGCGGGGCCGTTCCATGCACTGGATCCGCCTCGAGCGCTACCTGGAGACGCCGGCGGCGGCCTCGGCGCGCGCTTCCTTCCTTCCCATGCTCTGCCAGCAGTGCGGCGAGGCCCCGTGCGAGACCGTCTGCCCGGTGGAGGCGACCTACCACAACCCCGAGGGGCTCAACGCGCAGGTCTACAACCGCTGCGTCGGCACGCGGTACTGCGCCAACAACTGCCCCTACAAGGTGCGCGTCTTCAACTACTCGGACCACGACTGGCCCGATCCCATCCCGATGCGCCTCAATCCCGACGTCACCGTGCGCGAGAAGGGCGTGATGGAGAAGTGCACCTTCTGCGTGCAGCGCATCCGCTACGGCGAGAACCAGGCGCGGGACGAGGGGAGGGCGCTGAAGGACGGCGACGTCGTTCCGGCGTGTGCGCAGACCTGCCCGGCGCAGGCGATCGTCTTCGGGGATCTCCACGACCCGCGGTCGCGGGTGAGCCGCGCCTCGGCCGCCGGCCGCGGCTACCACGTGATGGCCGATCAGAACACGCAGCCCGCGATCACGTACCTCGCGCGGGTCGACGACGGAGGCAAGCCATGAGCGCGCGCCGTATTCCGGACGTCGAAGCGGCGGTGCTCCGCAGCTTTGCCCCGCCGGGCTGGGCGCACTGGCTGCTCATCGCACTCTCGGGCGCGGCCGCCGCCGTGGGCGGCTGGTGCTGGTCGGAGCAGATCCGGCGCGGCATGATCGTGACCGGCCTCTCCAACACCAACGGCTGGGGCGTCTACATCACGAACTTCGTCTTCTGGGTCGGCATCGCCCACTCGGGGACGCTCATCTCGGCCATCCTGCTCCTCTTCCGCGCCCGCTTCCGGACCGCGGTCTACCGCGCCGCGGAAGCGATGACGGTGATCGCGGTGACGACCGCGGGCCTGTTCCCCATCCTGCACCTCGGCCGCCCGTGGTTCTGCTACTGGCTCTTCCCGTACCCGAACCAGCGCGGGCTCTGGGTGAACTTCAAGTCGCCGCTCGTGTGGGACGTCTTCGCCGTCTCCACCTACTTCACCGTCAGCGCCGTCTTCCTCTTCGTCGGCATGATTCCCGACGTCGCGGCGCTGAAGGCACGCGTCTCCGGCTGGCGCCGCGCGCTCTACCGGGCACTGTCGTTGGGCTGGCGCAACGGCGACGGCGAGTGGCGCGCCTTCAGCCGGGGCTACCTCTTCTTTGCCGCGCTCGCGACGCCGCTCGTCGTCTCCGTCCACAGCGTCGTGTCCTGGGACTTCGCGATGGCCATCCTGCCCGGCTGGCACTCGACGCTCTTCGCCCCTTACTTCGTCGCGGGCGCCATCTTCTCCGGCGTCGCCATGGTCATCACCCTCCTGATCCCGCTGCGCAAGGCGCTCGGGATCGAGGATCTGATCACGCCGCACCACCTCGACATGCTCGCCCGCCTGGTGCTCCTCACCTCGCTGATCGTCGCCTACTCGTATGCCACCGAGTACTTCACGGTCGCCTTCGGGGGCAGCGCCGTGGAGCGGTCGACCTTCGCGTACCGGGCGCTGGGGAGCTACGCCCCGCTCTTCTGGGTGATGGTCTTCTGCAACTGCGTGAATCCGCTTCTCCTCTTCGTGGGACGCATCCGCCGCAGCGCCGCCGGCCTCCTGTGGGTCTGCGTGCCCGTGAACATCGGCATGTGGCTCGAGCGCTTCGTGATCATCGCCACGTCGCTCTCGCACAACCAGGATCCCTTCACGTGGCGGACGTACCACCCGTCGCTCTACGAGGTCGGCATCACGCTCGGATCCTTCGGCTGGTTCTTCTTCTGGTTCCTCATCTTCGTGAAGGTCCTGCCATCGGTCTCGGTGGCCGAGATCAAGGAGGGCGCGCACACGGAAGCCGAAGGCGTGGCGACCGCCGCGGAGGTGGCCCATGCCGCGTGAACCCGGCTGGCTCGGCCTGTTCGCCGCCCCCGAGCAGGCGGCGCGGGCCATCGAGGCCCTGCGGGCGGCCGGCGCCGAGGACGTACGCGCGGGCATGCCGGCGCCGTACGAAGACGTCCAGCGCGCGCTCGGCCGCGGCCCCAGCAAGCTCGGCTTCGTGACGTTCGGCGGCGCGCTCCTGGGCGCTTGCCTCGGCTACCTGTTCGCCGGCTGGACGGCGCTCGACTGGCCTCTCGACATCGGCGGCCGGCCGCCCGTCGCCTGGGTACCTCACACCGTCATCGCGTTCGAGTGCGCGGTCCTGATCGGTGCGCTCACGAACCTGGCTGCCGTCCTCTGGAGCGCCGCCAGGGAGCGAGGCCAGAGGCCGTTGCCCCCGCGCCCCGCGTTCGCAGGCGACCGCGTGGGCGTCTTCGTCCCGGAAGCACCGGTGGGTGTCGACTGCGACGCCGTGCTCCGGGCGGCTGGTGCCGTGGAGGTCGAACGTGTCCAGCCGTGACCTCGCCGCCGGGTTGCTGCTCGCGCTCGCCGCCGGCTGCGCGCAGAACGACTGGCGCACGGACATGTGGTACCAGCCGTCGTTGCGGCCGCAGGCGGCGCCGCGACCCGAGCCGGAGGACTCGGTCCCGGTGCAGGGACGCATCGTCGCGGAGGAGCGCGAGGACCTCGACGATCTCGAGAATCCGCTGCCGCGCGACCCGGCCTCGGTCGCCCGGGGCAAGCGCCTCTTCGAGACGCGCTGCGTCGCCTGCCACGGCGCCAGCGGGCACGGCAATGGGCCCATCTCCACGAAGTTTCCGCCCGCGCCGGACGTCTGCTTTCCGTCGATCCGGCGCCGCTCCGACGGCTTCCTCTTCGCGACGCTCACCCTCGGAGGGCGCGCCATGCCCTCCCAGCGCGAGGGGCTCACGGTGCACGACCGGTGGGACCTGGTGAACTACGTCCGCTGGCTCCAGGCGACGACGCCGATACCCGACGGAGGCACCCCATGAAGCGCGCCACGATTCCCGTGGGCCTCGCCGGTCTGGCGCTGGCCGGCTGGGCCGTCTTCGCCTCGCCGGCGGCCTGGGGCGCCGTCGCCGCCTCGTGGCTCTTCGCCACGGGTGTCGTGCTGGGCTGCGTGGTGCTCTCGGCCGCGACCCGCGTGGTGGGCGCCCGCTGGGCGGACGACCTGCTGCCCCTGGTGCGAAGGGTCGTGTCCTTCCTGCCGTGGAGCTTCGCGGTGCTCGTCGCGCTCGTCGCCGCGGGACCGCGCTGGTTGCCGTGGGTGCACGGCGTCGTCTCCCCGGAGCGGCGCTGGTGGCTCAACTACCCTTCCTTCGCCGCCCGCGAGCTGATTGCCGGAGCGGTCCTCTTCCTCCTGGCCCTGCGGCAGGCGCGCGCTCCCCGCAGCGCGCCGGCGACCGGGGCGGTCGTCTTCCTGCTCGTCTACGTCGCCGTGATGACGCTCTGGGCCACCGACTTCGTGATGGCCCTCGATCGCGAATGGGTCGATCCGATGCTCGGCGGTTACCTCTTCATGGGGGGCTTCCTCGGCGGCACGGCAGCGGCCTCGCTGGCGGCGGTGCGTCGGCCCGGCGATACGGGGCTCCGCTACGACGTCGGCAAGCTCCTCTTCGGGCTCGCGGTCTTCTGGGCTTATCTCACGTTCGTGCAGACCCTCGTCATCTGGTACGGCGATCTGCCGGAGGAGACGGGCTTCGTGCTCGCCCGCCTCGTGAACCCTTGGCGCTCGCTGGGCCTCGCGGCGGCGGCGCTCGTCTTCGTGGCGCCGTTCTTTCTGTTGCTGCGCGAGCAGGGCAAGCGGCACGCCTCGGTCCTCTCGGTGTGCGCGGCAGGAATCCTCGCGGGCCTCTGGATCGAGGCGCAGCTCCTGGTGCTCCCCTCGCTGTCGCCATCGCTCACGCCGGAGGTGCTGGCTGGAGCGATCGGCAGTACGGCGTTCCTGGCCGAGCGAATGTGGGCAGCGGCCTGAGGCCCGGCCCGTCCGGGAGCTGGCGCCGCTACGGCTGCGGGAGGGCCGGCGGCGTGCGGAAGCCATCCAGCTCGGCCACGAAGCGCAGCACGTCCATCGGCGTGACGATGCCGACCACCCGGTTGTCGGAGGAGACGACCGGAAGGCGGTGGACGTGCTCGAACCACATGAGCGCCGCCGCCTGCGAGATCGAGGCGGTCTCCGGCAGCGAGAAGGAGAGCGGGGTCATCAGATCCCCGACGGTCGCGTCGGCGCCCGGGCCGCCCTGGGCCAGCTCGTCGCGCAGGAGGTCCGTTCGGGAGAAGACGCCGATCGGGTGCCGCTCGCCGTCCACGACGGGCAGGCCGGAGATGTCCCGCTCGACGAGCAGCCGGGCGGCCTCCTGGGCGCCGAGCTCCTCGCCGACGGAGATCACCTCGCGGCGCATGATCGACGACACCGGCTGGTGGAGGCGGGTGAGCAGGTCGATCGTGGCCATGGCGCGCCTCGTCAGACGAACTGGTGATCGCGCCGCACCGCGCAGCGCAGGCAATCGCGCGCCTCCGGCAGGGCGATCAGCCGGTCCGGATCGATCTCTCCGCCGCACACCTCGCACCGGCCCCAGCGGCCGTGGTCGATGCGGGCGAGCGCGCGGTCGATCTCGGCGATCTCCTCCCGATCATGCTCGGAGAGCTCGTAGTCGACGGCCCGCGTCATGTACTCGGCCTCTTCGTCCCGGTCCGGCGGTGGCACCTCGGCCTCCTCCTCGTGCGTCGCGAAGCGGCCGCCGAGGAGGCGGCGCCGGGCCAGCAGCGCGCGCTTGGCGCTGAAGGGATCGGGCAACACCGTCTCTGTCTCGTCCATGGCTTTGTTCTCCTTCTAAGGAACAATCACGAGAGGCTTCTGCGTGAGGTGGGCCATGCGGGAGGCGACGCTGCCGGCGAGCGCCCGCACGAGGGGACCCGCGCCCCGTCGGCCGATGACCAGGAGACCGACCTCGGGGCTGCGGTTCGCGTGGTCGGCCAGCGCCTCGGCGGGATCGCCGGACAGCAAGCGCTTCGTGGCGTGCAGGCCCAGGTAGCGGAGCCGATCGAGCTCGCCTTGCAGGATGTCCTCGCCCTTGGCTTGCTGCCCTGCGTCGATCGGCCCCTCGCCCGTGGCGGCCGGAGGCCCGCGCGCCACGAAAACGATCTCGAGCTTCGCCTGCAGCGCGTCCGCGAGCCCCGCGGCAAAGGACACGGCGCGCCGGCCGCCCTCCGAGCCGTCGGTGCCGACGGCGACGAGGCTGCCTCCTAGAGGCGCGGCCGCCATCAGTGCACCACCAGCACGGGCCGTTCGCTGACGTGGAGCACGCGATCGGCCACGCTGCCGAGCAGGAAGCGCCGCACCGATCCCAGCCCGCGGCTGCCCATCACGATCAGGTCCGCCTTGCGGGCCTGGGCCACGTCCACGATGGCCAGGGCCGGCGCGCCGTCGAGGCTCAGGGTTTCGACGGCCTGGCCACCCTGGGACAGCCGCGCCGCCTCGGTCTCGAGCAGCTTGCGCGAATCCTTTTCGATCTCCTGTTGCAGCACCGGCGTCTCCTGCCCGAAGTCCCCGACCGGGACCCAGATGGGCTCGACGACGTGGAGTAACAGCAGACGCGCGCCCATCTTCCCGGCGATCTCCGCGGCCAGGGCCTCCGCCCGTCGCGACGGCTCGGATCCATCGATGGCTACGACGATGAGGTTCATTGGCAAGCTCCTCAATCTGCGCATCGCAGGAACGATGCCAAGCGGTGACGAGCCAATCCTCGGGATCCGAGGGGGGGACTCATGCAGTTTTCGCGCCCCGGGCCCCTTCGCGGCGCAAGACGCGCGCCAGGCGTCGAGGGCTTGCGCCACAGCAACGCTTGGCACGGAGCATGCTCACTCAGTTCCCGGTGGCAACAGGAGGCCTGCAATGAAGAAGATCCTGGTGGCGGTCGATGGCTCGGATGAATCGCAGCGGGCGGCCAAGATGGCCGCAGACGTCGCTGGGCGCTTCGGCGGCACCCTCACGCTGATCCACGTGATCCCGCCCCTGCTCATTCCGCCCGACACGTATGGCTTCGACGTGGGCTCCTTGCTCGGCGACCAGGAGAAGGCGGCCGAAAAGCTGCTGCGCGCCGCGGCGGATCGGCTCGAAGCGGGCAGCCTGCACGTGGAGCGTATCTTCGCGCATGGCCCCCCCGCCGAGACGGTCGCCAAGATCGCCGACAAGGAGGCCTTCGACCTCGTCGTGGTCGGCAGCCGGGGCCGGAACGCTGCGGCCCGCGTGCTCCTCGGCAGCGTCTCGGACCGTCTCGCCCACATCTGCGAGAAGCCGATCCTGATCGTCCGCTGATCGGCCGGCACGGCAGCTCGCGACCGCGCGGCTTCTGCCAGGGCCGCAGGCAGGGCCTCGCTTCCTTTTCCCCGTTTTCCGTCCTGATTCCGGTCTGCTGCATGCCACAATCGGTACTCGCAGTACGGGCACGTCGTTTGCTACGCTCAAGCAGCATGGCCAAAGAACGAATCCTGGTGGTCGACGACGAGGCAAATGCGCGGGCCGGTCTCAAGACCCTGCTCTCGGAAGAAGGCTACGACGTCGCCGAGGCCGCCGACGGGGAAGAGGGGCTGGCGCGGCTCGGTAGCTTCGGCCCGGCCGCGGTGCTCACCGACGTGCGCATGCCGAAGCTCGATGGAATCGGCATGTTGCACAAGGCCCGCGAGGAAGGCTCCGATGCGGTGTTCGTGGTGATGACCGCCTTCGGCACCATCGAATCGGCAGTCGACGCCATGCGCGAGGGCGCCGAGAGCTACCTCTTGAAGCCGCTCGATTTCGCGGCGGTGAAAGTCGTCCTCGAGAAGGCGCTAGAAAAGCGCCGCCTGCAAATCGAGGCGAAAAATCTGCGCGCACGCGTCCAGGAGCGCTTTCGCTTCCACAACATCATCGGCGACTCCACCGAGCTGCAGTCGGTCTTCGACGTCATCAAGCAGGCGGCCCCGACCCGCGCGACGGTCCTGATCCTGGGTGAGTCCGGCACCGGCAAGGAGCTCGTGGCCCAGGCCATCCACGAGGAGTCGCCGCGCAGCGGCAAACCCTTCGTGAAAGTGAACTGCGCTGCCCTCACCGAGACCCTGCTCGAGAGCGAGCTCTTCGGGCACGAGAAGGGCTCCTTCACCGGCGCCATCGCGCGCAAGGAAGGCCGCTTCGAGCTGGCCGACGGCGGCACCCTCTTCCTCGACGAGATCGGGGAGATCACGCCGGCCCTCCAAGTGAAGCTGCTGCGCGTGCTCCAGCAGCGCGAGTTCGAGCGCGTGGGCGGCACCGAGACGCTCAAGGTCGACGTGCGCATCGTCGCGGCGACCAACCGGGACCTCGCCGCCGAGGTGAAGGCGGGCCGCTTCCGCGAGGATCTGTTCTACCGCCTCAACGTGGTGAGCGTGACCCTGCCGCCGCTGCGCCACCGCAAGGGCGACATCCCCGCGCTGGTGAGCCACTTCCTCGACAAGTACTGCACCGCGTACGGCAAGAAGATCGACGGCCTCGCGCCCGGCACGCTCAACGCGCTGCTCGCGCACTCGTGGCCCGGCAACGTGCGCGAGCTCGAGAACGTGATCGAACGCGCCGTGGTGCTCGCGAAGGACCACGAGCTGACGGCCGACAGCCTCCCCGCCACGCTGCGCGGCCCGCGCCCGGCGCACGACGTGGGCGGCGACGGCAAGGGCCTCATCCCCGGCGCCTCGCTCTACGACATCGAGCGCGAGGCGATCTTGAAGACGCTCGAGATGGTGGGGGGCTCGACCACGCGCGCCGCCGAGGTGCTCGGCATCAGCGTGCGGAAGATCCAGTACCGGCTCAAGGAGTACGCGAGCGGCAAGAAGCCCGAGAAGGAACACGACGACGAGTGAGCGCGATACCCGGTGACGGCGGAGGCGGGCGCTGGTAACTAGTTTCTGTCCCACCGGGAGATCCCTCATGAGCTTTTCGCCCAAGAAGATCGTCGTCGCGACCGACTTCAGCCCGCAGGCGGCGGTGGCCGCCGACGTCGCCGCGGATCTCGCGCTGCGATCCGGCGGCAGCCTGGTCCTGTTCCACGTCGTCTCGCTCGCCACCGACGCCGGGAAGCCGGGCAAGCCCGGCCAGCCGCCGGACGCCGGCGGCGAAGCCGCCTTCACCGCGAACGCGAAGGCCCAGCTCGAAGGCGAAGCGGAGCGCGTCCGGAAGGCCGGCGTGCCCGTCACCACCAGCGTCACGCTCTACGGCCCTCCCCAGGACCAGATCGCGCAGCTCGCCGGCCAGCAGGGGGCCGAGCTCGTGGTGGTCGGCAGCCACGGTCGCACCGGCCTCAAGCGCGTCCTCATGGGCAGCGTGGCCGAGGGCGCGGTCCGCCTCTGCCCCTGCCCGGTTCTCGTGGTTCACCTGCCCAGGCCCTGACGCCCGCCCGTGGCGAGCGCCAACTCACAGCAGCGGCGGCTGACGCTGGAGGCGCTGATGATCGGCGTGGCCGGCGCGCTCGCGGCGCGCGGCTTCGACTGGTCGGTCCACCTCGTGCAGCGCCTGCTGCTCACCGGGCTGGCCGGCTACGTGCCGCCAGGGCTGGCGTCGCGGGGCGAACCGCCTACGGAGCACATCGGTCCGCACGGCCTCTGGCTCGTGCCCGTGGCCACCACGCTCGGCGGGCTGCTCTCGGGCTGGCTGGTTTATACCTGGGCGCCCGAGGCCGAAGGGCACGGCACCGACGTGGCCGTGCGGGCGTTCCACCAGCGCGGCGGCTTCATCCGCGCCCGCGTGCCGATCGTGAAGACGATCGCATCGGCCATCACGATCGGCTCGGGCGGGTCGGCCGGCTACGAGGGGCCCACCGCGCTGATCACGGGAGGGCTCGCGTCGGTCTACGCGACGTGGCTCAAGCGATCCGACCGCGAGAGGCGGATGCTGTTGCTCATGGGCGTCTCGGCCGGGCTCTCGGCCATCTTCCGCTCGCCGGTGGGCGCGGCCATCTTCGGCGTGGAGGTCCTCTACCAGACGATCGAGTTCGAGGCGGCCGCGCTCTTCTACACGATGCTCGCGTCCATCGCGGCGTACGCGCTCAACGGTCTCTTCGTGGGCTGGCACCCGCTGTTCGACATCCCGCCGCTCGAGCCTCCGCACCTCGGCGCTTACGCGTGGTACGCCTTTCTCGGCGTGACCGGCGGGGTGGTGGCGGCGGGCTTGCCCACGGCCTTCTACCGCACGCGCGACGCCTTCCGTGCCTTGCCGCTGCCGGCGGCGTTCCGGCCTGCGCTGGGCGGGCTCGGGCTCGGCCTGCTCGCGCTCCTCGTGCCGCAGGTTCTCGGCGGCGGCTACGGCTGGATCCAGCACGCCATCGACGGGCAGCTCGCGACGCGCCTCTTGCTCGGGCTGGTGGCCGCGAAGGTGGTCGGGCTGTGCCTCACGGTCTCCTCGGGCGGCTCGGGCGGCGTCTTCGCGCCCACGCTGTACGTCGGCGCCATGCTCGGCGCCGCCTTCGCGCAGCTCTTCGCGCTGCCGGTGGCCCCGTTCGTGCTGGTGGGCATGGCGGCGGTGTTCGCCGGCGCGGCGCGCGTGCCGCTCGCGACCCTGTTCTTCGTCACCGAGATGACCTCGGGCTTCGAGCTGCTCGTGGCGGGCGCGCTCGCGGTGATGCTCAGCTTCATGGTGCAGGAGGCCCTGTCGAGTCGCCTCCATTACAAGAGCCTGTACGAGGGGCAGGTGCCCGGCCGCGCCGATTCTCCGGCGCACCAGGTGGAGCAGCTGCAGAGCTCGCTGCGCCTGCTCGCGAGCGGGACGATGACCGGCCAGCCCGACCTCGTGCACCTCGACCTCGTGCGGCTCATCGAGGCCGGAGTCCCGATCGAGCTGCAGACGGATCAGCTCAAGATCGCGGCCGTGGCGCCCGACAGCCACCTCGTGGGCCAGCGGCTCGACTCGCTGGTGCCGCCCGCGCTGGCCGGCGAGCTGCGCGTCGTCGCGCTGCTCCGCGACCATGCCATTGCCCTCGCGCGCCCCGATGCGGTGCTCGCTCCGGGCGACGGCCTGATCGCGATCGTGGCGCCGGGCGGCCGCGCCTGGTTCGATCGCGGCTTCGGGCTGGACCCGCGCGGCCTGCGCCCGCCGCCCGTGACGTCTGCAACGGCGTGAGCGTCTCGGTCGATCCTCGCACGAGCAGAGAATTGCGCGGAGGGATCGGCCCGCCGGCAGATCGTGCGCCGAGCCCGGGCGCACGGTCCGGTCCAGTGGACCAACCTCCCGATCTCCCGGCACCCTCCCGCGTGGCATGTCCTCTGCATTCTGGGCCCCGCGTGCGATTGCTTCGCGGGAGGCATGCCATGAAGAAGCCGATCCTGATTGCTCTCTGCTTCGCGACGGACCTCGGATGCGTCACCACCGCGAAGTACGACGCCGCCGTGGCGGAATTGAACGCGACCCTCGCCGAGCACGACCGGCTGGCGGCGGAGCGCGCCGAGGCCCTCTCGAAGGCGGCCGGCGAGCTGCGGGCGAAGGTCGCCTCGCTGGAGATGAAGCTCGGCGAGACGAGCGACCTGCTCGTGCAGACGGCGGCGGATCGGGACCACGTGGCGAAGCAGCTCGACGACGCCATGGCGCTGGAAGGCGCGATGAAGGCGCGGCTGGAGCAGCTCGGCCAGAACATGGACAAGCTCGCGGGCGAGAGGGGGCAGCTCATGCGGGGGCTCGCCGACGCCCGCGCCGGGCTGGAGGAGCTGCGCCAGCGCAAGGCGGCCGCCGAGGCGGAGGCGCGGCTCTACCGGATGCTCGTCGATCGCTTCAAGACGATGATCGACTCGGGACAGCTGAAGGTGACGGTCCGCGACGGCCGCATGCTCGTCGAGCTGCCCAACGACGTCCTCTTCGACACCGGGAAGACCGAGATCAAGCCCGACGCCAGGCGCACGCTCGCGGACGTGGCGGAGGTGCTCGCCGAGGTGAAGGGCCGCGACTTCCTCGTGGCCGGCCACACCGACGACGTTCCGATCCACAACGCCCGCTTCGCCTCCAACTGGGAGCTGTCGTCGGGGCGGGCGCTTCAGGTCACCCACTTCCTGATCGGCCATGGGCTCGCGCCGGCGGTGCTGGCGGCGGCCGGCTACGGGGAGTTCCACCCCGTGATGCCCAACGACACGCCCGCGCATCGCCAGCTCAACCGGCGCATCGAGATCGTCCTGCAGCCGAACCTCTCCGAGCTGCCGACGCTCGACACGAGAAGCCTGCTCTCGCATCGCTGAGCAGCTCCCGGCTGCTCTCGAAGGGACATCCCGGGGGCTGGAATGGAATCCCAGCGAGCGGGAAAGATGTTCCCGCCGCCTGGAAAGGACGCCCCGGGAGCGGGAATCGAATTCCAGTGGGCGGGAAGACCTTTCCCGCGTGCTGGAAAGGACATCCCGGGAGCGGGAATCGAATTCCAGCGAGCGGGAAAGGTGTTCCCGCCGCCTGGAAAGGACATCCTGGCGGCTGGAATCGAATTCCCACGAGCGGGAAAGGCTTTCCCGCGTGCTGGAAAGCACATCCCGCCGCCTGGAACGGACATCCTGGCGGTTGGAATCGAATTCCCGCGGGCTGGAAAGGTGTTCCGACCGCCTGGAACGGACATCCCGGCGGCTGGAATCGAATTCCCGCGGGCTGGAAAGGTGTTCCGACCGCCAGGAACGGACATGCTGGCGGTTGGAATCGAATTCCCG
>Ga0335073_10003207_pt1 | contig 22736 bp, 16 predicted proteins | sample Lox_Sample_22_FD_207093 | JGI IMG/M metagenome (GOLD analysis project Ga0335073, IMG submission 207093) | Soil microbial communities from Loxahatchee National Wildlife Refuge, Florida, United States - Lox_Sample_2.2 | ecosystem: Environmental > Terrestrial > Soil > Wetlands | place: USA... | reverse complement strand
TACGAGGAGATGCATCCCGGGGCTTACGATCCCAAAGCGCGTCTCAAGTACATGGACGAGATGGGCATCTGGGCGATGGTGATGTATCCGAACGTCGGTGGCTTCGGTGCCCAGCAGTTCTTGAAACTCAACGATCCAGAACTGATGTTAACCTGTGTGCAGATCTACAATGACTGGCAGACCGAGTGGGCTTCGGCGGATTCACGCCGCCTGCTGCCCGTCAGCTCGATTCCATTTTGGGACGTCAAAGCCGCTGCTCAAGAGGTACGCCGATGCGCTGCGATGAGCCATCGGGGAATTCTCTTCACCGGCGAGCCGCAATACTTCGGTCAACCCCTGCTCGGCGATCCACACTGGAACCCCTTGTGGGAGGTAGCGTGCGAACTCGATTTGCCGATCAGCTTCCATGTCGGTTCCGGCGACATGACCGAGGGTCTGCTTAAGAACCGTATAACGTCATACGGATTGGCCCCCGCATTCACTGCGCTAGCGGTAGATATTCTTCTTCAGAACGGCCGTCAGGTAAGTGATTTGATCATGTCGGGCGTGCTGAATCGCTATCCGACTATCAAATTCGTGTCGGTTGAAAGTGGTATCGGATGGATCCCCTTTATGCTGGAGGCGATGGATTACCAATTTCAAGGCAATAGCGTGCGCGAGGAGCGTCCGGAGTTCGACTTGCTGCCGTCCGAATATTTCGCACGCAACGTATATGCCTGCTACTGGTTCGAACAAATCGCACCGCGGCGTCTGATCGATAAGATTGGCGCGGACAATGTGATGTTTGAGACGGATTTTCCGCATCCGACGTCGCTCTACGGCGAGGAAGTGAATGCGCGTATAAGCGCCGGCTTGGCTGATTGCGAAGATTTAGTACGGCGCAAAATCCTTTGGGACAATGCCCAGAGGCTATATAAGGTCGAGCGCCCATCGGCGGCGGATGAAGCGAAACGTACGGCGTCGCTAAGTGCGTGAGTCATATCGAGGGACAACGGAGTTCGAATCGAGTTTTTCCTCAAGTCCCGCCCAGATTCAGGTCGAGGTGGAATTATAGCTATTGGCGGCTGAGGGTTTCCGCCGAAGCGGACCGCTAGTCACGGCGTCCTAGCAAGTATCCTGATCGGACAGTTTCCGCTCTTAATTGAAGACCCTTGTCCATTCAGCAAGTCGATTTAATTGTGCCGCCCGATCCAATAGCGAACCTATAGCCACTCCAGGAGTATCAAAGTGGAGCGCAAATTCGACCCTATCCTGGTTCAAGTGATCAAGAACGAACTCGCCACCGTCAACGAGGAAATGGCGATCGCAGTCTATCGCACTGGGCGGTCGGCGATGGTCAAGGTGGGCGATTTCGCCACCGCCGTCTGTGATGCTCAGGGCCGCGTAGTCGGCGAAGGTGCCGCGCCGTTTCAGATCGGCATCTTCATGGTGGTGCTGGAAACTATTCTGGAAAAGTTTCGCGGCACCGTGTACCCGGGCGATCTCATCGTAGTCAATGATCCCTACGCTGGGATGGGCCACATGCCCGACGTGGCGATTGTCGCTCCGGCGTTTTGGCGCGATCAATTGATCGGATTCACGCTCGCCTACTCGCATCACACCGATATCGGCGGCCGCTTTCCCGGCGGTTTCAGTAGCCAGTGCACCGAGTCCTATGAAGAGGGCATACGCATTCCACCAGTCAAGCTGGACGAGGCCGGGGTTCGCAACGATAGGTTGCTGGAGATGATTCAGGCCAACGTGCGCTCGCCCGAGGAATGGGTCGGTGACGTCGAAGCGAAAATCGCCGGATGCCGCCGCGGCGAGCTGGAACTCCGCGCGATCGTCGAAAAATATAGCTTGCAGGTCTTCAATTCCAGTTGTGACTATTTCGCTGATTATGCCGAAAAGGCCACCCGCGAAGCGATTCGCACGATCGCGCCCGGCGAATACGTTTATGAGGATTCCTTCGAGGACGACGGGCTTGGCGGTGCCGATGTTGCCATGCCACTACGCGTGGCCTTGCGCGTCACTGGCGATTCGCTCACGGTCGATTTCACCGGAACCGCTCCGCAGGCTCGCGCCGCAATCAATATGCCATTCGGGATGACGCGCGGAACCGTGTACGGAGCGATCAAGAGTATTGTCAGTCCTGACGTATTGACTAATGCCGGGTTCACCCGCCCGATCACGATTATTGCGCCCGAGGGTACGCTGGTGAATCCGCGTCATCCGGCGGCGGTCGGCGGGCGCGCGCCCCTCTTCTTTCGCATCTTCGACATGATGTTCCGGGTATTAGCGCAAGCGCTGCCCGACAGGGTCGGCGTTGCCGGCGAGGGCGGCGACGTTTTGCACTTCAGCGGTGCCAAGCCGGACGGCAGTCATTTTTCCTTCATGGATTTGTTCTTTGGCGGATGGGGCGGGAGACCAGCCAAGGATGGCATCGACGGCGTCGCGCCGATGAGTTTCGGTTCCTATGGCTCTGTGCCGGCCGAAGTACTGGAACGCGAATTTCCGGTGGTGGTTGACGGCTTCGGCTTCGTCGCCGATACCGAAGGTGCCGGCCAATATCGCGGCTCGCTGGGCATCTACAAGCAGTGGCGCTTTCTCCAGCCAGGCACCGTGATGGTCCGCACTAACCGGCTGGTGCGGCGCTCTGACGGTTTGGCGGGTGGTCATCCCGGCGAATTGTCGGCCAATATTATGACTTCGGCCGGAAATGAACGTCCGCTCCCGCGCCAATCGCATATTCATCTCGCAGTGAAGGCCGGTGATCGCATCTATCATCGCGTCTCTGGTTCCGGCGGTTTTGGCCAACCGTCCTTGCGCGACCCACAATCCGTGTTGACGGACGTGCGTGAAGGCAAAGTGAGTATTGAGCAGGCGCGCAATCGGTATCGGGTCGTAATTGACAGCGCAGAAAAAGTAGATCAGGCCGCAACTTCGAGCCTCCGCCAAGCCGTTGAGTCAGCTTGAGCGCCAGGTGATCCACTGCTGGTGATGAAGCGTGAGGAGATGAATCATGCGTGTCGGTTTTGATATTGGCGGCACCTTCACCGACATCATCATGCGCACCGGCGACGGCAGGATCGTCACGGATAAAGTGCTGTCTTTGCTCCACCGGATCGGTGAAGACGTAGCCCGGTCGGTGAGCCCGCTGACCCGCCGCGATCAAGTCGAGAACTTCGTTCATGGCACCACCGTCGCCTCGAATGCCGTAATCGAAGGTACCGCGGCCCGCACCGGCTTTATCACCACCGCCGGCTTTCGGGATGAACTGGAAATGCGCGGGCAGCGGCGCCCGAATATCTATGATGTCAACTGGGATCGATTGCCGCCCCTGATACCGCGCTGGCTTCGCGCTGAGGTCAAAGAACGGATCCTCGGTGACGGTTCAGTCGAGCAGCCGCTTGATCTTGACGAGGCTCGCGCCATTATTGAGCGATTGATCGCCAATGACCTCGAAGCGATGGCCATCTGTCTGATCAATTCGTATCTGAATCCAGTTCACGAACGGCAATTAGCCAGCTTGATTGCGCGGCTAGCGCCACGGCTGGTCGTTTGCCTTTCATCGGATATCCATCCTGAGATCAAAGAATACGAGCGTGGCAGCACCACCGCGATTAACGCCTCACTGATACCAGTGGTTGATCGCTACCTCGATCGGCTGGAGCAGACGCTGGTGCCGCTCAGCAATCGGATACTGGTGATGCAATCGAACGGCGGCATCATGTCGGCCCAGGCCGCACGCAAGCGCCCCGCCTATATCATCGAATCTGGTCCCGCCGCGGGTGTCCTCGCAGCCGCGCGGCTTGCCACCGAATGCGGCTTCGGCCAGGTTTTGTCGTTCGATATGGGTGGCACCACCGTCAAAGCCTGCTTGATCGAAAACGGCAAGCCGCTAGAAAAGCCCGGCGGCGAAATCGGCGGGGGCGTCAACACAGGTACGCGCTTGTTTGGCGGTGGCGGTCACGTCGTGCGGGTGCCATCAATCGATATCGTCGAGGCGGGCGCGGGCGGTGGTAGTATCGCCTGGATTGACGACAGTGGTGCTCTGCGGGTCGGCCCGCGCAGCGCCGGAGCGGACCCCGGACCGGTTTGCTATGGGCGTGGCGGCGCTGATCCAACGGTGACTGACGCCAACGTCGCGCTCGGCTACATGAATCCCGATGCGATTGCGGGTTCAAAACTCGCCATCAACCGCAATGCCGCAGTTGACGCGATTGCCCGCAAGCTCGCCCTACCACTCGAGCTTGAGGCTATGAACATCGCCTACGGGATAACGCAGGTCGCCAACTCTGCGATGACCAGGGTACTACGCGCCGTAACCACTGAACGCGGCCGTGACCCGCGCCAATCCATCTTGATGGCATTTGGAGGAGCCGGCCCGATCCATGCCGCGCTGCTGGCCGAAAGTATGGGGATTACGAAGCTGATCGTGCCGCTTTATCCAGGACTCTTCAGCGCCCTTGGACTGCTAATGGCGGATTACCGCCACGACTATATCGCCACGATTGCCGCGCCGCTGGCCTCTGTTCTGCCGAATGAGATTTTCAGCCGCTATGAGCAACTGCGTGAAACCGCCCGCGCGGAAATGATCGCAGAGGGCGCTAATCCTGATGCGATCCGTTTCGAACAACACATCGACCTCAAGTACAGCTACCAGATGTACGAAATGACCTTGCTGTTCCCGAATGATGCCGATCCCTTGAATCTGATCGCCGCACTCGCCCGATTATTCACGCATGCTCACGATCAAACCTATAGCTACCATCGCGACGATCCGATTGAACTCGTCAGCCTGCGGCTGCGCGCCCTGGCTTCGGCGGGTTCGATTACCTTCGCCGATTTGGCCGAACTAGCAAATGAGGGTAGGCAAGGAGCTGCCGCAACGACAATGGCGCGCGAAGCGTTTTTCGGCCCAGCGCACGGCACGATGCTGACGCCCTTGCGCAATCGCTTCGCTATCACAGCACCGGAACGCGGTCCCGTTATAATCGAGGAGCCCGACACGACTATCGTCGTGCCTCCCGGCTGGACAGTTCAGCGCGACGCCTTCGCCAATCTCGTCTTGGCCAGGGTATGAATGCCAAGTGCTATATCATACCTTTTCGCATTTGGTGATCGGCAAGGAATCGATGCGGCGAACTGTTACACCACGGGCCGGTATCCCGCCGCCCAGGGCAGCCGCGGCGAAAATCATGATCGGTGCTTTAGAATGGATGTGTTGCGAAAGCGTTCGTTCCGCAGCTATTTATCTACGCGCTCACTGGCTGCCTTGGCGATAAGGTCGGCGTCTTCGGCGGGTAATAGCCGCTTGTTCTGTAGTTCTTCAACTGCTCGTGCGATCGCTTTCACATAATGATCGCGAGTTGGATAACGTTCTTCAAGCGAAGGTCTCGGATCGCCCGCGGCAACCCGCTCTTGCTCTGTCGCCGCGAACGGAAAGTACGAGCCGAGCAGCAGCAACTCTCCTTCGCCGAACCCGTGCCGCCGCAGATTCCATCCGGTATGAGTACCGCGTGGTACTCTGATATCGGGGACTCGCACACCAGCGATGTCGTCAACTTTGGGCACGTGGATCAAATATTCGCGCCCCTCAATCGGTCTGGGCGGTTGGGTGCTGTAATCCATCACGCTGAGTTCGTTCACCAGTCCTGGATAAATCACGCCGGGGATCGCTGGAAAGCCATAGTTCTCAGGTGACGCTATGACGAATCTGCCATCCCTAATTCTTGGGAAATGGCTTGGTGGCGGCGGCACTGCCGCGCTCACCCGTTGGTCCAGCGCCACTACGAGCGCCCGATGCACGGCCCCATACTCCGCCGGATTCGCCGGATAGTGATTGAATGGGAATTTCGCTGCGACCGCTCCCCCGCCTTGCTGGATGCTCGCGAACAGGTACAGGCGAACGTTCTCAGGAATCGGTATTTCACCGCCTTTGCCATCGGTGATGAGGAGGCTGGCGCCCGTGCCAGAAATCAGTACTGCCCTCCGCTTGCATGATCTTTGGACTGATGCCGGAAGCTTCACAGCGAGCCAGTATCCCATCGGTGCGACCAATCACCGGGTCAGTAGTGACCGCATAGAAAAAGGGAACTGGACCCCCGGGAAGAGACGATCTTCATGTTGGCGCGAAAATCGCCGGGGTTGCGCGAAGGCGAAGTTGATAAAAGTCTTGCGCGAACCGGCAACGCTCGCGAGCACTCCCTCAAAGACTTTGCGCCCCTACAGTGAGGTGGACCCAATCATTCAGACCACGATCAGGGATTCTTAAGGTGAAAACCTACCCGTGTTTACGCCTCAATTGTACCGTCTGGTCGCGGCCCCCTCCTACTAGCCATTTTCCCACGCGCCTAACCAGACGTGCTACAAATCCTTTGGAAGACTTGGCGCGTGGCGCGGTAACCAAGTGCCTGGTGTAACCTTTCATTATTGTAAAACTGGAAGTGGGACGCGATGCCCTGACGGGCTTCGGCAACGCTCTCGTAGGCTCTGAGATAGGCGCGTAGCGCGGCGTTTCAGCCCCACGCCCTCCCAGAACTGGACGTGAACCTCCCGGTTCATCCAGCTCCCATCATCCAGCCGCAGGTTCAAGTCCACTCCAATGCGCGAACAGGTTGGGAGTACGCCTTTTGAGCGCACGCAACCACGCCCAGACCGCTTCAGTATGGCCCCGGAACCTTTTGTACTTGCGAACCGCCCAGCGCGCGATGAAGGCATCAATCGTGCGGAGTTCCGCCCGAAGCTTCGAGGGATAGAACCGGCCGTAGTAGCGCACCCATCCGGTCAGGACGGGTCTTACCCAGCTGGCTATATCTTGCAGCTCCAAGTCGTTGCGCCGATGCAGTCGCCAACGTCGCACGCTTCGGCGCATCCTCTTGGCGGCTGTACTACTGACCGCTGGAAGAAAACTGACGAAGCGCTTGCCGGTGCGGTTACTCGCTGCTCTTGGCCTGAACGTATAGCCGAGAAAGTCGAAAGTGCGCGCCGGATTTTCTCCAGGGCGATTTGCATCTTTGCGGTAAACGATCTTGGTCTTTTGTGGGTGCAGTCGTAACCGGCACTCCGCAAATCTCTGTTCCAGCGCCTGCGGTAACTCAAGCGCCTGAGCCTCGCTGCGACAGTGGCAGATAACATCATCAGCGTAGCGCTCGAATGGGATGTCCGGGTGTTCCCGCTGCATCCAACGGTCGAACGCGTAGTGAAGAAAAAGGTTAGCCAGCGCAGGACTGATAACCGAACCCTGCGGAGTCCCTCTTTCCCGGCTGACCAAGGTCCCGTCCGGCATGCTCACGGGCGCCCTGAGCCATCGCTCAATATATAACAGCACCCATTTGCAGTCCGTGTGTCGGATCGCGGTATTCTCTCATCCATTTTGTTTGCCAGATTTCGCGTCTTTGAATGCCTTCCGGAACGCCTGATAAGCCGCCTCAACCCGCTCGTGATCCAGATCGCCCTTAACGTCGCTTGGCATCCTGCCGGCGTGGTAGAAGAGGATGTCTGCCGAAATTCCGATGATCTTCGCAAGCTGTTCGATCAAATGGTTCGTTGGGGGTAGGCGACGGTCATGCTCAACGGCGTTCAGATACGGCGCGTCGACCCTTCTTCCGTCTTCGCGCCTGAGACGCTCGGCAACCTCCTTTTGTGCTAAACCTGCCCGCTTACGGGCCTCAGTCAGAACCTGGCCGAAGGTCTTCATACAGCCGGGTCGATCTTGTTCATTCCACCTTCCCCCTTGGTCAGCAGTGCCCGACCCAGCGCAAGCCCCGCCAGGTGCGGACGACGAGGCGCCTTTGACCAAGGCGATTATCCAGCTGACCAGTGCCTATGGCCGCAATGGCTGCCGCCGCGTCGCCCCGCTACTAGAATCCATCTGCTTAGTAGGATCGTGGCATTCCGAGCAGGTGTTCACCAACGAAGCTCAAAATGAGATTGTTGGAAATCGGGGCAGTACGGTAGAGGCGCGCCTCACGCCATTTGCGCTCAACATGATATTGCTTCGCGAAGCCATACCCGCCGAATGCGTTCATTGCCGCTTCAGCCGCTTCCCACGCTGCCTCGGAGGCGAGATATTTGGTCATATTTGCTTCGGCACCGCATGGTAGGCCGGCATCGAATAGCGCCGCCGCCTTGAGCTTCATAAGTCCAGCTGCCTGCACAGCAACGTGGGCCTTGGCGATCGGAAACTGGACACCCTGATTCATACCGATGGGCCGATTGAATACGCGCCGTTCGCCAGAATACTTTACCGCATATTCGACGAACCAGTGGCCATCACCGACTGACTCGCTGCCAACCAGAATGCGTTCCGCGTTGAGCGAACTTAGTACGTAGGAAAAGCCCTTGCCCTCTTCGCCGATCAACGCCTCGCGCGGTAAGATCAGATTCTCGATGAAGACCTGGTTAGTCCCGTGATTCACCATCGTGGCAATCGGAACCGCATTGATCGCTTCACCAGCTTCCTTGAGGTTCACGAGAAACAAGCTCATGCCGTCAGTCTTCTTCGTGACTTGCTCGAAGGGCGTGGTGCGGGTGAGCAGCAGGAGCATGTCCGAATGCTGGAAGCGTGACGTGAAGATTTTCTGACCATTGACCACGTAATGATCACCCTCGCGGCGAGCGAAAGTTTTGATCCGCGGCGTCTCAGAACCCGCGTCCGGTTCGGTAATCCCGAACGATTGCAGCCGCAACTCGCCCGACGCGATGAGGGGCAAATAGCGCTGCTTCTGTTCGGCGCTGCCGTGCTTGAGGATCGACGCCATTGTGTACATTTGTGCGTGACAGGCAACCGCGTTACCACCACTGTGATTGATCTCTTCGAGGATCAGCGAGGCTTCCATCATCCCAAGCCCCGCGCCCCCGTATTCCTGAGGAATCAATGCCGATAGCCAGCCAGCCTCGCTCAAGGTCCTGACGAATTCTTCAGGATAGGCTCCTTGCTCGTCGCAGCGATGCCAATACTCATTGCCAAAGCGCGCACATAGTGTGGCCACGGCATCCCGGATTTCTTTCTGGCTATCGGACAATTCGAAGTCCATTCCATTACTCCTCGACTAAAGCGGAGCCCTGCCCAGCGTGGCCGACGCGGATCCGCAAACCGATTAGCCTACTAACGATTTTTCCATACGGGCTTTCGCTTCTCGTTGAAGGCTGCGATTCCTTCGAGCCGGTCGGCGCTGCCAATAAGCTGATTGTAGGCAGCTAGATCCAGTGCATACGCTGTGCGCGAATCGCAGTCCTGCCCGCGGCTGAGTGCGACCTTTGCCGCGCGAACTGCCATCGGTGCGCTATCCGCGATTTCACGTGCAATTACCAATGCAGTTTCCAGCGCACGTCCGGCGGGCACCACGCGATTAATTAGTCCCCACGCATAAGCTTGGTCCGCCTTGATCGCACGACCTGTATAGATCAATTCGCTCGCCCGACGCGTCCCGATACTGCGAGCAAGACGCTGCATGCCCCCGCCGCCGGGCATGATCCCGCGAGTTACCTCTTTGAGCGCAAACTCGGCCGTCTCGGAAGCAACGATGAAATCAGTCCCCAGCGCCAATTCGCAGCCGCCCGCATACGCGAACCCTTCGACCGCCGCGATAGCCGGCACCGGAAAACTCCACAGGGCTTCGAACATGTCTTCGATCAAGTGATGCTGATGGCGCCATTGCTCGTTGCTCATCCCGTTTCGCTCTTTAAGGTCGCCACCGGTCGAGAACGATCGGTCCCCGGCTCCGGTAATAAGCATGCATCGAAGCGATTCGTTATAGGCCTGCTCACGTAAAAGGCTCAGGAACTCCTTGAACATCTGCGTGTTCATTGCATTGAGCGCGCCCGGACGATTTAACGTCACGATCGCCAGGTTGCCCGCCCCACCGTCCCAATCCAGTTTCAAAGTTTCCATCGCAGTACCCGCGCTGCACTGATCCACTAGGCGATAAGTGAACTGTACGGTCGCCCTAAAGTTTTTGTCAGGTTCGGCAAATAATTCATGATGTTAACTCGAGGGCGAATGGAGACCGCCGCATAAGAGCGACAACTCCGCAGTATCTTTTATGAATGCGCGCAAGCCCTCCGAAGATAAAGTGTAGAACCCGTCGAGGATCCAACCTGCTTGCCGCAGATCAGCTTACGATCAAAAGCCTCACGCGAGCGGCGGCGGTGAATCCCAGCACGGTCCCGCCTTCGGCAGCATCGCTGGCAGGGGGTGCTCCAGGATTTTCTCGACCAACGCGACGCATCGAGCAATTGGTCCAGGTCAACGCCGGTCTTGACGCCCATCGCTTCGAGCATGAAGACCAGATCGTCCATCGGGATATTGCCGGTAGCCTTGGGAGCGAAAGGGCATCCTCCGGCGCCGCCCGTCGATGCATCAAGCACATCTGCTCCCGCGCTGACCGCTGCGTAGGCATTGGCGAGTCCCAGATTGCGCGTGTTGTGGACATGAATACCGATCCGCACCGCCGTAAATTGCCGCCGCGCACGCTTCAGTATCCGTTCGATTTGCGGCGGGACCGCCATTCCAACCGTATCCGCGAAGTCGACCTCTGCGGCCCCAGCCTCGACAAATTTCGCTGCGAGTCGCAGCACCCGATCTGGATCAACCGCACCCTCGAAAGGACAGCCGAAGGCGGTTGCAATGGTGCCGGTTAGCTCGACACCGTCACCGGGCGCCCGAACGAAAATCGGCTTGTACGAGTCCATCGTCGCATCAGGCAGCGCATGGGCATTCTTACGGTTCATTGTATCGGTCGCTGCGACGACCAGCCGGATATAGCGGGCTCCGGCGGCGACCGCGCGCTCATAGCCGCGGTCGTTTAGAACGAGCACGATCGGCCGGATGCCGGGAATCTTCGATGCGACGCGAAATACCTCTTCGGCGTCCGCCATTTGGGGCACCCACTTAGGGCTGGCGAAGGAAGCGACCTCGATCCAGGGCACTCCGGCGGCGGCGATTCGGCGGATCAATCCGAGCTTTAGCGCTGGCGATAGCGTTATTTTTTCATTCTGGATGCCGTCGCGTGGCGCCACATCGCACAAAATGATCCGATCGCTCATGTTGGTTGCCTCCATCGGTTGGCCTCGCGGCTGAAACGTCCTCGCGCCTTCCGTGGCTGCGAATTAGACCGCGGGGATTATCGCTCAACCGTCGCAGCAATCAAGAGCGGCGTCGGAGGTCAAATTGTAGCCTCGGAGGTTTCGATCAAAGCGAAAATGAGTAAGGGACGCGTTCTTTCGCGCGCTGGTGGGTCATTGCGTATGGCCGTCCAGAGGCGATGTTCGGCTTTATTAGCGGCAGGAATCTCCGCGAAAAACCAAGACTGCTGATTCGATTGAACGCAACAGGGTTTAAGTAGCGAACTTCGGCCACCCATTAAGAAGCGCAATAAAGACGCGGGCTAAGGAGTCAGGCACATCAGTTACTCATTAATTGGGTTTGGTTACCAAACGCCAACCACGCATCTGCAATGATTATCCTATCGGTAATGATTGACAGAAATCTCAATACGATGGTACCTGTCGGCGTGGATGACTGGGACTCGTTCTAGAAGGCGCCGCGCAAATCCACTGGACCCTGCCGAGCGGCGCGCAATGCTGCTAGGCTGCGCAATCCGGGTCTTTGCCCGCCAGGGTATCGGCGCTGCACGTCACGCCGAAATCGCGCACCGAGCCAAAGTGTCGGTGCCAACGGTGTTTATTTATTTTCCGACCCGCAAGGCACTGGTTAACGATGTACTGGAAGAGGTTGCGCGGCTCTTTACGGAAATGGCGGAGCAGGTCTACGCGAAAGGAGGACCCGCATCAGGGCTAATCCTGGAGCACTTGCGGGTGTTTGCGGACAGCGTAGATACGCATCCTGACCATATGCGCGTACTGCTCGAGTGGAGCACCGCATTGCGCGATGAGGTTTGGCCCCTGTTCCTGCGCTTTCAGGAGAAAATCATTGCCACCGTGTCACGGATCATACGGCGCTGGCGGATGGAGATTGGGAGTGGCAGAGACGTCGAAGCCGAAGATGATGCCCGAGTCATCGCCGCCACTGGGTACGTGCTGGTGCAGATGAAAGTGGCGAAGTTGACCAGTGTACGTATAGAACGATTTCTTCAAACTGTGATCCGAGACACCCTGGGCGAGGATGACACGCTGGCGAGTGGTAAGCGTCATATATCCGAATTCAACGTAGCGGTGGGATAGAGTAAGCCTGTAGGGGAACGAAAAGGAGAATGGAATGCGTGTTGGAGCGTGTATTTTCAATCAAAACTACACGGACTGGGACCGTTATGAAGCAGAAGAATGTGGCAAGGCAGTGCCGAAGCATCCAGCGCGCTCGGATCGCGAGATCTTCAACGAAGAAATCAATATCGCGCGAATCGCCGATGAAACCGGGTTCGATTCCGTATGGACTATCGAGCATCACTTCACGCCTTACACGATGGTGACCAATCCGCTGCAGTATCTAACTTACATCGCGGGAATTACGCAGCGCGTTGATCTCGGCACAATGGTTGTCGTGCTGCCCTGGCATAATCCGGTACGGGTTGCCGAGGACGTCAATATGCTCGACTCCTTCCTGGGCCCCGAGCGCGAGATTATTTGCGGCGTTGGACGCGGGCTAGGCCGTCGAGAGTACGAGGGCATGGGCGTCGATCAGAATGAAGGTCGGGCTCGGTTCGACGAAGCGCTCCAGATAGTTCAACAGTTGTTGCGGACGGCCCAATGTGATTTTGAGGGCGAATACTACAAAATTCATGGCCTGCATTTGCGGCCTCAACCCGACCGCGATCTGAGCGAAAACTTGTGGTGTGCCGGTGGCACCCCGGACACCGTGCAAGTGATTGCGAAGCATGGCGTACGGCCACTAACGATACCAACTACGAGCTTGGAGCTGGCCCTTTCCAACATGCGCAATTACTCCGCGCTGCGCCATGAGGCGGGCCACGGACCCAGCCACACGAAGCTCGCGCTGTGGACCTATGTAGCTGATAGTGCCGCGCAAGCCGAAAGTGGCGCGCAGCAGTATATGTGCGAATATGCCGATTCGGCGTTACGCCATTATGAGCTGCTGGGCAGTCATCTTGAGAGCGTGCGCGGGTATAAAGAGTATGGTCAACTGCAAAAGGCGTTGCGTCAGGACGCCGATCCCTTTCGCCAAGCCTTCTATCGGAGCCATCCCTGGGGCACGCCCGATCAAGTGATCAACCGCGCCGGCGAACTAGCCGAGGCCTTCGGCACTGACGAGATCATGTTCATCTTCAAGTATGGATCGATGCCGATGGCCGCCACCGAAAAGAGCATGAAGCTTTTTGCCAGGGAGGTCATGCCCGCGCTGAAAGACCTGAACCCTGAGCCTATTAGCGCTGGCCGCCCTGCGGCACAGACGAGGCCGAGTGAGCAATCGGCCGCCAAATAACGAATCCAGGTAAAAGATACTCGCCTCAGTGGCGAGAGGTTGGGGAGGACAACACATGAGTACCCACAACAGTAGCGGTTTTGTAGCGCGTCCCCGCTTCGAGGAGTACAGGGAAAAGTTCGCTGATTTTTTTAAGATGGAGCGCCGCAATGGGGTCATCCAGGTGCAGATGCACAGCGATGGAGGCTCAGTCACCTATGGGCTGCCTCTTCACAATGCCTGGTCGCAGCTTTGGATGACGATCGGTAACGATCCCGAGAATGAGGTGCTTATCTTCGGAGGCACCGGCGATAAGTGGATTGCCAAGCTCGATCCGGAAATGGCTAAACGCCCGTTGTCCTCGCTGCCGGGGGATGACTTCTACGATCAGATCTACTTGGACGCGACGAAGCTGCTGGAAGCGTTCATCTTCAATATCGAGATTCCTACTATAGCGTGCATCAACGGCCCCGGGCTGCATACAGAGTTTGCCCTGCTGTGCGATATCACACTTTGCGCAGAGCATGCAGAGCTATTTGATCCGCATTTCCAATTTAACCTGGTGCCCGGAGATGGCCAGGGACTGACCTTTCAAGAGCTGATGGGCTTGAAACGCGCCGCCTACTTTCTTTACACCAGCGACAAGATAGACGCGCAGACGGCGAAGGAGATGGGTTTGGTCAATGAAGTGTTGCCGCTCGCACAACTGCTGCCGCGTGCACAAGCAATCGCTGAGAAAATTATGCAAAAGCCACGGAGCATACGGCGCTTGACGAGCGCCGTGCTGCGGCGGCAATGGAAGCGCCGTCTGGTTCAAGATCTGGGCTTCCACATCTCGCATGAGCTGTTGGGAATGCACCTTAGCAAGACGGCTCTGAAGTAGGCTGCGGCCACAAGGCCACCGGTTGAGGCCCGCATCGATTGCTACGCTGGAGCATTGCTCGGGAGCATAATCCATGAACTCTCTTACCAGCGGGGCCGTTTCTTCGGTTTTGCAACGGCTCTTTCGCGAAGCCGAAATCACTGACCGGCCACTGGTTGACGATTTTCTCAGGAACGCGACTAAAGACCCGTGGAGCAAACTGCTGGAGGAAGAGGCCAAGGACTACTACGCCTTGTATCGCAAGTATGCGAACAACTTCCTGAGCGTCGCTCCCGATTTTGGCCGCTTTCTCTACATGTCTGCCCGGGCTTGCAGGGCTAAGAGAGTAATTGAATTTGGCACTTCCTTTGGCGTGTCCACAATTCATCTCGCTTGCGGCCTTCGTGACAATGGCGGTGGCTATCTGATCGGGACGGAGCTGGAGCCGGAGAAAGCTCGGCGTGCACGCGAAAACCTCACCGATGCGAATTTAGCCGATCTGGTTGAAATTCGAGTGGGCGACGCTCTTGAAACGCTGAAGAACGACATCGGTGGACAGGTTGATCTGTTGCTCCTGGACGGCGCCATCAGTCTTTATCTCCCGGTTTTGAAACTAGCGGAGCGCCATTTGCGCTCGGGCGCATTGGTGATCGGCGAGAATGCGATCGAACAATCGCCAGGATATTTGGATTATGTGCGCAATCCTCAGAATGGCTATCTGTCGATCGCGCTTCCGTTCCAGGCGGGCCGGGGCAATGAACTCACGGTCGTAACTAGGTAACGGTTGCTGAAAGATTCAAGTTCATGATTAGGGACTATTACCAGCTATGAGCTCGTGACAGCCTGAAAGGAGATGCGCCATGCCAGACTTCGGAATAATCACGATACCAACGCATTACACACTTCAGCCGGCGGAACTCGCCCAGTGGGCCGAAGCGCAAGGATTCGAGTCGCTCTGGTTCGGCGAACACTCGCATATTCCGACCAGCCGCAAATCACCGTTTCCCCTTGGAGGAGAACTACCTCAATACTACAAGGAATTTTTCGATCCCTTCATTGGCCTCGCGGCGGCAGCAGCGGTGACTACCAAGCTTAAAGTGGGTACTTCGGTGTGCCTGGTGCCGGAGCACAACACCATTAACTTGGCCAAGATGGTGTCGTGTCTTGATCGCGTATCGAACGGTCGATTTATTTTCGGGATCGGCGCCGGATGGAATGAAGAAGAAATGGCCGATCACGGCGTCAAATTCGCCGACCGCTGGAAGGTTACGCGCGAGTCGATTTATGCGATGAAGCAGATCTGGACTAACGACGTCGCACAGTACCATGGCAAATTCGTGAATTTCGATCCGCTGTGGTCTTGGCCGAAACCGGTCCGAGCCGGCGGACCGCCGATCCTTCTCGGTGCGTGGTCGAGGTTCGTTCCAAAGCGAGTGGTCGAGTATTGCGACGGTTGGATTCCAGGCGACGTCGGCATCGATCTCGCCGCTGGTGTCGAAGCGATCAGGATGGAAACGGCGAAACAGGGCAGGGCCTTCGATCAGCTGGATTTGACCGTCATGACAGCCGAGGAGATGGCGCGCGGCAGGCTTGAACTACGGATCAGAGAGCTGCTGAAAATCGGCTTTAAGCGCGTCGCCTTTTTGATTTCACCGGACCAACCTGACCGGCAACGGGCGGTACTGGATGGTTATGCCGCGCTCATCCGCAAATTCGTATGAAGGATATCTGCTAAATAGACATCGGCATCGTGATAATCGACAAGTTTGCCTATCCTGAAGAATTTCGGAGTGACCGAGCGCCCGGTGACTATTTGCACTTCGGGCGTGGGATGCACGAATGCTTCGGCACCTTCATCGCGAATGCCGTCTTTCCTACTACCGCCAAAGCTTTGCTCGGGCGAAAGAACTTGAGCCGTGCACGGGGACGCGACGGACGGATTCGCTACGATGGCGCCTACAGCGATCACTTATTCGTGGAATTCGACTAGTCCGAGGAGAGCTCACGGGGTCCTATCGCGAATACCCGCCAGCGGCCAGATGTCCGTGAACCGCGTCTCGATTCTCGGAAGCCAATAGAACCGTTTGCAGAATAGCTCGCTTTGGCCATCTTCTTGTCAACCGCCCATGGCGATCTGTCTGTCGGGTACATAAGCAATAACTCATTGTCGATTGTGCGGATTCGCCCCTCAGCCGGGTGTGCCGTGAAAAGCCAGTTTTCCTTGGATTACTGACCGTCTTAAAGGCGCCCTTTCAGACCGACGTCGAATTGAATCACCGAATTCGCGGCGGGTTTCGTGCCGGGCCCCTCGTGAGTCGGTTTATTATAAGAGGGCGTGAGGCTTGGTAAACGAGAGCCATTAACAGCTCGGATACGGTGGTATTAGTGGCGGCTCTTTGTTTGACATTGCCAGACGCTTGGCGCTAGCAGGAACATAGCGGGTCGTGAATCAGAGCTGCGCTTCGTTAGAGGCGTCCAGCACCAAGGCCTAACAGGAGACCTAAGATGGAATACGATCTGATTATTCGAAACGGGACCGTGGTCGACGGATCCGGATTGCCGCGCTATCGCGCTGATATAGCCACTTTGGGCGGACAGATAGCCGCAATCGGCGAGGTTAGTGGCTCAGCTAAAGAGGTTATCGACGCCGAAGGCCAGATCGTCGCTCCTGGTTTCATCGACGGGCATACGCATATGGATGCGCAGGTCTTTTGGGATCCAATAGGAACCTGCTCCTGCTGGCATGGCGTTACCACCGTAGTAATGGGCAACTGCGGCTTTTCGCTCGCCCCATGCGCCGAAAAAGACAAGCTGATGGTAATGCGCAATCTTGAACGAGCCGAAGACATCTCGCCCAAGGCTATGGAAGCCGGCATCAAATGGTCGTGGGACAATTTCCCGCAATACCTCGATGCGGTCGCGCTGCTCCCGAAAGGGATCAATTACGCTGCCTATGTCGGCCATTCCGCGCTTCGCACCTACGTGATGGGCGAGCGGGCGTTCAGCGAAGAGGCCACCTCCGAAGATGTGGCTGCCATGAAGCGCGAGCTACGCATCGCAATTCGCGCCGGTGCAATCGGCTTCAGCACCTCGCGCAACCGTAACCATGAAACGCCTGACAACCGTCCTGTCGCGAGCCGCTTAGCGAACTGGGAGGAAGTGCGGCAATTGGTTGGCGTCCTTGGCGAGTTGCAGGCCGGCGTCTTCGAAATCGCGCAGGAAGATATCGATCGAAGTCCAGCCGTCCTGAACGATTTTCATCTCCGTCTAGGCGCCCTCGCGCTCGAAACCAAAGTGCCGATCACGTTCGGCGGCGCGTATTCCAGGAAGTCCCCGTCCCCCACGATGTGGCGCACGTTCTTTGAATTGGCCGATGATGTCGGCTCGAAGGGCGGCAAGATGCTCGTGCAGACGTCGAGCCGCTGGATCAGTTCATTACTCTCGTTCGAAAGTGCGATGCCCTTCGACAAGGCCCCCGTGTGGCGTGAGTTCCGCAAGCTGCCCTTGGCGGCTCAGGAAGCTGCGCTGTGCAACCCTGACAGCCGCCATAATTTGGTCGAGGCCGCGCGCGAGCACATGAAGAATCCTCATCGAGCGATTGGCGCCGAAGCGCGGCCCCCGGAGTTCGATTGGCTCTTCGTCCTCGACAAACCGTTACCGCCGTACAAGTCGATTGCGCAGGTGGCCGGCGAAAGGAACAAGGATCCGCTCGACACCTTTATTGACCTCGCGCTGGACAAGCATCTGAAGCAATTCTTCATCCAGCCACTTGTCAATGAAGATCAAGATCTGGTGCTGGCGATGATTCGCCATCCGCGTTCGGTCGTCACTTTCTCAGACTCGGGCGCGCACGTCTCGCAGATCATGGATTCTTCGATCCAGACGCATCTGCTCGGCTATTGGGTCCGAGAAAAGCAGGCTCTGACGCTTGAACAGGCGATCCGCAAGATCACCTTCGACCTGGCTTCTTTCTGGGGCCTCAGCGGGCGAGGTCTACTGCGCGAAGGCAATGCCGCAGATTTGGTTATCTTCGATGCGGACACGATCGCTCCAGCGATGCCGACGCTCGAAAACGATTTGCCGGCCGGGGCACGCCGCCTGAAGCAGAAATCGACAGGCATTTTGGCCACGATCGTCGGCGGGGAAGTGCTTCTGCGCAACAATGAGCATACGGGAGCATTGCCAGGCCAGCTGCTGCGGGGTCCGTTGGCGAATTGACGAGAGGCTGAACTCGAGTCAATCAGCCGCTGCTTGGATCTCCGCGGCAACAGCCTTGGCCAGCATTGCTCTGAGTAAGCGGGGCGGCGATATGGGCAACTCCGTGATGCGGACGCCGATCGCATCGTAAATCGCATTGGCCACGGCGGCCAACGCCGGTACGATTGCGATCTCACCTGCACCTCGAATTCCGAGCGGATGAGCCGGGTTCGGCACTTCGACCAGGATAGTCTCGATTTGTGGCAGGTCGAGACACGTTGGCATTCGGTAGTCGAGTAGACCAGTATTGCGCAGTATGCCTTTCTGGTCGTAACAATATTCCTCGTTTAGCGCCCACCCGATTCCTTGCGCGAACCCACCCTGCGCCTGCCCCTCGGCGTAGCTCGGATGAATCGCGCGGCCAACATCCTGAGCGATAGTGCATCGAAGGATCTGAACTTTGCCGGTGTCAGGATCGACTTCGACATCGACGCATACGCTCGCGAAGGCATTGCCTACTTTGCCGGTCGCGTCCAGTGTTCCTAGCCCGACGATCGGGCCGCCGGTACGCGCGAGTTTCGTTGCAATCTCCTTGAGAGTCAGCCGTTCTGCACCGCCTTGAACAGTAAAGATTCCATCTTTGAATTCGATCTGGTCGGGCCTCTTCTCGAGTAGTTTGGCCGCGCGCTCTTTCAATTGCCGCAAAGCGTGATGCGCGGCCTCGTAGACCGCGAGGCCCGTCGCAAGGGTCACCCGGCTTCCGCCGGTGCCGTCGGTAAAGCCGATCGCATCAGTATCACCGACCAGCGGACGAACGTCGTTGATATCGCAGCCGAGCACCTCGGCCGCTATCATGGCCATAGACGCGCGCGAGCCACCGATATCAACCGAACCCGTCACCACGCTCACGCTACCGTCTGGATGGATATTGACGGTCGCGGAGGATTGGTTGCCGCCGTTGAACCAGAACCCCGACGCTACGCCGCGTCCGCGATTTGGGCCTTCAAGTTTGGACCGGTAATGTTCGCTGTCTTTCAGCGCTTCGCAGGTCTCGCGAAAACCGATTCGCTTGTACCTGGGTCCAGCCGGTTGCGCGGTACCCTCGCGTGCTCCATTAAATATGCGGAAATCAATTGGATCGATCCCGCACTTTTCCGCCAGTTCATCGATTACGCTTTCGCAGGCAAAGGCGGAACTTGGGGCACCCGGGGCGCGATAGGCGGCGACCTTCGGCCGGTTCACCACCACGTCGAACGCATCGATCTTCAGATTCTCGATATCGTACGGGCCCAGCGTGGTCATCGCGGCGGCTCTGAAAGGCGATCCCGGAAAGGCACCGGCCTCATAGGCCATCCAGACTTCGGCGGCTGTAATCTTGCCTTCGTGCGATGTGCCAACGCGAACCTTGATTTTGGTCCCGGAAGTCGGCCCGCTCGCCCGCAAAACTTCCCCGCGAGTCATGACCATCTTGACCGGGCGCCCGCTCTTTTTTGCGAGCAAAGCCGCTACGGGCTCCAGATAGACTGTGGTCTTGCCGCCGAAACCACCTCCGATTTCGGCCGGTACAACTCTAACGCGGCCTTCGTCCATCCCTAGCAAAGCGGCGGTGAAACCTCGGACTCGGAACTGTGCCTGAGTCGAACAATAAATAGTCAGATGGCCTTCGACACTAAACACCGCCAGCGCGTTTTGCGGTTCGATATAGCCCTGATGGACCGTCGAGGTTTTGAACTCACGCTCCACGATGAAGTCGGCGGCTGCGAAACCCGCTTCGATATCGCCGCGCCCGAGTACAATGTGATCCGCAATGTTGGTCTCCCGTTCAGCCTCTTCGAGCTTGCCTAGGTCATCTCTGCCAGCCAATCGTTTCTTGCGCAACTCGGGCAACAGGGTCGGCGCGTCCGGCTTCATCGCCTCGTCCACCGTCATCACCGGGGCCAAAACCTCATACTCGACTTCGATTAGCGCCAAGGCTTCGCTAGCGACGTGCGGGCTGTTCGCGGCCACGGCAGCTACCGCGTGGCCATCATATAAAACCTTGTCCCGCGCCATGACGTTGCAGGCGAGATGACGCGCGTTCGCTCGAACGTCACCAACAACAGTAACGAATTCCTGGATCGTCGCGGGAAAGTCCGCTGCAGTCACGATTGCAAACACTCCTGGAAGTTTCAGTGCTTTTTCGTAACTGATGGCTTTGATCCTCGCGTGCGCATGAGGGCTGCGCAAGACCTTGCCGTGCAGCATCCCAGGCAATGTGTAATCCGCACCGTACTTGGCCCGTCCCGTAACTTTGTCGAAGCCGTCATGCCTAATCGGACGCGTCCCGATAATCTTGAAGCCGTTATTCCCAACGCCAGTCGAGTTCGCCATAGCCGACCTCCAAGCCGCTGACCTCCGATCTCACACATTTGCGCTTTTCAGTGGGCGGCAATATGACAGGAACTAGCACCGGGAAATGTTCGCGTAAACTGTGCCCCGCCGCCAGGCAACGTTCGCGTGCCGCGCCAAGATGGTCGCCAACCCGACGTTATGCTACGCGTGGCTTAAACGCTGGAGACTTTGGCAACGCAAACATTTGCTGCTCTTGAACGCGTCGCTTGTGCCGTATCGGAGGGCTAATCATGTCGAGTAATCCCAATTCCGGATCCACCGTGCGTGCTCGTCTTAATCACCCGGTGATCGACTCCGATGGTCATTGGGTCGAATTTGGGCCGCAGGTGACCGACTACCTCAAGCGGGTTGGTGGCGCTAAGGCCGTCGAGGGTTTCAAGGCACGGCCGACTGAAGATTGGCATTTGACGATTCCGCTCAAGGAACGGCGCGAGCGCAGGCTCGATCAGCCGGTGTGGTGGGGAATGCCGGCCAAAAATACCCTGGATCACGCCACTTCAATGCTGCCGAAGCTACTATATCAGCGGCTTGGCGATTTCGGCTTCGACTTCGTAGTGCTCTATCCGTCAATGGGTCTACGCGTTCCCTTCATCGCCGACGCCGAACTGAGGCAGGTGACCTGCCGCGCCTTCAATACGTTCTCCGCCGACCTCTTTGGCGAATACAAAGATCGACTGACGCCGGCTGCGGTCATTCCGATGCATACGCCGGAAGAAGCAATCACCGAACTCGATTTCGCCGTTAGGACTCTGGGACTCAAGGTAGTCATGGTGACCGGCCTGATTCGCCGGCCGATCCAATCGAGCAAGCCTAATCCCCGCTACAACGAGTGGCTCGATATGCTCGCGATCGATAGTGAATACGATTACGACCCAGTTTGGGCGAAATGCCTTGAACTGGGGGTGTCGCCAACTTTCCACTCGGTGACGAAGGGCGTGGGCACGCGCGTCTCGCCGTCGAATGCGGTCTACAATCATATCGGTCATTTCGGCGTTGCGGGCGAAGCAATCTGCAAGGCGCTATTTCTAGGTGGCGTGACGCGGCGCTTTCCCTCGCTCAACTTCGCGTTCCTCGAGGGCGGCGTTGGATGGGCTTGTAGTCTCTATAGCGATCTGATCGGCCATTGGAAGAAGCGCAATTCAGCGGCGCTCGAGGAGATCAATCCGGCCAACGTTGATCGCGAATTGTTAATAAAGCTGTTTCGCGAATACGGTGGCAACGACGTGGCCAGCGGCGCTGAACTTCTTCGAAATCCCAGCCGCAGTCTATCTCCGCGTACCGCCGATCCCGACGCCTCGCTCGACGATTTCGCGGCCTGCGGGATCGATCATCCGGAGGATATCCGCGATCTGTTCGTGCCGCGATTCTATTTCGGCTGCGAGTCCGACGACCCGATCAATGCATGGGGCTTTAACGCGAAGGCTAATCCATTCGATGCGCGCCTGGGCGCGGTTTTCGGCTCCGACATCGGCCACTTCGATGTTCCAGATATGACCGAGGTGCTGCATGAAGCCTACGAACTCGTTGAAGAAGGATTGATCAGTGATACAGACTTCCGCGATTTCGTTTTTGCGAATCCCGTGAAACTATGGTCGGCGAATAATCCGAATTTCTTCAAGGGTACGGCTGTGGAACAGGCTGCAACCACTATTCTCGCCGAGAGGTGAGAGCGAATCGTAGTGCGATCTTAGACAAGTCAGCGAGGTGCAAAATGGACACGGCGACTTTTCACGAGGAGATAAACAAGATAGTTGCCGAGCATCGGCTCGACCAGCATCCCTACGTCAAGCTCGTCAACCAAGGCAGGGCGTCACGCGATCAGCTCAAGGGCTATCCGATTCAGCATTACGAAATGACCGTGCGCGATTCGGCTCCCCTATCCGCGGCGGCGTATCTCAAGATGTACGATATCGACCAGCAGGT
>Ga0335073_10003205_pt1 | contig 22737 bp, 19 predicted proteins | sample Lox_Sample_22_FD_207093 | JGI IMG/M metagenome (GOLD analysis project Ga0335073, IMG submission 207093) | Soil microbial communities from Loxahatchee National Wildlife Refuge, Florida, United States - Lox_Sample_2.2 | ecosystem: Environmental > Terrestrial > Soil > Wetlands | place: USA... | reverse complement strand
TACGGGTCGATCACGCAATCGACAATCACCGGTTCCGGCGTGCGCAGGGCCTGTGCTGATCGGGAACGTTCCTGGCCTGCCTGGCCGGGTATTGAAATGGGTTTGATCGTGAGGAGGGGAGAACCCCCGCCATTACTGGCGGGGCTGTGGGCGCTGGGTTCGACGGACCCCGTCTGATAACATGAATGGTTGTCAGGCTCCGGGCTTCGTGCAACGGGCGGCTGCAAACCCCGCCAGGTCCGGAAGGAAGCAACGGTAGCGGTTTAACTCGTGTGCCGCGGATCACCCGGGGTCTGGCATTTAACGTACTTCTTCCCGCCCCCATGTATCAAGTCATCGCGCGCAAATACCGACCGCAGACTTTTGCGGAATTGATCGGCCAGGAGCACGTCAAAACCACGCTCGAAAATGCGATCGCCCAGCGGCGCATTGCGCATGGCTACATTTTTTCGGGCCAGCGCGGCACTGGAAAAACCACCGTCGCGCGCATCATGGCGCGATGCCTGAATTGTGAACAAGGCCCCACCGCGACCCCTTGCGGAAAGTGCGCCAGCTGCCTGGAAATTTCCGCCGGATCGTCGATGGACGTGATCGAAATCGACGCGGCTTCCAATCGCGGCATCAACGAAATGCGGGAGCTGCGCGAAGCGGTCCGCTTCCGCCCGGCGCGCGACCGCTATAAAATTTTCATCATCGACGAAGCGCACCAGATCACCAGCGAAGCCTTCAACGCGCTTTTGAAAACGCTGGAAGAGCCTCCCGAATGGGTGGTTTTCATCCTGTGCACCACCGAAGCGCACAAAATTCCTTCGACGATCGCTTCGCGATGCCAGCAGTTCAGTTTCCGCTCGGTCGATTTTAGTGAGCTGGTTTCGCGCATCGAATGGATCGCAAAACAGGAAGGCATCGAAGCCGATGCCGACGTGCTCAGCGTGCTGGCGCGAAGCGGCGAAGGCAGCGTGCGCGATTCTCTATCGGCGCTGGATCAGGCCATCGCCTGCTGCGGAACGAAGCTGGAAGCGGCGGAAATTCGCGCGCTGCTCGGCGTTTTTTCGATGGAATCGCTGGAGCAGGTGACGGCCGCGCTGGCCGGCGGCGATTCGCACAAAATGATGGAGATCGTCGCGGAGCTCGAATCGAACGGCCGCAGTCTTCAGCACTTCGCGCGCGAACTGGCCCGCTATTTTCGCAATGTGCTGGTGGTGAAAATCGCCGGCGGACCCACGCGGCTGGTGGCTGCGTCCAGCAACGAACAGGAAAAGCTCGCGGCAACCGCGGCGAAATTCAGCGAAGAAGATTTGACGCGCTTCTTACAACTATCGCTCGATTTGTTTAGCGACCTGCAAAGCTCGCAGCAACCGCGCCTGCATCTGGAAATCGGCCTGCTACGGATGGTCCATGCGGGGCGCTTGCAGCCGATCGAAGAAGCGCTGGCGTCGCTCAAATCGGGCGGATCTTCGGCTCCGACAAAACCCACGCCGTCAAGACCCACGCCGCCGAAACCCGCTCCGGCCGTTTCTGCGCCGGCCGGCGGCGATGTGCGTTCGCGCCTGCACGCCGCGCTGGTTGATGCAAAACAGATGCACCTGGCCGATGCGATCGAGCATTCTGAGGTGGTCGAGTCGCCGACGGAGTTGGTGATCACCACTCCGAAAATCTACACGCTGTATCTGAAGCAGCCGGAATTCGAGGCGGTGGTGGGACGCGTCCTCAACCGTCCGGTGAAGATCGTCATCAAAACCGGCGAAGTGGCGAAAGCCGCGGTGGCCGCGCCCGCGCCGCGGGAAGACGAGGTTCGCGAGCGGGCTCTTTCCAACCCCGAAGTGCGGCGGTTCCAGGAAGAATTTCCGGAAAGCCAGGTGCGCGCGGTGCGCAATCTCAGGGAGAATGAATTATGAAGATGCCGGGAAACATGCAGCAGATGATGCAGCAGGCGCAGAAAATGCAGCAGAAGATGCAGGAAGAGATTGCGCTGATCCGCGTGGAAGCTTCGGCGGGCGGCGGCATGGTGACCGTCAAAATGGACGGCCACAAGAACGTCACCGGCGTCAAGATCGATCCGGAAGTGGCCGGCGACGTGGAGATGCTGCAAGACCTGTTCATGGCCGCCTGCAATGAAGCCACGAAAAAGGTGGACGAAGAGACGCAGAAAAAAGTCGGCGGAATGCTGGGCGGGATGGGCCTTCCGCCCGGGCTGATTTAACGTGCCTGATTTTGCCGAGCCGTTGCAGCGTCTCATCGACGAGTTCAAGCGCCTGCCCGGGGTCGGGCAAAAATCGGCGCAGCGGCTGGCGTTTCATGTTTTGCGGTCGCCGCGGGAAAACGCCGCGAAGCTTTCCGCCGCGCTGCTGGACGTAAAAGATCATTTGGGCATCTGCGCCGAATGCAATAACATCAGCGACGCCGAACTGTGCCCTTATTGCCGCGATCCGCATCGCGACCGCACCTCGATCTGCGTGATCGAAGAGCCGCACAACATTCTGCCGATTGAAACCACGCGCACTTATGCCGGTCTCTATCACGTTTTGAATGGCGCAATCAGCCCGCTGCGCGGCATCGGACCGGAGCAGCTGAAAATCAAAGGCCTGCTCGATCGCATTTCGCAAGGCGAGGTGAAAGAGGTCATTCTGGCGACGAATCCGACGGTGGAAGGCGAAGCGACGGCGGTTTATTTATCGCGTCTGCTGAAGCCGCTGGGAATGAAAGTCACGCGCATCGCGATGGGCATTCCGGTGGGCAGCGATCTGGAATTCGCCGACGAGGTGACCATCTCGAAATCCTTAGAGAATCGGCGCGAAATGTGATAATGAAGGGTTATGGAGAACGGACATCCGGTTACGAAAGCGGAGCTGGAAGCTGTTTTGAAAGCCGCGCTGTCGGCGCAGGACGACAAAATCAAGGCCGCGCTGTCGGCGCAGGACGATAAATTGAGAGCCGCGCTGTCGGCGCAGGACGATAAATTCAAGGCCGCGCTGTCGGCGCAGGACGATAAATTCAAGGCCGGGCTGTCGGCGCAAGGCGACAAATTCAAAGCCGCGCTGTCGGCGCAGGACGACAAATTCAAGGCCGCGCTGTCGGCGCAGGACGACAAATTCAAAGCCGCGCTGTCGGCGCAAAAAGACGAACTGACGGAGACAATCCGCGATGTTGAAACTCATCTGCTTACCGAGTTTCACCGCTATGCGAAAGGTCAACAGGCGCGACTCCACACGCAGGAAGTCTCCGTTTCCGATCTCATTCTGCGCATGGCGACGATTGAAGACCGCCTGCTAGCGCTCGAATCGCGCCGGCCGCCTACCGTCTGATGCTGCGCATCGGTGGAGCGGTTTTCCTTTTCGCGGCGTTTTGCCTGGCCCAATCGAATCCTGCGGCTCTCGCGGCGCGCCAATATCGCCAGCAACACGAACGCGCCATTGTCGATGAATTCACCGCGCTACTTTCCATCCCCAACATCGCCAGCGACCACGCCAATATCCAACGCAATGCCGAGTTAATCGCGAAGATGCTTGAAAAGCGCGGGATTGCGCCGCGGCTGGTTTCGATTCCAGGCTCGAATCCCGTGGTCTTTGGAGAAATCGAAACTCCCGGCGCCACGCGCACTCTTGTGTTCTACGCCCATTACGACGGCCAGCCGCTCGACGCGAAAGAATGGGTGACGCCGCCGTTTTCGCCGGTGCTGCGCGATAAATCGCTCGATCGCGACGGCCGCGTCATTCCGCTGCCGGCGTCGAATTTCGATCCGGAATCGCGAATCTATGCGCGCTCGGCGGGCGATGACAAGAACAACATCATGACGCTGCTGACCGCGCTGGACGCGATTCATTCGGTGGGGCTCAAGACGAAATCGAATATCAAATTTGTTTTCGAAGGCGAAGAAGAAGCCGGCTCGATTAATTTTGGAAACATTCTGGCCGCGAACAAACAACTTTTTTCCGGCGACATGTGGTTCATCTGCGACGGACCGGTGCACCAGACGCGCCGCCAGTTGATCACTTTCGGGGCGCGCGGCATCACCACCGTCGACATCACCACCTACGGCCCGCGGCGCGAGCTGCATAGCGGACACTACGGGAACTGGGCGCCGAATCCGGCGATGATGCTGGCGCAGCTGCTCGCGTCGATGAAGGACCAAAACGGCCACGTGCTGGTGGATCATTTTTACGACGGCATCGATCCGTTGAGCGAAACGGAAAAACGGGCCATCGCCGACGCGCCCGACGACGACGCGGAACTGATGCGCGAACTGTGGCTGGGCCGCACCGAAAACGCGCCGCGCAAACTGGCCGACGTGCTGAATGAGCCGTCGTTGAATATTCGCGGCATGGCCAGCTCGCGCGTGGGCGAGCACGCCTCGAACGTGATCCCCAGCACGGCAACCGTTTCCATCGACATGCGCCTGGTAAAAGGGATGGATCACGCGCAAACGGCCGAACGGCTGATCGAGCACATCCGCAGACAGGGCTATTTCGTGGTCGATCACGACCCCAGCCCGGCGGAACGCATGGCGCATCCGCGCGTGGCCAAAGTAATGGTCGAAGAGGGCGGGTACAACGCCGTGCGCACGTCGATGGATCTGCCGATATCGCAGGAAATCATTCGGACCATCATCAGCGCTCGCGGTCCGACGGTGTTAATGCCGACCAGCGGCGGCAGCGATCCGCGGGCGATTGTGGAACGCGTTCTCGGTTCGCGCACCATCGGCATTCCGACGGCGAATCACGACGACAATCAGCACACTTTCAACGAAAATCTGCGGATGCAAAATTTGTGGGACGGAATCGAGCTGATGTCCGCGCTGCTGACGATGTAGCTAATCTTCGGTGGTTGGAACCTGCCAGCGGCCGCTCTGCAATTCGAGCGTGTTGAAATTCTCGCCGAGATATACGCGGCGCACTTCGGGATCGTTGCCCAGCGCTTCCGGCGATCCGGCGCGGAAAATCCGGCCGTTATTAATGATGTACGCTCGATCCACCACGGCCAGCGTTTCGCGGACGTTGTGATCGGTCACCAGAATCCCGATGCCCGCCTGCTTCAGGTCGAAAATGATTTTTTGCAGCTCCAGCACCTGAATCGGATCGATGCCGGAAAACGGCTCGTCGAGCAGCAAGAAGCTCGGCTCGATCACCAGGCTGCGGGCGATCTCCACGCGCCGGCGCTCGCCGCCCGACAGGACATAGCCCTTGTTGTGGCGCACGGTTTCAAGACCCATCTGCTCGATCAGGCGGTTCATACGCTCCCGCCGTTCGCGCCGGCTCAGCGGCAGCGTCTGCAAAATCGCCATCAGGTTGTTTTCCACCGACAGCTTGCGGAACACCGACGCTTCCTGCGGCAGATAGCTGATTCCTTTGTGCGCGCGTTTGTACATGGGCAGCGGCGTGATATCGTCTTCGTTGAACATGACGCGGCCCGAATCCGGCGTGATCAGGCCGACGATCATGTAAAACGAGGTGGTTTTCCCGGCGCCGTTCGGCCCCAGCAATCCCACCACTTCACCCTGCTTCACCCACACCGACACGTTATCGACAACCTTGCGGCCGCGATAGGCTTTGGTCAACTCATGGGTGCGCAGCGTATGCACGGGAAACCGTTATTTCTTTTTGTGAACGACGCTCTTGGCGGGATTCTTCCTGTCCGTTCCGTCTACGATGAGCCTATCATCGTTGGCGAACCAGGTCAATTGTTTGCCGCGCGTGCGGTTCAGATTATCCACCAGCAGCGGCTCGCCGCCGGTGAGGATCACCTTTTCTTCGTCCGCGTAATATTCGGCATGTTCGGAAGTCGCCACGCGAGTCCGTTTAAGCTTTTGAGACGTGCTCACGATCTTTACCGTTCCATCGGCGAAGGCTTTGTCGAGCGACGAATCCTGGGAGGCGTCCTTTAAAAACGCGCGCAGCCGCTGCGCGGTAATGGTCATGTCCGGGCGCTTCATCACCACGCCGCCGGAGTATTCCACCACGCGATTTTCTTCGTGATAAACCATATCGGGCGCGGTGACCACGGTAAAAACCGGAGGACCCTGCGGGGCGGCCTCGCCGTCCGTCTCATCGTCGCTTTTCTTGGCTTTATCGACGAACTGGCTGTTCACGTGGCCGTGCGCTTCCATGATCTGCGCGTCGCGATCGATCTCCAGCCGATCGGCCTGCACGCGATTCGCACCCTGCCAGGCGACGGCGTTGCCTTCGTAATGCACCTTCTGATTATCGTCGGTCGAGGTCATTTTCTGCGCCCGCGCCTGCATCACCTGGTCGGTCGAAAGCATCGCCGACGATTTACCGTTCTTATCCGGCTGATGCGTCGACATCACGTGGCCGAGGGCCTCGAAATCGCCGGTTTTTTGATTGGTGATAATGCGATCCGCCGCGGCCGATCCGGTGGAATCCCACATCCGCGCGGAGCCCAGCAGCGTCATCACGCCTTTCTCCTGCTGAAGATCGGCCTGGTCGGCGCGCGCGTGCCGGTCGCCTTCGTCGTAATGGAAATTGGTTTTCTGCTCCATCGTGGCCAGGTCGCTGGTCTTCGGATCAAAGGTCGCCAGCAGATCCTTGCTTTCGGTGATCGAAGGAGCCGGCGCGGGCTTGCCCGGCTCAGCCGGCTTATCGGTGCGCGTGGTCACGTTCACCGACCGCAAACTCTGAATGCGATTATCCGCGCCATAGGTGATCCAGATGTGATCGCCTTTCAAAAACCGTTTCGGCTGGCCTGGAGCGTTCGGCAGAAAATCGAGCGTCCCGGCGCCGCCCGTTTCCGCGCTGGCGATCTCTTTTCCGGCGTTGCGCATTTTGAGCGTGATGGTATCGCTCTTGAGAATTTTCGTTTCTTTGGTTTCCGCGTTCGGCCTGGCGATCGGCACCGCTTCGGCCACGCTGTTTCCACTGGCGATCACCTGCTGAAGCTCGCTCGCTTTATTTTGCGGATTGAAGGTCATATCGAGATGCGCCGCGGTCACCGTGGTGCGCATCGTCGCCGCGGTGGAAATCAGGCGCCCGTTCTGATCGCCGTAAATATGATCGACGATCATTCCGTCGGCGAAGTGCAGCCACATGCGGTCCGATTGAAATTCGATTTTCCGGTCCGGCTCATCGCGCTCGCCGTGGCCGTTGACCACGTAGGCCTCGCGCACGTCGCCCTGGTCGAGCGTGATCATCGCGTTTCCGCCTTCCATGTGCAACGTGTCGCGCGTCAGCCTGGACCACGGCATCAGCCAGACCTTCGATTCGCGCTCTTTATACCACGCCTCGCCCGATTCGATGTGCATCGGCACGAAGCCTTCGGTTCGGCCCAGCCAGTCGAGCGAAACCTCGCTTTTCAGGTGCAATTCGCGGGTCTGCGGATCGTATTCGACTCCGACGGCCGTTCCGCCGCCCTCTTTTTTTCCGTCCGCGCCGAACTCGAACCAGGCGCGGCGATCGGTGGTCGCCCTGCCGGTTTCGCTCTGAAAGGTGATTCCCGAGGATTTAATCCCGACGATACGGCCATGCGGCGGACCATCCACCGGCACATCCATGGTGATCTGCACGTCGCCATCGGAGTACAGCTGTTTGGCGCTTTCGTTGAAGCTCGCATTGGCGCACAGCACGCGATCGTACTCGGTGCCGTCCTTGTGAAACAGATGCAGCTCGACGCCTTGCAGAATAATGATGGAGGAATCCTTGTTTTCGCGCATCTCGGCGGCGCTGATGGAAAAAACCGGGGTGGTGCCGTTGCTTTTGGTATAGCTCCAGCGCTGCGACCGCGCGTCGATTCCCGCTTCGAGCGGATTCGGCGGCTTGATCGCGTTGCGGTCGACGCTGGCTTTCGATTTGACGTAGACCGCGCTCACCCAGATGACGATTCCAAGGATGGCGGCCAGAAAAAGCCACCGGGTGCGGCGCATAACAGTGTGCTTTCAGCATATCATCTGCCGGCGCTTAGCCCGTAGTAAACTCTTGCTAGCTGGCGCCGATGAGACTTGTAACCAGGTTGAGCCTCGCACCCGCGCTGCTGGCGGGTCTGGCGGCGCAAGGTCCCCCGGCGGGCGATCACGGACCCAAATTTTCGGTGCGCTCCAATCTGGTGTTCCTTCCCACCCGCGTCCAGCGCAAGAACGGCGACACGATTTATGGACTTACAGCGGACCAGTTCGTCGTCGAGGATAACGGCGTACGGCAGACGGTGCAAGTGGAAGAAGAACCGGACACGTTAGGACTGTCGCTGGCCGTGGTGGTGCAATGCGGGCGAACCGCGCCCGCGGAATTTCACAAGCTGCGCGGGCTGCCGGCGATGATCGACGCGATCACCGGGGCCGCACCGCACGAAGTGGCCGTGATCAGCTACGGCGAACAGGCGTACGTGCTCGGCGATTTCTCCAGAAGCTCCGGCGCAATGCGCGGCGCTTTGTTGAAACTGAAGCCGTGCGGCGATTATCATGCCGCGGCGATTGATGCCGTCGAGTACGCGACCGGGCTGCTTCGCGCGCGTCCGCGGCGTTATCGCCGCGCGATTCTACTGGTGGGTGAAGCGCGCGACCACGGCAGCCGCGCGAGGCTGGACGATGTGGCCGCCGAGCTGGGCGTCACCGATACCGTCATCTACACCGTCGCGTTTTCGCCCACGCGCGATGAGTTCATCGACGGCTTTCGCAATCATCCTCCGAAAGCGCCGCCCGCCGCGCCGGCGGCCGCGAGTGAAACCAACTACACCGACCATCCGCCCTCGTTCGAATTGCCGCCGGAGTTCCTGATGCTGGTGAATGCGCTGCGCCGCAACACCGCCTTTGAGCTGGCTTCGCTTTCCGGCGGCGAATACATCAACTTCACCACGCAGCGCGGCTTCGATGACGCGCTCGATCGCATCTCGAATCAGATTCACAATTATTACCTGCTCAGCTTCGCGCTGCCGCCCGGCGCCAAACCGAGCCTGCACATGTTGAAGGTTCGCGTGCCCGGTCATCCGGACGCCGTCATTCAGACGCGGCGCAATTACTGGTCCGGCATCCTCGGCCGGTAATACGCGACTGGCCGATTCTCATCCTCCATTCGCCGGTTCGCGCTGTGCCGCGGCGGATCGCGCCCTTACGCTGGAATCGAACGGAGCGCTTATGAATCACACAACAGTTCCAAGAGCAACCAGGGGCCGAGGCATGGAAGGCGCGACGGCGCGCTGGTACGCGTCGCTGACGCACAAATCGCTGGATCGATTCCAGACGCTGGCGCGGCGCGTGGCCGGCGAGGTTCCGCGCGGCAGCCGCGTCCTCGAAGTGGCGCCGGGACCTGGTTATTTCGCCGTCGAATTAGCGAAAATCGGCGGCTATGAAATCACCGGCCTCGATATCAGCCGGACGTTCGTCGAAATCGCGCAGCGCAACGCCGCGGAGGCCGGCGTGGCGATCGATTTTCGTCAGGGCAATGCCGCGAGCATGCTGTTTCGCGATGAATCCTTCGATTTTCTGGTTTGTTCGGCCGCGTTCAAAAATTTCGCGCAGCCGGTGGAGGCGTTGCGGGAGATGTATCGGGTCCTCAAACCCGGCGGACGCGCGCTGATCATCGATTTGCGGAGGGATGCCACGCGAAAATCGATTGATGAAGCCGTCGATCAGATGCACGCCGGCCCGATCGACCGGGTTATCACCAAGCTGACGTTCCGATTTATGCTGTTGAAGCGCGCGTACACGAAAAGCGAGTTCGAGAATCTGGTGGGGCAAACGAAATTCCGTTCGTGCGAGATTTCCGAGGATTGCATCGCGCTCGAGGTGTCGCTCCGGAAGTAGACGTGCCCGGTGGCATAGGCCGCCAGGATTTGTGCTCCGGACGGCCTGAGATCAAACCGCGAAGAAGCGCAAGCCTGGCGGCTTACGCCACTGCTAATAGAACAAGTATTTCCGCCATTGGTCGTCGCTCTTGCCGAGCAGTCGCATCAAATGACGGCTGGTGTGCAGACTGAAGGGCCGCGGGGCGCGAACCAGACGCATTCCCGCTTCTTCCGGCGTGCGGTTGCCCTTGCGATTGTTGCAGGGATGGCAGCACGCCACCAGATTTTCCCAGGTGGTTTCGCCGGCGCGCGAGCGCGGGATCACGTGATCGAGCGTCAGCTCGCCCGAATTCAAAGTGCGCTGGCAATACTGGCAGGTGTAACGGTCCCGCATCAAAATGTTTTTTCGCGACAGCGCCCGTGTCTGGTGCGGGATGCGGCGGTATTCGAGCAGACGGATCACGCTCGGCACCCGCATGGACTGGCGCGCGGAATGGACCTGAAGGCTGGCGTGCTCCTCCGCCGCGGCGACGCCTTTCAGCACCAGAATCAACGCGCGGCGCGCGGCGCAGACGTTGATCGGCTCGTAGCTCGAATTGAGCACGAGCACCGGTCGATGCAGGCGTTCCTGATGGGCGATCATGATGAAAAACTCCCGGCCGAGGCGCTGGCGGCTTCGGCCGCGTAAAAAATACCCGTGCGCCGGTCGGTGCGGGCCAGCGCCAAAACCGTGACGAAGCGCGCTCCGGCGCGTTTCAAGGCCCGCGCACAGGCGGATGCGGAAGCGCCCGTGGTCAGAACATCGTCGACCAGAAGGACGTGCAGCCCGGTCAGTTTCCGGGTGGCGCGAAACGCGCCGGAAACATTTTCCCGGCGCTGCGCATTCGATAGTCCGGCCTGTGGCGTGGTGGCGCGGCGGCGCTTTACAACATTTCTCAGCGGAACGTTCCAGCGCTTCGAAACTTCACGCGCGAGTAGCGCGGCCTGGTTGTAGCGGCGGCGCCAGCGCCGCGTCCAGTGCAGCGGCATCGGCACGATCAGGTCGAAACGCAGCTCCCGCGGGAGCGCGGCCGCGAGAAAATTTCCAAAGACTCGCGCCAGCGGCTGCACTCCACCGTACTTGAAGAGATGAATCATTTTGCGCAGCGAGCCTTCGTAAGATCCGTACGAATACACCGCGTCAAAACCGTTCAACCCCAGCCGGCACAGCGCGCACTGCCCCGATTCATCGAGCGGAAACCGGTTCAGAAACGGCGTCCGGCAGGACACGCAGAAGTAGTCGGCCACCAGCGGCGCGGCATCTTTTAAACAACGGCGGCAAACCGGGATGCGGGAAATTTCGTGAAGCGGCTCCCCACAGACGCGGCAATCATCGGGGAAGACCAGCTCAAACAGACCGCACAACGCCCTTTCTACGACGCTCATCGCGCCGACGGGCGACCAAAATGAACTGCCGGTACGGGGCAGCAGTCTACTCGAGAAGACCCACCTCCGCTCAGTTCCAGTTTACATCCTGGAATCCTGGGCGATCAAATGAATCGTCTGTTAACTTTGGCATGTTAAGGTAGGCCTAATCCCGGTTATGACGCTGAACGCCGAAAAACTGCACGCGCTCACTTCCCAACGCCGTTGGGAGCAGGCATCGGCATTACTGAAACAGTTCGATTCGGCCTCGGCCGCCGACACGTTTTTGGAGATTCCTTTCGACGAGCAGGAAGCGCTGTTCCGCCATCTTTCGCCCGATGCGGCGGCGCTGCTGACGGCTAATCTGCCGTACTATCACGCCTACGTTCTGCTGCACACCCGTCCGCTCGAAAACATGCGGGCGATTATCGACCAGATGGCGTCGGCCTCGCGTGTTCAGTTCTTCGAGGAACTGCCGGAAGAAGCCTGGCAGCAGTTGATGGACGAGATCGCCGAGCACGGCGCGCCGGAGCCGGCTGTCGCCGTCGAAGAGCCGCCGGTGGCGGCGCCCGCGCCGGTCGAGCCGATCATTGAAGCGCGCGGCGTCGAAAAAAGCTTCGCGCGCCCCGATGGAGGTTTGGTGCAGGTGATCGCGCCGACGGATCTATCGATAGAGCCAGGAATGATCGTCGCGCTGCTGGGGCCGTCGGGTTCGGGCAAATCGACGCTGCTGCGCATGCTCACCGGGCTGACCGCGCCGTCGGTGGGCGAGGTTCTGTGGCACGGTAAACCGGTGGCGCAGTGCGCGCCGAACGTGGCCATCGTGTTCCAGAGTTTCGCGCTATTTCCGTGGCTGACGGTGATCGATAACGTGGAAGCTCCGCTGCTGGCGCGCGGGATGGGGCACGTGGAGCGGCACCGGCGGGCGTTGAAGGCGCTGACCGTGGTCGGATTGAAGGGATTCGAAAACGCCTACCCGAAGGAGCTTTCCGGAGGGATGAAACAGCGCGTCGGCTTCGCGCGGGCGCTGGCGGTGGAGCCGGAAATTCTGTTCATGGATGAACCATTTTCCGCGCTGGATGTTCTAACCGCCGAAAATCTGCGCGGCGAGCTGCTGGACCTGTGGCTGGGAAAGAAAATCCCCACGCGCGGAATTTTCATCGTGACCCACAACATCGAAGAAGCGGTTCTGCTGGCCGACCGGGTGATTGTTTTGGGGCGGAATCCGGCGAAAATTCGCGCCGATTTTGACGTGCCGCTGGACCATCCACGGGACCGTAGCGCGCCCGAATTTCTGCTTTATGTCGATTACATCTACAAGATGATCACGCAGCCGGAGCTGGAAGCCGCGGCTCCGGCGGCGCGCGCCAAGGCGCGATTTCAGATGCTGCCGCATGCGCGGCCGGGCGGAATCGCGGGGTTGCTCGAATTGCTGAATGAGCGTGCAGGCAAACAGGATTTGTACCGTGTCGCCGAGGAGCTGGCGCTCGAAGCCGACGATTTGCTGCCGATCGTCGAAGCGGCGGCGCTGCTGGGGTTCGTGAAAATCGAGCGCGGCGATGTCGAAATCACCGCGCAGGGAAAAGCGTTCGCCGAAGCGGACGTCACCACCCAGAAAAATTTATTTCGCCAGGCGGCTCTGAAACACGTCGCTTTGCTCCAGCAGATGAATAGCGCGCTTTCGGCGAAATCGGACCACACTTTGCCGCTGGAATTTTTCCGGGACGTTCTGGAGGAACATTTTTCGGAGGCCGAAGCGCAGCGGCAGATTGAAACCGCGCTGATTTGGGGCCGTTACGGCGATCTGTTCGATTACGATTCGGAGGCGGAACGGGTTTCGCTGTATAGCTCATGAATCGGGCAAAACAATTCGCGGGAAACCTGGCTACCGACCTTCCGATTCTGTTCGCCGGCCTGGCTTTGTTTTACGGCCTGCTGGCGCTGGCGCGATATTGGACCAGTCCCATTCAAACGCACGCCGAAATCCGGCTGGACGTGGGGACGCTGCCGGTTTATGCGGCTTATTCCGTGGCGCGAATCGCGGTCGCATACCTGCTGAGCCTGGCGGTGGCGATCGCGTACGGATACATCGCGGCGCGGCACGCGGCGGCGGAGCGGCTGATGATTCCGCTGCTCGACACGCTGCAATCGATTCCGGTATTGTGCTTTTTGCCGGGCGTGATGGTCTCGATGGTGGCGCTGTTTCCGACGCGGCAGCTGGGGCTCGAATTCGGGTCGATTTTGCTGATTTTCACCGGCCAGGTGTGGAATATGGCGTTCAGCTTTTATTCCTCGCTCAAAAATATTCCGCGGGAAATGAGCGAAGCAGCAGAGCTTTACCGGCTGAGCTGGTGGCAGAAATTCACGCAGGTGGAATTGCCGTCGTCGGCGATCGGGCTGGTGTGGAACTCGATGATGTCGGTGGCCGGCGGATGGTTTTCGCTGATGGTCTGCGAAATGTTCGTGCTGGGCAATCGCGATTTCCGGCTGCCGGGATTGGGATCGTACCTGCAAACCGCGTCGAACGAGGGCAACACGCGCGCGATTCTGTGGGGACTGGCGGCGATGATCGGCGTGATTGTGCTGATCGATCAACTGGTGTGGCGGCCGGTGATCGCGTGGAGCGAAAAATTCAAGGTCGAACAGGTGGAAGCCGCCAGCACGGCGCGGTCGCCGGTGCTCGATTTTCTGCGGCGGTCGCGGGTGCTGGCGCAGGCATCGCAGAAAACGGTCGCGCCGCTGCGGGAAAAGATTGCGTTGCATTTCGCGCGTGAGCCGCACAGGATTTCGCGGCCGTCGCCGCTGCGAACCTGGATCGGGTGGGCGATCGCCGCGGGATCGGCTGGAGCGATTTTGTACGCGATGGCGCGAATGGTGGTGATGTTGAGCGCCATTTCGCGGCCGGAGCTGGGCGGGATCTTTATCGGCGCGGGCGCGACGTTTTTGCGCGTCGAGTTGACGCTGGTGCTGGCCGGATTGTGGACCATTCCGGTGGGCGTTTATATCGGCCTGCGTCCGAAGCTGGCGGAATTCGCGCAGCCGCTGGCGCAGGTGGCCGCGTCGGTGCCGGCGACGGCGCTGTTTCCGATCGTGCTGCTGCTGCTGATCCGGTTGGGCGGCGGATTGGGGATCGCGTCGATTGTGCTGCTGCTACTGGGCACGCAATGGTACATTTTGTTCAACGTGATCGCCGGCGCGATGGCGATTCCGACGGATTTGAAAGAAGTCTGCGACGTGTTTCACTTCGGCCGCGCGGCGCGCTGGCGCCGTTTGATTCTGCCGGGGATTTTCCCGTTTTTGGTCACCGGATTTGTCACCGCGTCGGGCGGCGCGTGGAACGCGAGCATTATCGCCGAATATTTCAAATTTCAGAATCAGACGTTCACGGTGACGGGTTTAGGCGCGGTGATCAGCCGCGCGACCGACAGCGGCAATTTCCCGGTGCTGCTGGGCGCGACGGTGGTGATTTCGGCGATGGTGGTGACGGTAAACCGGCTGCTGTGGCGGAGATTGTACGGGCTGGCGTCGACGAAGTTCAAGATTGAGAGTTAGAGCGAACCGACGACGGATTCAATCGCGACGGATTGCATCCTCAATCAATTCATCCTTGACGTAGTGTAACTGGACCAAGCGGGATTTTTCGTTGGCGTCCTCGAAATGAAGCGCGGTGACCTCGAGGACATTGGCTCGAAGTTCTTCCCACGTCTCAGCCTCCGTAAAAATCGAGTGCCCGAGCGCGCAAGCTGAGTATCCTCCCTCGTCAGCATCGCGGACTTCGAAGATCAGCTCCACATGGCCAGCTTACAGGTTCCTAAAGCACGACCACCGGCAGCTTCCTCCGGTCGCGGTTCATTGCCGGCTCGCCGTTGGAACGCGGAGCGGGGAAATCCACGACGCATTAGGAAACGAACAACCGCAACACGCTCGAGCCCGCGACCCCGGTCAGCGCGGGCCAGAACGCCGGTGCGGGACCGCTGCGGCGGATCTCGCCGTGGATCGCGTGGCCGCCTAAATAGAGAAAACTCCCCGCCGCGAGCGCGAGTAACTTATGTAACGCGTTCCCGTCCAGGTGCGGCGCGAGCACCGATTCCATCCCGGCGCCGGCCAGCGTCGCCGATTGCGCCAGCGCGCACCAGCCGAGCGCGGCAAAGCGTGACGATACCGACGCTCGCGTGATCACTCCCAACGCCACGCCTTCCGGAGCTTTGTGGAATCCGATGGCCAGCAACAGCGCCGGCGCGATCACCACCGCCTCCTGCGCCGACGCGGCGATCCAGCCATCCAGCAGGCTATGCACCCCCGCCGCGATCAGCAATGGAACCGCGAAGCCATGCAGCCGCGTCTCACAATCATCATGCTGGTGTGAATGGGAACACGCCGGACACACCGGATACAGGTAACGATCGATGAGCGCGAGCGCGGCGAATCCGGCCACGGTCCAGGCGATGGCCCCGCGCCAGCCAAGCGTCTCCGCCATCTCCGGCATCAGCCAGAATAGCGCCACGCCCATCAATAATCCGCCGCTGAACGGCACCAGGCGGCGGGAAATCGAATGCCACACCTGGAACAAGGAGGTCAGCCACACACCCGCCGCGGCGCTCGCGACGGCAATGACGGTGATGACCAGCGCGAAGGAAGACACTTCCTAACTGAGTATACAATGTGGGATTATCGGACCTTAGGAGACTGCTCGAAAAAGGAGGACAGACCACTCTGCCCACGGCCACTCCGCTGCCGCCGCAAGAACCGCTTCAGGCGGGGGCAGAGTAGCCTGTCCCCTTTTTCGAGCCAACTTTAGTATGGAAACGCAAAGCACCTCACGGAGGGGATTTTACTCCGTCTTCATTAACGGACTCGGCGCATTGATAGGCGCGGGGTTGGCCGTTCCCGCGGCCCTTTATCTTCTGGTGAAGCCGAGGATGAAAAAAACCTCGGATTGGGTGGACGCGGCGGATTTGAATACGCTGCAAGTCGGCCAGCCGCAGGAGGTCGTATTTCGGCGCTCCCGCGTGGACGGATGGCGCGTCGAGAACGAAAAATCGACGGCGTGGGTGGTCCGGATGAATGCGCAGGATGTGGTCGCGTATTCGCCTTCGTGCACGCACCTGGGCTGCGCGTATCATTGGGACGCGCAAACCAAGGAGTTCCTGTGCCCCTGCCACACCTCGATTTTTTCGATTGACGGCAAGGTTTTGTCGGGACCCGCGCCGCGGCCGCTGGACCGGTATTTAACCCGCATCGACAACGGCAAGCTGCTGATTTCCCCGACGATTCAGAAATCCTAAACACTCATGTTTCGTAACGTCCTGAACTGGATTGAAGACCGCACCGGCATCGAGAGCGCGATCCATCATTTTTTGTATGAAGACATTCCCGATTCCGCGGGCTGGCACCAGGTGCTGGGCAGCGTGGCGCTGTTTGCGTTTCTGACGCAGGCCTTCACCGGGATTCTGCTGGCGTTCAACTACGCGCCCACGCCCGGCGACGCATACGACAGCCTGCGCTACATCGTGACGCAGCTCACCGGCGGCGAGCTGATTCGCGGGCTGCATCACTGGGGCGCCAGTTTGATGATCATCGTCGTGGTGCTGCACATGACGCAGGTTTTTCTGTGGGGCGCGTATAAAAAGCCGCGCGAAGCGACCTGGCTGGTGGGGTGCATCCTGCTGCTGGTCACGCTTGCCTATGGATTGACCGGTTATCTGCTGCCGTGGGACAACCGCGCGTATTGGGGCACGGTGGTGACCACGCGGATCGCGGCGCAGGCGCCGGGCGCGGGTCCTTATATTTTGCGATTGCTCGGCAGTGAAGGCGGGGCCATCGGAGTGGTGACCTTCGCGCGATTCTACGCGGTTCACGTTCTGCTGCTGCCGCCGCTGACCATGCTGCTGATCGGGATTCACCTGGTGCTGGTGCGGCGCCACGGCGTGGCTCCCGCGGCGGACGATTTCAAGCCGAAGAAGAAATTTTATCCGGAGCAGGTTTTTAAAGACACCGTCGCGACGTTTCTATGGTTCGCCGTGCTGGTGGTGATGGCCATCCTGGTGAAGGTGCCGCTGGGCCGCACCGCCGATCCGACCGATACCAGCTTTATTCCGCGGCCCGAATGGTATTTTCTGTTCCTGTTCCAGACTTTGAAATTGTTTGAAGGGCCGCTTGAAATCGTGGGCAGCCTGGTGCTTCCGACGCTGGCGATTCTGGCGTTGTTTGCGACGCCGTTCATCGATCGCGCCAAAATGGTGCGCATCCGGAAGCGGACGGTGGCCATCTCGATGGTGGTTCTGGGCGCGATCGGATGGGCGGGGTTGACGGCGCGCGCGGTGGCGACCACGCCGCCATCCACCGAATCGGCGAACGCGGGCCTTACCGACGTCGAAGCCTGGCGGCAGATTCCGCCGGAAAATCTGGCCGCGATTGGATATTTCCGCCGCGACAACTGTGGAGGCTGTCACGTGCCCGGAAAATCGGGCGCGGGGCCGGATCTGGCGGCGGCGCCGTCACAGAAGCCGCTCGACTGGCTGATGCAGCATTTCCGGCAGCCGTCGCCGTCATCGCCGCCCACGCAGTTGAACGGGATGCAGCTCCGCACGCTGGCGGTGTTTGTGACCAAGCGCGACGAGAACGACGTGGAAGCCTGGACCAGCGCGCCGCAAGCCGCGGTGGACGGCGCGATGGTGTACAACACCAATCAGTGCGCGGTGTGCCACATGTTGAACGGCAGCGGGAATAAAGTGGGTCCGCCGCTCAATGGACTCGGCGACCGCCGCGCGCGAGACTGGGTACAGGGACATTTCGCCGATCCGGCGAAATTTTCCCCGGGATCGACCATGCCGTCGTATAAATTCAGCCCGCGCGATCTGGATGCGATCACCAGTTACCTTTTGCAGATTCCGAAGTAGTCGATGACCGGCGAAAAGCTGCGCGCGCGCGCCTATCCGTTGTACCTCGCCGGCGCGCTGCTGGCGGCCGCGCTGGTGGCTTATTCGCAAACCTACGCGTTCGCCTGGGATGAAGGTTTTCATATCGTGGCGGCGCAGCTGATCAAAGCGGGCCGCCGTCCGTACCTGGACTGGATGTTTCCGCAAACGCCGCTGAATGCTTACTGGAACGCATTCTGGCTGCGCATGGCGGGCGAAAGCTGGCGCACCACGCACGCCGTGGCGGCGTTGGAAACCGCGATCGCCGCGCTGCTCACCGGAATTTTCGCGCTGAAAAAATTCCCGGTGGCGCGATGGCGGCTGGCGGCGGCGATCTTCTGCATGGTCCTGGTGGGAACGAATCTCCTGGTGATCGAGTTCGGCACGTTGGCACAGTCCTACGGGTTCAGCCTGCTGGCGACGGTGGTGGCCTTCTGGTTCACTACGATGACGGTGGATCGCGCGACTGCGGTTCTGCCGTTTGCCGCCGGCCTGTTTTCGGGGATCGCCGCGGGAGGGTCGCTGTTGACCGCGCCGGTCGCGCCGTCGCTGCTGGTGTGGATGCTGTTGTGCAATCGCGCGGGCAGCCGCTGGTGGAAACTGGCGGTGTTCGTGGGCGGATGCGTCGTCGCCTGGATTCCGATCCTGCGGCTGTTCGCGATGGGTCCGCGACAGACCTGGTTCAGCATCGTTCAATATCATTTGTATTACCGGCAGGTGGAATGGTCCGGCGCGCTGCGGCACGATCTGGAAACGGCCGCCGGCCTGTTCAATTCGTTGCAGGCCGTGCTGCTGGTGCTGCTGGCCGTGGGCGGGACGCTGTTCGTTTATCGCCGCAGCGGTTGGGAGCGCGCGCGGAAGCAGGAATTTTATTTGTGCGTGCTGCTGACCGTCGCGCTGGTGGTGCATGTTTCGAGCGCGCATCCGACCTTCGCGCGCTATTACCTGTTCACCACGCCGTTTCTGAGCTATCTGGCCGCCGCCGGAATCTATTTCGCCGGCTCCCGGCTGTGGAGCGCGGAACATCCCTGGCTTCCGGTGGCGATGGTGTGCGTGATCATGACGCTGAGCGCGGCGAAAAGTCTGTACGATATTCGCGACGAGATGAGCTTTCAGGATATGGAAGAGGTGGCGCAAAAGGTGGGGCAGGTGGCGCCGGCGGATAAATCCCTGGTGGCCGACGAAGTCATTTTCTTTCTGCTGCATCGCCCGCCGCCGCCGGGAATGGCGGTGCGCGATTCGAACAAGCTGAACCTGCCGCCGAAGCAGGCCGCGCTGCTGCACATTCTGCCGCACGCGGAATTGCAAAAGAGAGTTCAGTCCGGCGGATACTACGCCGTCGAATTTTGCGATGATGACGCGTGGTTCGACGCCGACCACCTGACCCCGGTATTCAAGAACCACGCCGAAGTCGGCGATTGCCACGTGTTTTGGGACCCCCGGCCGCCCGCTCCGAAATAATCGCGCGGCATCCAGCCGCTTTTTCAGGAGTCTCTAAAGCCGTGAGGATTTTCAGGCAAGTTCCTAAGCCGCTCCCCGGGCGCTCAACGCCGCGTCTTCTGCCGCGTAGTCGAACGGCGGATGCAGGCTGGCGGCAGCGCCGGGTGGATTGGCGCGCTCCCACTCGATGGTGCGGCGGATCCCTTCTTCGATCGGCACCGGCTCGCTATAATCCAGCTCGCGGCGAATGCGCGAGGAATCGACTTCCCAGTGCTGCGCGGCATTGCCGGGAAAAACCAGATGGCGCGGCGCGCGCTCGCGCGGCAGAACGACGAATTCGCCCGGCCATTTCGTCGCGGCTGCGATTTTGCGTGCCCATTCGAGCTCCGAAAACGCGGGTCTTTCGGCGATATTATAAACCCGGCCCGCAGCGCGATCGTCAATGGCGGCCCGCGCGATGGCCGCGGCGACGTTTTCGACGTAGCCGCGCGGCGCCCGCCATTGGGCGAGGCTTTCTTCGAAAATAATCGCGCGGCGGCCGTCGTCGATGCGCTTTAAAACGGGCCACAAGCGATGCGCGAAATCGCCGGGGCCGTAAACCATCGGCAGGCGCAGCACGGTGCCGGCGATTTTGGGATCTCCCATCACGATTCGCTCGGCTGGAATTTTGTCGTATTCGTCGTCGAGCCAGGGAACCAGCGCGCGCAGCTTCCGCATCTGCTCGGGCGGATACGCCGGTTTGGTTCGCAGGGCCGATTCTTCGGTGAGCGGCACCGGCTCCAGCGGACCGTCCTCGCTGCCATGCAGCACGCCGCAGGAGCGATACACGTCGCAACTGCTGATGGCGACCACGCGCCGCGCGATGCCGCGGAAGGCGTCCATCAATTCCCGCGCCTGCCGGCCGGAACTGAGAATAAAATCGATGACGACGCCGGCGCGCGGCCGCAGAATGCCGAGTTCGCTCCAGTCGCCGAGGATATGCTCCACCGGCAGATCCATGTTCGACTTGCCGCGATGAAAGACGGCCACCTCGTGCCCGTTCTCCTGGAGCGCGCGCGCGACGAACGGCCCGATGAATCCCGTTCCACCGACGATCAGAACCTTCATGCGTCCAGTCTACGTCCGGACGCATAATAGTAGATTCGATTATGTCCACTCTTGCCGACCTCATCAGCGCCGCGCCGGGCGCGCGAACCGCGATCGTTCTTCCGGAAGCCGGAATCGAAGTCAGCTACGCCAAGCTTCGCGAACAGATTTTTTCGATGGCCGACGCGCTGGCGTCGCTGGGCATCGGCCCCGGCGATCGCGTGGCTAGCGTTCTGACCAACGGATTGCCCGCGATTGTCAGTTTCCTGGCGGCTTCCATCGCGGGGACGGCGGCGCCGCTGAATCCCGGTTATCGCGAAGACGAGTTTCGGTTTTTTCTCGAAGACACCTCGGCGAAGATTCTGCTGTGCCCGCCCGACGGGGCGCCCGACGCCCGCAAGGCGGCGGAAGGCAAGGTTCCGGTTTATTCCCTGGAAATGGACGCGAGCGGATTCGTGCGCATCGCGGGAGCGTCGAATGGAAGAAAATCGCCTGCCCCGTCGTCCGATGGGATCGCGCTGGTGCTGCACACCAGCGGCAGCACCGGACGGCCGAAGCGCGTGCCCATCCGCCATCGCAACCTGGCCGCGTCGGCGCACAACATCGTGGCGCATTATTCGCTTTCGCCTGACGACGTCGCGTTGTGCGCGATGCCGCTGTTTCACGTTCACGGGCTGGTTGCGTCGACCATTTCGACGCTCGCTTCGGGCGGAACCGTGGTGGTGCCCGCGAAATTCAATCCGCTATCGTTCTGGCGAACGGTCCGCGATTCGCGCGTGACCTGGTATTCCGCGGTTCCGACCATTCACTCGCTGCTGCTTTCGCGCGCCGGCGAGGAGCGTCCTGCCGGATGCGAGGGATTGCGCTTCATCCGTTCGTGCAGCGCGGCGCTGCCGCCGGAGATGATGGCGAAAATGGAAGCGGTGTTCGGCGCGCCGGTGCTCGAAGCGTATGGAATGACCGAAGCGTCGCACCAGATGGCTTCGAATCCGCAGCCGCCGGCGGCGCGCAAACCGGGGTCGGTGGGGCCGGGAACGGGCGTGAAGATCAGCATCATGGATCAGCAGGGCAAGCACCTGGCGACCGGCGAGCGCGGCGAAGTGGTGATTCAGGGTCCCAACGTGGTGGACGGTTATGAAAATAATCCGGAAGCGAACGCCAAATCGTTTACCGACGGATGGTTTCGCACCGGCGACCAGGGTTTTCTCGACGCCGACGGTTATCTCACTTTGACCAGCCGCATCAAGGAATTGATCAATCGCGGCGGAGAAAAAGTGGCGCCGCGCGAGATTGATGAAGTGCTGCTGGCGCATCCGTCGATTGCCGAAGCGGTCGCCTTCGGAGTGCCGCACGCGACCTGGGGTGAAGAAGTCGCCGCGGCGGTGGTGCTCCGCGAGCCGCAGACGGAAGCGGCGATTCTGGCGTATTGCAAAGAACGCCTGGCCGATTTCAAGCGTCCGAAAAAAGTTTATATCGTGGAGACCATCCCGCGCACCGCGACGGGAAAAATTCAGCGCGGCGCAGTCGCCAAAGCGATCGCGGGAGCGGAAGCGTGAACTCATTGAGCAGTGTGGCGCACGCACTTTTGCGTGCCGCGTCGAGACTCTTTCGACGCACTGCCGAGGCATCGACACGAGTGTCGATGCGGCACGCAAAAGTGCGTGCGCCACATTTCAGGGCGATACGATGCGCTATTTGATCGCCGGCGCGGGTGCGATCGGCGGATATATTGGCGCGCGAATGGCGCTCGCCGGGCAGGACGTGACGCTGTTCGCCCGCGGCGCGCATCTGGCCGCGATGCAGGCGTGCGGGCTGCGGATTTTAAGCACGGACGGCGATTTTACGGTGCATCCGCGCGTCACCGGGGATTTGACAGAAGCGGGCGAGCCGGATGTGATTTTTCTCGGCGTTAAGGCGCACGGGTTGACCGCGCTGGCGCCGCAATTAAAACCCCTGATTCGCGAGGATACGACGGTGGTGGGGACCCAGAACGGCATCCCGTGGTGGTATTTTCCGGATATGCAGTTAGAGCGAGTCGATCCGGGCGGCGTCATCGCGGCATCGATCGACCGGAAAAACGTGCTCGCGTCCATCGTATATTTTTCGACCGATATCGTCGAGCCGGGTGTGATCCGGCATAACGAAGGAAATCGCATTTCGCTGG
>Ga0335073_10003204_pt1 | contig 22738 bp, 23 predicted proteins | sample Lox_Sample_22_FD_207093 | JGI IMG/M metagenome (GOLD analysis project Ga0335073, IMG submission 207093) | Soil microbial communities from Loxahatchee National Wildlife Refuge, Florida, United States - Lox_Sample_2.2 | ecosystem: Environmental > Terrestrial > Soil > Wetlands | place: USA... | reverse complement strand
ATAATTGAGTTTCCGCCGGCGAACTTCTCTCAATGCCAAACGTCGTTGGACGGCGATCAGTAGCCAGGAAATTTGCGACCAGAAGATTCCGGCGTGCGTGGACGACTGGAGAGTCAGCGGAAGCTGAAGTGTGTGCAACCGAACGGGCCCACGGGGTGCGCGGGGATTCCTATCGACAGGCGAAACGGACAGCGGTCAGAATGGAGTCCGGCGACGAGATCGGAGCGGCGAACGAGCAGGCGGAGCAGCGGATGGCAAGATCAGGACGGGGTTTGGTCTGTCGGATGGGGTGATTTTTGGAGGTTGAAATGGTAGGAGCCGGCGAATGACGGCGAAGATTACCAGCGGGGGACGCAGCAGCGCCGCTCAGGCCGTGATTGAACGAGGAAAGAAGAAGGATTCTCGAATATTGGATAATTTTGCGGTTGGATGCGCAGGAAGGAGGGACGATGGAGCAAGATCTCTAGATGACGGTTCGGCGGGTAGGTTGCATGTGGGTGGGCGGAAGGGTAGGAGCGTGAAGATTTGGGCCGGGCGATTTTTAATTTTCGTGCAAACAGGGCACCGGGACGGGCTTTCACGGTTCTGAGGAAGGCGTGTTGAAGTTTTAAGATGGGATCGAGATGGGCCGCACGAGGAACTAGGGTTTGCACGGTAATGTTTGGCACTGCAGGCGATGCGATGGCAGCCCAAGTCAAGCCTTTAGCCCGTGGGCCGTGGACCTTGCCGTGGGCATGGGCACGGGCGCAGGCAATGGGCAGTGGGCAACGAGCCAAGGGCCAAGGGCCGCGGGCATGGATGAGGGAGTGCGGGAGCAAGACTAAGAGCAAAGACAGCTGGCTTCGATCAGCACCTGCGGACGGCTCGTAAGCGAACAGCCCGGCCCTGGCAAGTGTGTCGGAGGGTGTCGAACAAGACGGCGCAAGGATGGGGAGGGAGTGCAGCTCAGGCAAAGCAGCCCAGGGGCGCTTCGAGAGGGGGGGAGTGTGAGCGTGCTCGAGCCTGTGTGAGCGCGTGTGGGCCGTGGATGGGGGGAGAATGGTCAAGACGAGACGAGACACTCGACAAGGGAATGCGAAGCTGTGATTTGAATTGATTGATGGATTCGATTTGATTGCCCGACCATTGCTCGTCGATTCTCTCATCGTCGGCCGTCGCACCCGCTGCCTGACTGGGTGAGTGTGTTCGGTACAGTGCTACAAAAGACGAGCGGGATTCCAGGTCCTGATCCAGCGAGAAATCGGCGTCATGGCGTCCCTGCGACAGGAAAGAAGCTGAGAGGATCCCACTCGGACGGCACAAGAACATGGTGGAGGTGACGGCAGCCGTTTTGACAGCAGCGTTCAGCGCCATGCCCAAAGCCAAAGCCAGCGCCGTAGGCCATTTAGCCAGAGCCATTACCTTTGGCCTTGAGCGGGTCAGCGCCCCGCGAGGCTCGCTATCTGGCTCGACACTGCGGGCTGGCGCTGGAAGCTGCACAAACACCGAAACGCATCGCACCGCACCGCACATGCCAGCCGCTCCTCAGTCCACTGTGGCAGCACTTTACTACCTTACGCTTCACACTTTTGTGAAAGATGAATAGCTCTGATCCCAGTGCCGAGCTTCAAAACAGGGCGTTTTCAATTGTGGCTTCCACGCCTGCAACAAAAAACCCAAAAAGCCACATCCCGCAACGGCCGATTCGTGAAGCTTCCTTCGACAAGTACCACGAGAAGGAATTCAGTCTCGATGCGCTCTCGCAACGACCGAGCCTCTCGGGACCGCTGACACACGGAAATCGATAATTTCGAAGGATGGATGGCGATGTTTGCGGATCTTCCGGGTCGCCACTCAGATTCACCATTCAAAAACCATTCCTGGGAACGAAGCAAATGCAAAAGTCGTTCGAGCGACACACACACGCCGAGGATGATCCGATGTGAAACCCTGCACATCAGTTTCTCAAGTTGCCATGATAAACTCTTTCCAGCGCCGCTGGCTCCACAAACTCCTTCGCTTGTCAAGTCACTGCCGCATCGGTCGTGCGTGCGCAATCCAGCGCGCTGCAGCTCCAGGGGCTGGGCGTGCTGGCTGGCTGCCGCTCCGAACAGCGCTGGGCCGGCGCTCACCCCTCGACTTGGGGCGCGATTAGGGTTCGAAGAGCAGGCAACCCGGAGCGAGGCCTTGCAAGGTTAGTTGCAGCCACGGAGCAATGAATCGAAGATCTCATCATTCCAAAGCTCGGAACGGACGCCGGCGCTCGTTCTCTTCGCCAACCCTGCATTCCCAAAAGGCAGCCGCCGACGGGGCCCCATGGTGAGAGTGCGGCCTCGTGTCTCGATCAGCCAGTCCAGATCTATCCGGGAAAGTGAGATTCGTCGCATGACTCGTCCCGCACACAATCTTGCATAACGCAGGTGCTGAGCAGTTCAGGATATGCAGCCCGCCGCCGGCGGATGCGGTTTGGGGAAGGGAAAACGGGGATTGTCGTTCGCCTTCGCCCTTCGACTCCAAGTCGACCGTTTTGCCGACGGTTCTTTTTCGCTCGTCTCCAGCGTGTCAAACGTTTCTCCGTACCTTAGCGTGGCTGTCCGACAATGGCGACAGGCCGGCAGGGGCATGGGCAATCGTTGGACTAACCCCCTGCTGGCTCGCCGCCCGTCAATTCATCGGTCGGGAGTCTTCCTCCTATGAACTGGCTATCTAGACAGCATCATTTGACCGTGGCTCCGGGACGTGCAGCCCATTGAGGTCTGTTGTATTGGAACTAACTCGCTGCACCACAGCCGTACCGCCCAAAATTCTGCGTGCTGGTGGGCGAACCATCGCGCCGAGGTGGTTGGCATGGCCGGCTCCAGCGCTTCAGTCAAAAAGCATGGCTGGCCCACGCTGGGTTTCACGAAAAGCTGCTGCTGCACGTGGGAATCTCTCCACGTGTACAACGGGACAAAAAGGAGGGAAAGCCTTTCCAGAAGTTGACCAGGTTATGCGGGAAGCCGCTGTCACTTCTCAAGCTGACCATTCCTTGCTGTGACGGCGGGAAAAAAAGCAATTCGTGCATCCGGAGAAGGTCATTCCGGCAAGGCCCGATCATGAAGGCAGAGAAGCAACGCACAACAACAGCAGCAAAAGACCAAGGTACGCGCGGCACAAAGGCTGACAGCTCGCGCAATCCGACAGGCTTCGAAAACACGTCTGTGACATACAGCGCAGTGCGAACCGCGGCCCGCTTCGGTCGCAGCCAAAGGTTGCGCCGACCAGGTGCGGCACAGATTATGCTCTCGATTCATGGGACTCGCTTGAGATCGAAATCACCCACGAGGCATCCGATTGCGCGGGATTCAACGGGCCATCGGCAGGAGCGTGCAAAAAGGAAAAGCGTCATCAGCTTTTGACACCGCCTGAGATTTGTGCGTGTCTGTGTGGGACGGTGGCTGACGGCGGGCGGCAGGTCGACCCGCGCCTTGCCATTGACCGTGTGCAGATGGGCATGGCCGTCTGCGCATTTTGACTCTGCTCTGGGCATCAAAAAGCAAGTTCAAGTCCGTCGTCATCTCCGCCCTTATCTTGTGATGTCTGGGATTTCGACTCTCACTCATCGTTGCGACAAACGTAGAAGCGTCATAGAACCACCGTTGGTCAAGGAATGCATGTCTTTGCCCCCTCACCGAGCTGAGATCTGACTGCGATCGGGAACCTTGGCGCCAAAATTCCTAAGATTTACTGAGTGTGGGTCGATTGCTGACGAGTTCAGGATCATGGCTGTTAAATTTAGGAGCCATATTCTGTAACATATCGTAGCCCCATTGCACCGCATCGAACCCGCATCCATCCCGCCGTGCCGTCACCACTGCCGCGGTTTCTCCACAACCTTGACGGTTTTTTTTTTTTTTTTTTTTTTTATCAAATATCTCGGACAATTCTATAGCAGAGCAATTATTGCGTGGTCGGGCCGCCCCTTGACAACCGCGCGCTTCTAGCCTCATCCTTCATCTCGCTTCTCATCCCGAGATCTTGTCGTGGCAATAAATAGGAATTAACAGCCGTCTCTTATTGCCTGTTATTTCCTGCTGACCGCGCAATACCATGTCCGCCAGAGACTAATTCGACCACGCTCCACCGATAAATATTGTAGTCTGTGCCAATGTGGTGCGCTTTCTGGCCTCGAGCCCCCGATTAGCAATACGGAGAAGCTCGATACTTGAACCCAAAGCAAGGGTAAGATCCCGATATCCCTGGGCGAAAGTCTCCGAATAAGCACCACAATTCCATGATAAACGAGGCATATACCAAGACAATAATGCTTCCTAAGCCCAATGGTGAGTTCATGGACCCGAGGCGTGTCATCGTCAGGCCTTGAGTACGTGAGGTGGGAAGACATCATGCTTTAGATGGCTCCTTTCTCGTCCGCCAACCCTCCACATCCTCAAAGCAGGGGCGGCGCCTGATCATTTCGCGGATCGATCCGAGTTGTACGAAATGGATGATGGCGAGAGCAAAAAAAAAAAAAAAAACAATCGCTTTGGATTAAGGTTCAACGTCCCCGGGCCCTCCTCCCGACCCCCTGACTGTAGCCTCGGGGCTTGAACTGCGAATCACATTGCATTCTCACCACCGCAACACTAAGACGTCGCCTCGAAGCATCACCCCAGCTCCCCTGCTGTGGCCGTGGGACACAAAAATCGGACGATTCGAGTCAGCTCCACCGAACCAAATTGGCAAAAATGCGTTTGCCCTAGGCTTTCTTGAGCCACGCCTCCGTCCGATCCAGTGCAAGCGTACAGCAAATGGCTATTGTCAATTTTGTCAAATCCTTTGTGCATGCAGCCCATGAAGTCTAGAACGATTGGTGCTCAACGGACCTCCGACCAAGCTGCCAAAGTCGGTCGATTGCATTGTGAAGCTGTGGACAGCTAACCACTCCCCGTCTTCTGTATCCTGCCGCGCGTATCTAATCGTCGATTCTCCAGGGCCGACGCCTGATCTCTCAGCAATATCGACTGGTTTAGGGCTTCTGGGTTGAGATGTCTACATTGTCGAATAGTTGCGATCGTATCAGATGTTTTCTGGTCCGACTGGCCGCGTCACCAGTCGCTGCGAGATGGAGAGGATTCTGGCATCTCGGGTCCACGAAGACCATAGGAGTCGTTAAGCGATGAACAGGGCTCGTTGCCAGACGTCCCTAGCCAAAACGCCTGGGTTCAGGCTAGGATTATATTCGTGAATACGAGATGCTGTTCCGGTTGGCCTCGCAAATCTCTCGATCCTGCAATGGCATCGGAAAGCATTGTCCCAATGCTGGGTCTCGACCTTGTCAATTGTCTCAATGGAACCGCACCATGCACCCACAGCCCGACTGCAACCTAGTATCATCTAGATTTCGGCACCACTTTCAACGTATTAGAGCGCGGAACATTACATCCTCGCAGGCTACTCCGCGCAATACGTCGATCGACGAAACTGATCCACGCACTTGAATGACCCTCAATCTATCTCTCTCTCCACACTTGGTACTTTCTGCACTCGCTTCATTTTCCGGATCCTTATCCGCCATCCTGCTCGTGTGCTATCAATCGGAAAGCTGAACCCGGTGTCCGTAATGACTTCAAGTCCGTGTTCGTATCTCTGGGCGTGTTCTAGGATTCAACCGTATGATATTTCTTCACGGAAATAACCTCCCGGAAGAGCTATATCAGATGTTCGAGGGAATGGCATGATAATAGTGGAGTCGGGTTGGTTTCTCCACATCCTCCCCGGTGCGGTCAAAGTAGGGCATGACAAATGAGCTGATTCACCCGAACAAATGCATTCAATGCAGCTGTATTAATGACCCGGATGTTCAGATGTCAAGGGGGAGAAAAGTTGTTTGTTACGTTTGCAGATCCTTATGCTGATTGTCGCCATGCGGAAAAAGATCGCAGTATCGTGTTTGCCTCCTTTCGTAAACGGCTGGCCAGATCCGCTCAGATGCCAACATGTCAAATGGAACTCCGTACGATCCATGCCGATCGGTCTTCTCCTCTAAAAGCAGCAGCTGAATCCCACCACAGAGTTAGACCCATGTTACGACATCAAGATTGTTTGGCGACAGGAACCTGGCCACGTGATGCTGGACGAAACTCCTGATCGACCTTACCCAGGTGAAGTTTAATATATTGAAACGGTGTGCGTACATCGTTTGACAGCACTTCAATTCATGATCGTAGCCGAGTTACGACATATAAAAAAGAAAATAAGTCCTAGCCCACAACCTTGTTTGCCTCGAGAAATCTCGAGCAATAGGGTATGTCGGACGACAGCGCGGCCAAACATTCTCAAATTTTTGAATCATCATGCTTGCATTTTGTTTACCGGGTTGAGATCAGAGGCGCGGGAGGCGCACTCCTGTAAAGCCCTCCTGTATCTGAGGATCCAAGACGCCATTGCACACAACTGATGTTTTGCGGCCGGAGAGCCACGCGCTCGCCTCGTTGTTTGATCAATTTTGTTGCATCAGCGCGGATGCGAAGAGGTCCGAAACGGCCCCAACGCCCAAAACCGTCACAAAAGAAAAAGGTACGGGCTGCCCTCGTGGCTAGCCGTGAGCAAAGAGCGCAATTAGCGCACGCCCAGAGCTGAACGAAAGGGAGAGTCCTAGAGGCTGGGTGCCGTTCGCAAAATGGAAAGTGATCGGCGCGGCGAAGGGAATTGGGCGCCTCTACGGGGACTTGGGACGCACTTGGGATGGCGATGGGCTTGGTGGAAGGGGGAGCCGATGGGATGCATCTGTGATCTGCAGAGCCTCTCCTTTTCCCTGGGCCCAGAGGCGTTCCTGGTGGGTCTGCTTGCTTCTTTCACTTTACGGTCACTTTTTTTCCCTTTGCCATCCGACCACTGAACGTGACCCGAGCTGATGTGAGTCTGCCGGTGGGAGCATAGGTCTAGCTCTGTAAGCGAAACGGTAGGCTTGAACATGTCACCCGGCCAGCGAGTTTGACCATCAATTCTCCACTCCACGGCATCATGGCTGCTGCTTTGCCCGCCGAGAACTTGTTTTGCCAGGAAATGAAACAAGGATGCACCGAGATGGACTTCCGCGAGTGCGCCACTGAGAACACTGTGCAGCCTGTGTCACGGCGCCCGCTCAACAACCATCGTCAATTCTTCCTCTGCCCTTCGCTGCGTCGTGCAGAAAGATAATCGTGCATGGGCGCGTGCATGGACGCAAAAAGAACTCTCTGTCGATTTCAGTGACACTCCGAGATTTGTGTAGCGCTCGCTTAGGTTCTTGTGAGAAGCTTCAAGAGCTATAGAACGGATGGTGGCATCCGTCAGCCCACATCATGCCGCTATTGAGGAGTGCAGATGAAGATACAGTAGTGATACGGTCCTACCGATACATCTCCCTCTTCAGCTAATAGTTCGTCTTCCCAAAGCGGACTAATTCAAACCACAAAGGCTTCTACGCCCGGACTGCGGGGTGCTTTTGTGGACTGACAGACCGACACGTCTTCTCCAAGCCCTCTTAATCTTGTATACAACTGTTCGTATAACCTGCAGTGATTTCCAGAGCCTAATTTGAGAGTATTGGAACGCATTGATTCTGTAGATCACTTGTAATTTGAAGTGAATTCCTTCGAGCACGTTCTCTTCCACATCTATGAAAATCGTATCTGATATTGATTTCACCATTGCCTCGGGTCAATTCTAAGGATAGTGCGTAGCCTTGACAACCACCTTCTCCCTGTGGCATTTCATGCCTCGATATCGACCGTTTTCCAGGTCGTCGTATCTACACCGATGGCATCCGCCGCGCTCTTGAGCAACGAATAATCGTAGTAACACCGCACTCCGTGAATCTGAAGGCCATCAGAGCCCGCGCCCGGGTCAGCCTTGCCAATACTGTAGACAAAGTACTGCGGAACCTTCACCTCATTTCCATCCTCACGACCACGCAAGCTGCGAATCAGTTCCATATGAAGCGTATACGTGCCGGTTGCTTCGTCAGAGAGTAGATGCAAGCTCAGGCACTCCCCCGTCGTCTTCCCGAACGATCCATATATCTGCTGATAGAAAACCCAGATCTTCGATGCGCCTTGGAGCACTTTGCCGTCAGGAAATGTGATCGTAGAAGAGTCAGCGTAGAAACGCAGAGGGTCGGTATGGTATAAGTTATCGAAGCCGACGGAATACTTCTGGTAAAACTTCAGAACCGGATGTGGTGTTGCCAGATCAGCCTCTGAGATGGGTGCCACGAAAGAAAGCGTTGTTGATGACATTGCTAGCATTCTTGTTTCTAAACTGAACGAAGCAACTCGGATTAAGCTATTGCTGGCGTCAAGAAGGGGTGCGTGCAGAATATATCTGTTGGAACATGTCTTCAGTGCGGTTCTCTTGCACGAGATTTACGATGGATAAGCTTTATATAAGCCTTTTTCCGGCGTTCCATGCCAATTTCGACGGAAGATATCGCTTTACCGCATATAATATTGCTATGGTAGGCTATTCGACCGAGACCTAGTGTGTATGTTGCAGTTGCTGACGTGAATTGCCTTAGCGCGACAAGCCTGCAGACAGACGTTCCATCAATACACCGTGGTGGAATTCCGACTCAAGTTTCGATATCGATTGTTAGATCCGTCGGCAAGACCTCTCTCGGCTGCGTATAAGCAATGAAAGGAAAATTTGTAGTCGTCGAACAATCGGCGTTTCCAAGGTCCATCATGTTTGGCTCTTGGCTCGCTCTTGCTGCCACTGCATGAGTGAACTACACCCACAAAGTCTGAATCATTCACGATGAGGTAGACAGTCGTAAGAGCTGTGGATACAAAGAGGAAGTAAAGGTTACATTCAGACTACGGGCTAACCGCAACCTCTGTCGCTACGATTATCGACCTCAAGCCTCCATTATCGAAACCTTCAACTTTCATATGCAATCACAGCCAACCACCCACCACCAAGTTACAAACACATCAAAACGTAGCAAATAGGCGCCTTCAGACCTCTGTGTTAATCAGGAGGATGAACAAGATTCCGCAGTCCCGAGTTGCTTGTTGGGCTCGGAGAACCTTAGTATTGTTCTCGAGACAATGCTTGCCGAAAACAGACAACGGCATGGATGACATTCTTCTTTTCCTACGACGTGGCTGTGAAAAGTACGGTACAATATGAATCTATGTCTATTATTCCAGTTCTTATATCTTCTCTCAAACTTGCCAGTCTTCTACAAAACTTCATCGACACTTTCTCCCTTTCAAATCCCCTATGTAACGACTATTAACCAGCTCCGAAATACTTCGACTCCAACTAAAGAACCTTTCAGAACATTTACCTTGATCCATTCGAAGAAATGTCTCTAGCCAACGCTACATATCCACCGCCGGCTGATCCATTCACCCAGCCAGTTACCCTCCTCCTGCCGGACGGAACGCCCTTCAACGTTACGATGGACGACTTCGCTCAGATGCACTTTTGGGGCGTCAACATGGGCATACTCTACGGTATTGAGACTGGTATGACAGTCATCACCATTGTGGCATACGTCCTCCTTGTGCAAACCTCGAAGCGCAAGACCATGGCGTACGTGCTCAACATGCTGGCTCTCATCTTCAACTTGATCAAGAGCCTCCTGCTTTGCGTTTACGTGGCAGGGCCATGGCAGAACCCATATGCATACTTTGCTGATGATTGGTCTCTTGTTCCGCGATCAGCGTATGCAAATTCAATTGCTGCGAGTGTCGCCAAGGTCGTGCAGCTGAGCTGCATGGAAGCATCACTGGTCCTCCAAGTCAACACTATTTTGTGTACTTCAGTCAGGCGTCGCCGATGGCTGCTTGTTGCCCTCAGCATGGCTATTGGCTTGATGGCTATCGCATTTTCTTTTGCCTTGATGGTCGTCAACTGCAAGGCTATCATGGATTTGGAATCCGGGTACGACTTCGAATGGCTTACCAATGCAGCGAGTATCACAGTTACGATCAGCATTTGTTTCTTCTTCGTCATCTTCACCTCAAAACTAGGATACGTGCTCCTGCAGCGTCGCAAAGTTGGTATCCGGAAGTTCGGACCAATCCAGATCCTCTTTGTCATGAGCCTGCAGACGATGATCATTCCGGCGGCTTTCTCAATTATTGAATTCTGGGTCACCATCGACGATTTGTACACACTGACTCTCTGTCTCACCTCCATTATGCTGCCACTCTCAACGCTTTGGGCTCAAACTCCACTCGATGAGAATAGAGCATCTGGTCGGAGTTACACCCCAGCAAGGAAGCCTCTCATCAACTCCTATGGATCAGATTTACAGCCTTCTCCTCAAAAGACAGGATTCAATATGTCTAAGAGCGATGACGTGCTTCTTTCTGGGACATCTAGCGAAGCAGAGAAAGATGTGGAGTCACAGATGAACAACATCAATATCATCATTTCAAAGTCTTGAGATGCATCGACGGCCACCTTGAGGATTACTCCTATGGGATCGAAGTACACGATTGAATTGCTTGGGCTTGGGATACACTAAAGGATACAAGAGTCATAGCTTTCGATGTTGATCTTGGAGAGTATTCATGGAAATCGGTATGGATATACGCTCAGGAAGATGACTATTACTCGATGAGCTTGTAACTTAAAAGCACACGAATGGAAGGCACAAGGTCTCCATGTTCATCTCAGACTTTATTCTCAAGTTCGAAAATGAAGTGATCTAGCATAATAGTTTCATTCTATAAAGTGGCAGTTACATAATGGTAAGGTGTAGCTTGCCATTCGTTCCAAAAGCCGTCTGTTTAACGCATGATGCCTCTATGATTTACATCGTGGACTCCGCATCACTCTCATCATACAGCTCCGCTTTCTTCCTCCTTTCTTCAGCCATCTCGTTGTAAGTGGCCCAGCTCAAAATCATGAAGGCCAGGATGATGAACAATCCGCCTATAACGCTCGCTGCCGTTAAGGGAACGTACAACGGTGGGGGCAACATCTGGTCTAGAACCGCAACAATGAAGATCGTCAACAGAGCCGCCACACTACTCAATACAGGACTCGTAAGGCTGATAAGAATCAAGAAACTCCCCGAAAAGACGGCATTGGCGAGAACGGAAATGGCTAGCATCCACGCCTGCTCGCCGCGCGGAAGCTGAAAGGTCTCGATGCCTAGATAGTGAAGAATGGGCAGGGGGATCCACAAGACGAGCAGGGTGAAGGAGCCGATCATGCTGCCGAAGGTGTTTGCGAAAATCATGCCGCGGCCGGGGCTGCACTCGTCGGGCGGGCACGCCACGCGCTTGTACAGCACCTCGTAGAGTCCGTACAGCACGCTGCCGACCGCCATGATGATGTTGCCCACCACGCGCTTCGCCGCGTCATCGGCGTGGCTGTCGTCGTGGTGCGGCCCGCCCGCCCCGCCGCCCGACTTGTTGCCGTGCTTCGCTGTTGACTCGCCGCCGTACGATACCACGAGCACGCCGAAGATGGCGATGCCAACGGCCAGGACCTTGGACACGCGAATCGTGTCGCGAAGCAGGCAGATGCTAAAGGCGTAGGCGAAGAAGGCGCTGCAATTGTAGATCGCCGAGAGGTCCGACGCGGTGGTGAGGTTTACGGCAATGTACCACGATATTCCAGCAACGGTCAGGGAGCACGTAACGATTGCCGTTGTGCGGAACATGTATCGCCAGGGAGACTGTTCGGTCTGACGAGTGGTGAGGTGCAGAGTCTGATGATGGACCATCTGCGCTGTCTGCCGTATTTGGCGTATGTGTTGATTCCAGAAGACATCCCAAGGAAGATGCCATTTTTGTAGTCGGAGGATGAGGAATTGGAAAGGCCACAATAGAGACCATGAGCCGTGATTGAAGTATCTGTCCGAAACAAGTTAGCATCTGCGTCTTTCCAATCAGCACGGTAATGATAGTACGTACAGCATACAATAAGACTTTTCCCAATGCAAATGCTTCGTAATATACACTGCAGTTTCCGTCTGCACCGCGAAAGATATCAAAGTCAGCACTAAGAATATGCTCGCGAGGACGTAACGCCGCTTGGTAGCCAATTTGGCCTCTAGCTCCGGATCACGCTCATGCAACCTCGAGTGCCGGCTCGCATCTCGAGGCCGCGGTGGAGAATCATAGGCAGGCAGGTCTTTGGACGCCAGCAACGGTTGAGACGATCTCCCTTCATCGTGCCGCTCTAAGGATGACCGCAGGTCTGAAGGCATGCTGTCTTCGTTGTCGTCGTCTTCCCAAATCTCGTTGTTCCAGTCGTCGAATGTCTCTTCCTCGTTGGCAAACGCATTCGGGTCAGGCAGTTTGTCCTGACCACTGTTCGATCCAGCTACGGCGCCTCGCCCAGCAGCATTGGCTTGTGAGGCTGGCTGTATGAGGGTGAAAGGTGACGAAGTGCGTGAGTGCTGCCGTGATGAAGGTGGAGAGAGGTGGACGGGGGAGCTGAAGGTTTCTGAAGAGGCCGATGCGTGGTCTTTATCTGCAGAGGATCTTTCCGGGTGAAGTCGTGCGAATGGCTGAGAGGACAGATTCCGCGCGGCTTCGGGAACGTTTGTAGGCATGCAAATGGGGTCGGGCGAGGAATGCAAAGATACGGCGCAGACGGAGGTTTAAGGAAAAGGCTGTTTGGTTTGAGATTAGCGACCCACCACTTTCCAAAGGTTGCTTTACGGTTTTCGAGGTTGACGTGTCGAGGGCACGCGGATGCAGTGTCTCATGGGTCCCGGGCTTAGCGGGTACCAAAGGGTAGGGCTGTTTTCCCACTGGATTTGGCCCAATGGTTGGCCCAAGACAGTAATTGGCAGCGTGACTTCCCATAAACACCTGTTCTGCACTCATTCATCGGGCACACGACCTTTGCTCAAGGCCAATGGCCGCCTGAGGTGGTTAATCTGACCGCAAGCACATTGCCTCATATCCGCTATATCATTACTGTATCGTAACTCTCTCGGGGCAACGGCGCGAGATATCTGAGTAACTTGGCTACCGTATCGTACCCCTCTGCCAGCTCTGCGACGCCCTATGATGATGATGTACATTCTGTTGCTCCAATCTGGTTTGTTACAACAGTCTCTTCCCCAGTCACTTTCTGGTTCTTAATTCTCTTCTTTCGCTTCGCAAATCCGTCTCAAACTGCTGCCACAATGCCTCTCGTCGCTCAACGTCCCAAGAACCGCATCATTCTTGGTCTGATGACTTTTGGGCCTGACCGCAAAGCCGGAGCCCGAATCGATTCCTTGGGCGAGTTCGGCCAAATCCTAGATTACTTCCAGCAACAGGGCTACAATGAAATTGACACCGCTCGAGTGTACGTCGAAGGGAAGCAAGAAGCTTTCACCGCGCAAGCGAAATGGAAAGAACGTGGCCTGACGCTGGCAACCAAGCATTATCCCACGCAACCTGGCATGCATACTCCCGACAAGATCCGCGAGGCTCTTGAGACGTCTTTGAGAGAGCTACAGACCGATACTGTCGACATCTTCTACCTTCACGCTGCCGACAGAAGTGTGCCATTTGAGGATACTCTCGCTGAAGTGAACAAGATGCACAAGGAAAGCAAATTCGTGCAGCTGGGCCTTTCGAATTTCACTGCATTCGAAGTCGCGGAGGTTGTCATGATTTGTAGACAGCATGGCTGGGTCCGTCCAACCGTTTTCCAGGCCATGTATAACGCAATCACGCGCGTTATAGACCCGGAATTGATCACGGCGTGCCGAAGATACGGCATGGATATCGTCATTTACAATCCACTCGCTGGCGGCCTGCTCAGTGGGAAGTATAAGCTGAACGAGATACCAACTGATGGACGATTTTCCGACACCGATAAATCAGGAGGCTCATTGTATCGTGGTCGGTACTTTAAAGACGCCTCGTTCGATGCTTTAAGCATGATCGAGCCCGTTGTCAAGAAACACAACCTTACGTTGATAGAGACTGCGCTGAGGTGGTGTGTACATCATTCGCAACTAAAGATCAAAGATGGCAACGACGGCATCATAATAGGCGTCAGCAGCATCAAACAACTGGAGAGCAATTTGACAGACTTGGAGAAAGGGCGTTTACCGGAAGAGGTTGTCAAGACACTTGACGAGGCATGGCTAGTTTGTAAGGGCACTGCTCCGAACTACTGGCAAACGGATCTGGTTTACACCTATGACACTACAAAGGCTTTGTTTGGCTAGATGAATGTCGTGATTTGAATATGGATGGTTTGACAGAACAAGGTTGCAATTTCTGTTCGACTGGGCTTCCTCCTCGGCAAACCGAAAGAACATACCTTAGGTGACGATTAATCGTCATCTTAAGTGAAACAGAGCCGAGTCGTTGCTTTCAGGCGGAGTGGCAAACTCTTCCAATCGCTATCCCATAGACTGCGATCCGCTGCTTCGATTCCGCTCTTTACGTCAGCGCGTACTCGCTCTCCGGATGCTTTACTTCAAGCATCGTGCTTACTCCTTTATTCATCGCCGATACATTCGGCCAGCTAGAATCGTGGCTCTAATAGCTATCGCCGTTAGGAAACGACAAAGCTTTCTCACCAGCTTCAGGCGTAGTATTCGAGCAGACGGACGGTCCGACGTTCTGCATGAAGCAATAATGCCTAATTTTCTCCTGCAAACTCAATATCAGCTGGCTGCTAGGCAACAACCTTGACGCAAACTCATCGCCCGGTTCTCCATTTAGGTTGTTGCTAGTACCAGGCCAACTTATGAAAGGTCCTTACCATGCATTGAGGAGCTTGATTCCTACTCGTAAATGCTACGAGACTTAATTATCCTTGAGTCGGTCTCGTCTTTCTGGGAAAGCGAGTGGCCAGGGCTTCATGTTCAGACTTGCAAAGACAGTGACGAGCTGCAGATTTTCTTTTTGATCAGCTCTCATAGACTTCTCAACTGAAAAGTCTGAGGCAGCCTGATAGGATGAGCTGGATGGGACTCGTATCTTTGTCCGGATGGCTGCTCGTGGGTTATGTACCATCTCAGCAAGGTCAACGAGTGCATTTTGAACATGTGGTTGAGGAAGAATGGCGAGGCACGGCAGATGAAATAATAGGCAGGTCGAGAACAGAAGGCGGGCCGACGCCACAATCATTCAGCCCAAAGCGGAGGAGGCGTCGCGGGTTCTCCATTTAAGGCACGATTTCCCCTGGCCATCTCATCGAATGAAACCGCAATAATCCCCGGACGCCTGTTAACGTGGCTGCCATTAGATGCGAAATTTGCCGCTGATTCATTTACCTGCTTTTTCGGAGGGCATGGTGTCGGCCCATTCCAGTAAAGCTTACAAGGTTGCAGGAGCTAGGAACAAACTTAAACTTACAAAGCTTCGGGGGACGGACCAGCCATCTCCACCACGATTCGGGATACATCCAATACTTTGACGTCGTGGCGTCCAAATGACCTTGATCTTCCGCTGTGTGCAACCATGCACTGGCGCAGAGCCAATATCGTCGCCGCCAATTGCGGGATTTCCTCTCGGGCACGATCGCCTGATGTACATGGCACTCTTGGTGATATGCTCTAGATGCAGCCAGGCCGTGGACTATGTGGCTTGAAGGGGGACCACTTGAAAGTTGGAGTGACAATGTCGTGAACCCTTTTATCTTCATCTCCGCCCGCGTCTGGGCCAAGCTGACCGTTGCACATATATCTCCGCTTTTCGTACGAAGTATGTGACGATGCTGTCTTCAAGCTGAGAATGTTCTCGAGACCTTGATTCTTCAGGACCACCTACCATCCGTTCCATGATTTCACAATAAACTACCCATGTATTGGGGAGCTCTAGCGGCGTTCTGCTGCTGCAGTCTTGTCGGATCCGCGTTCGCTCAAAGTCAACAACTCGATGACTCGTCTTTACCTAGTTGTGGGGTGAGTAGAAACACGTTTCTCAGTTTCATGAAACTGCCTTCACTCTTTAAAGCGGAATGCACCTCTCACCTCTAATCCCGCATTTGTCTTCCCACAAAGCAACAGAAAGAGGTGGACAACGCCCGGCGCACGACTCCTCCGATCTCTTTCGATGCCATCATCATCAAAACGCTTCGGCTTGCGTCCTAGTACGATGTTGCTTGACATAAACTGACAATTTCCAGCAATATTGCGTCCAGAATGCCACAGCCTACGCCAAATCGATTGGCAAATGCCTTAAAGGAGAGAATCCCTATTGCCTGTGTCAAAGAGCAGATTTCGACGCGAAAGTGAAAGCTTGCGCGAACACAACATGCACTGCGGCATCAGACCTAACTACCGTGGATGCATGGACGGATGCACTTTGTGCAAATGCCGTACAACCCAATTGGGCTCATAATAATACTTCTCAACCTACATCTTTCTCGAATTCAACATTTTTGACCGCCATTCCATCTAGCTCATTCACACCGATCGCCACCGCGTATATAACGGCGACACCAACAGCCAACGCAACGGCTGCGACAGGAATAGCCAATGCAAACTCAAACACTAAACTCAGCCTTGCCCCGGTGATAGGAATAGCCCTCGGCATTCCACTAGCCGTCATCTTGGTCGTCAGTCTTGTCGTGTTCTTATGGCAAACCCGCCGGAATGCGAAGAAAAAGACGGAGGAGGAAGGGCCAGTCAATGACGTGAAGCCTATGACGCCGATTCACGAGATTGACGGCTCTGAGATCCCGACTGAGCTGCCAGCACCATTCAAGGGATCAACATTCCCCTTGACCAGAGTGGGAGAGTCTCGATCAGTCTCAGATATAATGAGCGATGGGGATTTTGATTGGAATAGCTCTCGAACACACATTCTTGAGAGAGTGGGATCAGATGCGCTGAGCATAGGGCCCATTAGCCCGCTGGCACCAAGCTCAAGGGATGGGAGTCAGCGTTAAGCGACATAAACAACTACCCTGAGCATCAGCATTTGGAATTGAGGGTAAAAAGGCATATACATGTACGAGTCATGACAGCAAATCCGTAGTCTTGCAATTACGATACAGTGTTGAGCGCAGTAATTCCAAGGTTGGGGGAGAAAGCTGAAAATTCGGCATCAATCAGCAAGGCTGAGAAGACGGCGCCGATATGGATGGACATGATGGACATGATGGAACAATAGTAATTCAATTCAATTAAATTAAATCAGACACATCTCATGTCAATCATACTAGATCCTTCATGCTCGCCACTCATGCAGCTTGTCGTCAATTAAACTAGGTATCACCGATCCGGTAAAGGGCCAGATGTAGATCCGCGTCGCGTTTTGGCCCAGCCGATCGGACTCAGGTACCATCTCAATTCACTCCCACCAGCAAGCCTCTCAAGTACGCACGCAAACAGGCATTTCGCTGTCTATCCCCCTCAACACTTGGACTGAGTGAATTCTCCATTATTGCATTCCGGTCGGCAATTCCCTAATGGCCTATGAAATGCAGCACCTAGGCGGTCGCGGTAGGCTCCGGATGCGCTTCCAATCTTTTGAACTTCCCACTGACTAGGTTGCAGCCTTCAATCACGAGCCGTCCAGCAACACAGAAGCAGAATACGATCGCCTGCGCAATCTAGCCCGCCAAGAGATATCTAAAAAGCAATCGATAGGAGCCCAAGCACACCAAGCCTACGAGTCCGGCGACGGTGGCCGCGCTCACGAGCTCTCCGAACAGGCCAAGCAGCATGGCGCCCAAGCAGACGCGTACAACAAGCAAGCCTCCGACTACATCTTCCGTGCGAACAATGTCAACGTGCCCTCTGACACCATCGACTTACACGGCCAGTATGTCGAGGAGGCGGAACGCATCCTGTCTGACCGGATACGCTACGCGCAGAGCCAAGGGCAATCGCACCTCCATGTCATTGTCGGCAAGGGCAACCATAGCGAAGAGCATGTGCAGAAGATTAAGCCGGCGGTCGAGAAGCTCTGCAACGAGCTGGGCCTGAGTTACAGGACCGAGGAGAATGCCGGCAGGATGTACGTTGACTTGCAAGGTGGAGGCGGAGGCTATGTGAATCAACCGCCACCGCCGCTGCCTGGCAACTTTGGCAATCAGTATGGCCAGGGCTACACTGGCGGTGGATATGGAGGCGGGTATGGAGGCGCAACACAACAGCAGCAACAGCAGCAACAACAGCAGGAAGAGGAAGACCTGGTTTCCGGCATTTTCAAGTGCTTGAAGGGGTGCTGTACGGTTATGTGAAACAATCTAATTGGAAGATGAGGAGCTGCGTGTGTGATTACATCGTGAAGATTGGGTTTCGTATACCTCATCCGCAAAAAAAAGGATGGATGAGGTTGCAACGATTTGACTGACTTGGATACCCTCAAAGTAGAACGGTTACTCCATACATAGAAATGTACAACAACACCGAATTGGCAAGAAGCCCTTGGCAAGGTAGATATCTTCCATGAATTATATATATATTTTCTCTTAGTAATGCGTCCTTACTTCATAAGAAGCGCATAGGAGCGTTCCAGTATCACAATGGAAAGTCTCGTTGCTGGCTTTGGTCAGCCTTACCAGAAGCTCAAGTGGCCCGTGCGGATTGGCGTATCCCGACCAGCCGACCCTGACGCGACTTCAATATTGAGAGACGCGCGAAATCAACCCCACCAAACAACCAACCGTACATCCTCATCAAGATGCCACGGTATGTCGTTGAGGTAGAATATCAGGCAATGTATTTCGCTGACATGTCTATAGAGAGATCATTACAATTCAGGCCGGCCAATGCGGCAACAGTGGTACGTGTGCAGTCTGCTCTACAGCATTCATCCCACCCCTTTGGATGTTGGCGCACAACAATGAGTGATGTGTGAATGCTAACGCGTATACTGTAGTCGGCAGTCAGTTTTGGCAACAGCTGTGTCAGGAGCACGGCATTAATCAAGATGGTAATCTCGAAGACTTTGCGACAGAGGGCGGTGACAGAAAGGATGTTTTCTTCTATCAGGTATGAAGGTGTCTTCCCAAGTATTTTCAAGCAAACGACTAACGTTTCGCAGTCGGACGATACGAGATATATTCCTCGCGCGATCTTGCTAGATCTGGAGCCTCGAGTGATCGGTGCCATCCAATCTGGCCCTTACAAGAATATCTACAACCCTGAAAACTTCTACGTCCACAGAGAAGGCACCGGTGCTGGTAATAACTGGGCCGCTGGCTATTCAATGGGCGAACAAATTCATGAAGATGTTATGGACATGATTGACAGAGAAGCAGACGGAAGCGATTCGCTCGAGGTACGGCTGCCGAATCAATGCGTTTGAGACTGATCTGACTGGATTCAGGGTTTCATGATGCTGCATTCCATAGCAGGCGGAACCGGCTCGGGTCTAGGCAGTTTTCTGCTCGAACGACTGAATGACCGATTCCCAAAGAAGCTGATTCAAACGTACTCTGTCTTTCCGGATACTCAAAACGCCGGTGACGTCGTTGTACACCCATACAATAGTCTCCTCACAATGAAGCGCCTCACCCAAAGCGCCGATAGCGTTGTTGTTCTTGACAACGGTGCTCTTTCGAGGATAGCAGCCGACCGTCTACATGTTCAAGAGCCGTCTTTCCAACAAACCAATCAACTGGTCTCCACTGTCATGTCGGCTTCTACAACAACGCTGCGATACCCTGGTTACATGCACAACGATCTTGTTGGCATCGTCGCATCTCTCATCCCCACTCCACGATGCCACTTCCTCATGACATCCTACACGCCTTTCACAGGCGACAACGTCGAGCAAGCAAAGACGGTGCGGAAGACAACAGTGCTCGATGTTATGAGAAGACTTCTCCAACCCAAGAACAGAATGGTGTCTACTACGCCGTCAAAGAAGAGCTGCTACATCAGCATCCTTAACATCATCACCGGTGAAGCTGATCCTACAGATGTGCACAAGTCGCTACTAAGAATACGCGAACGACATCTTGCCACGTTTATCCCGTGGGGTCCCGCATCTATCCAAGTAGCACTCACTCGAAAGTCTCCATATATTCATACTTCACACAGAGTGTCGGGCCTTATGCTTGCGAATCATACGGGTATTGCCACGCTGTTCAGAAGAATTGTCCAGCAGTATGATCGACTAAGAAAGAGAAATGCGTTTTTGGAACAGTACAAGAAGTATTCCCCATTCGAGGAGGGGTTGGGCGAGTTTGACGAAGCTAGAGCCGTGGTGATGGACTGTGTGAAGGAGTACGAGGATGCCGAGGACGCAGATTACCTCACCAAAGACTCCGGAGGCGGTGCAACTGCTGGAGCGGATGTGGGATCTTAATGATTAGACGTATTGACATTTTGGCGTTGGTGGGAAATAATCATATCCCGGAACAGCCAACGAAGACGCGTCTATTTCTGCTCCTCAGTCTATGCACTACTACAGCTTCTTGATGCCTTCTTCCACCTTTCCAACCCAGTCAATCTCAGGCCAATCACAACTTTTGGCCAGCAATACCGCCAACTCTTCTAACTTGCTCTGATCAACTTCGTCGAAGCCGGCAAGCTCTGCACAGTCAATGTCAATGATAGCTACTAGCTCATCACCGTTGAACAAAATTGGCACGACAACCTCGCTTTTACTTGCACCATCGCAGGCAATGTGTCCCGGAAAAGCTTCGACGTCTTTCACGACAAGGGTCTTCCTCTTACTCGCAACGGTTCCACAGACGCCTTTGCCGAATGATATCGTCTGGCAAGCTACCTGTCCATGGAAGGGGCCTAATATCAGCTGATTCGGCACAGTAGGATCGAGCGTGTAAAAGCCGGCCCAGTTAACGGACCGGCTGGGTTCGGGAAGGGCATGAAAGGCGTGGTAGAGGAGAGAGGCGGTGTTGGCGAGATTGCTCTCACGAGAATGTCAGCGCCCAGTACTTTTCTCAAGGTGTGGCTTTATCTGTACGAACCAGACCCAGTTTCTCTGCCCGTCGAAGAGTGCGGCTGCTTGCTCGAGGACTTGAGCGTAAGCTTCCTCCTTTGTGATGCCAGAGGCGAAGGTGGAGGCTTCAGCGTGGACCTGATTGAGTTTTTTAGTGTCGCTGAGATTCGGAGAAGCTCCTAGGATTTGAAAGTACACACCATGGTTGTCCGTCGGAGCTTTTGGCAATTCTAGTGAATGTGTGACGCTCATGGCACGATTTGTATGTAGGCTTGCACTGTCATCCATGTTAGCCAAGTAATCCCTGTCGACGCTAAATGCGCCACCAAAGGGCTACTAGAATGACATCAGAAGGCTGAGCTCTCGCCTTCCATCGCCATTCTCTAGAATGCCAGATTCAGCAGGAAGAATTGGCGTGCCGATGCGCATGACGAGGATTGAATACGAGATCAATGGTGCCAGAATCTTGATCCCAAAGATCAGCGTCATAATTCCTTGCTATCAGTGGCCGAAGCAAACTGCTGTTCCACGCTGCCCCGAATTTCGCCTTGTGACGTTACCTTTCGATGTCATAACCTCATCAGCCAGAGACAACCCTCGCTTAGCCTTGGTCTAAGGGAAGTTGCAAATGGAAGGCCACAGATATAATTATATGTGAGATCCGTGCTACATAACTTGCAGACTTCATCCAAAACTTTCTACATCCTCCTAGTCTTACAACCCACTTGTGAACTACCTCTTAAATCGATATACAACCATGGAGACTGTGAGAAACGCCGTTAGCTCCGCATTTGGCAGCAGTAACAACTCTGCGCAGAACGAAACGAACGGTACCGAGCCTGTTTCTGGCCAGACTGGAGCCGGCACCGCCAATGAGCCGTTTGATAAAGGCAACGAGAATGAAAACGGTGAGTACCTTAGTTGAATGGTGAACCATGCTGTCGCCAATTCATTCTCAAGCAATATATTTCAGCAAGACATGCGGACTACACATGCCTATATGCATCCTTATTACCTGAGAACTCTTTCCACTCTCATTTTTCCAGTCTTGCACACGATCCAAACGCGTCCCTCAATCAACCCACTGACTACTCACAGTTACAAACGAATCATCTAATACCACGTCCTCTGACACAGCCACAAGGACTGAAGACCAGCCTGCTGAAGACCTAGCCTCAAAGACTGAAGACCAGCCTACTGAAACCTCCAATGCTCCTCAGTCCCAAACCGTCGACCCCACTAAAGCTGAAGCGGAAAATAAAGCTGAGTACACGACATCGAACCCTACAGCAGACGACTCAGCTGCCAATGCGGACTCGGGAGACGTCAAACACCCTGCCAACGAAGATGAGAGGCAAGAGATGGCGCGTAAGGGTGAGCTTCCAAAGGATCCCAACGACCATTCGGGAGAACCGATGAAGATGCACGATGATAGCGAGCATCAGGAGGGTGGCGATGACAGCAAGGACCAAGCAGAGGGAGAGAAGCACGATGATGGTAAAGACAAGGGTAAGCGCTACTTCACACTGTTTAATGGTTCTTAGAAACGCATTGCTGACCATTTGCGACTGCCTTAGGAACCGGAGAGAAGTGGGTTAAGACCTCTGGCATGGCAGCCGACGGCGGTGACTTCGATGCCACCAAGCCTGGCGCTGGACGTGAGGCAAACAGGCTGATGGAGCAGAAGGGCATCCATAAGGAGGATCCCTCGGAGCGAGGAAAGGTCACGGCTACCAACGACGATGACGAAAAGGCTGCCACAGGATCCAAAGGTCCGGGCCCAATGGAGAAATTGAAGGATAAGCTCCATATTGGAACGGGAAGTCATGGTAACCAGCAATCCGTTTAAGGGAGCTGCGTGCAGCGCTGTGGGAAAGCAAATGTGACAACTTGGTTCGGATTAGCGAGAATGGCACGACAGGCGAAGACGAAAATTAATTTCTTTCCTG
>Ga0335073_10003203_pt1 | contig 22743 bp, 19 predicted proteins | sample Lox_Sample_22_FD_207093 | JGI IMG/M metagenome (GOLD analysis project Ga0335073, IMG submission 207093) | Soil microbial communities from Loxahatchee National Wildlife Refuge, Florida, United States - Lox_Sample_2.2 | ecosystem: Environmental > Terrestrial > Soil > Wetlands | place: USA... | reverse complement strand
CGCGCGGTTTTCCCCGACGTGCTGGGCACCCGGGCCTGGGTGTTCCACTGGGCCAAGCCCTTCTACGCCCACGTGGACGACGAGGACGAGCGGGTGAGCGTGCTGCTTGGCACCACCGAGATGCTCCGCTCGGGTACCACCTGCTTCCTCGACATGGGCGCGCAGAACGACGCCGGCCTCACCGCCCGGGCCGCTGCCTCGGTGGGGATGCGCGGCATCGTCGGGCGGCACGCCGCCGACCGGATGCCTGCCGAGATCCCGCCGGGCTGGTCACCGGAGATGCTCAGGCACCACTTCTTCCCTGACCACACGACGGCCCTTGAGGTGCTGGCCGCGCAGGTGAAGGAGTGGAACGGCTACGGCGACGGCCGGATCCGCTGCTGGGTCAACATCGAAGGCAAGGAGCCGTGCAGTCTCGAACTGCACATCGGGGCCAGGGAACTGGCCGCCGACCTCGGTGTCGGCACGACCTACCACCTGGCTACCAGCATCGAGGAGGCATGGGTCAGCGAGCAGCGTCATGGCTGCTGGCCGGTGACCCGGATCGCTGCTCACGGTGGCCTCGGCGACAACCTGGTGCTGGCGCACGCGGCCGCGCTGACCGAGCCGGAGGTCGGTCTGCTGGCCCAGGCGGGCACGTCGGTGGCGTTCTGCCCGTCGAGTTCGCTCAAGCTGGCCAAGGGGGCCACCGCCATCGGGAAGTATCCCGAACTGCTGGCCGCGGGCGTCTGCGTCGGCCTCGGCACCGACGGGGTCTCGGCCGGCGGCAACCTGAACCTGCACCGGCAGGTGCACCTGATGGCCGGGCTGTTCAAAGACTCCCGCCTCGACCCGGCACTGGTCGGGGCGCGCCAGGCGCTGCGGATGGCCACCATCGACGGGGCGCGCGCCCTCGGCTGGGACGACCAGATCGGCTCTCTCGAGGTGGGCAAGCAGGCCGACTTCGTGCTGTTCGACCTGAACCACCACGAGTGGACGCCCTACGGGGACCCGCTCCAGGCCCTGGTCTGGTCGGCCAGCCCGGCGAGCATCGCCGAGACCTGGGTGGCCGGCCAGGCGCTGCTGCGCGAGGGCCGCGTGATCTGTCTGGACGAGCCGGGCCTGCGCGCCGAGGCCCGCGATCGCGCCGCCCACATCGTCCGCCGCGCCGACCTGGGCCAGCACGTCCCCGTCACCACCACGCTCTACGACTAAGGCGTGCTCAGGCGGGTGTGTATAGGCGGCGGGTGTGCTCAGGAGGTGGGCGCGTCCTGGGGGCCCACCCGCTGCAGCCACAGCCGGACCGCGGCCACATGCAGATTGGCCGCGCGCCTGGCGGCGACGGCGTCCCCGGCCAGAATCGCGTCGGCGATGGCCTGGTGCTGCTGGGCCGAACGGAGCGGCTGGCCGGCCAGGCCCAGCGTGATCCGCCGCGACTCCTCCAGCAGCCCGTTCAGCTCGCGGACCAGCTTGGGCAGCAGGTCACCGCCTGCGGACTCGGCGATCGACATGTGGAAGGCCACGTCGAGCTCGGCCAGCTTGGCCAGATCGGGCGGGTGGTTGTCGACCGCCTCCCGGAACTGCTGGCACGTCTCCGTGACCCTGGCCAGGTCGTCGGCCGAACCGTGCAGCGCGGCCTCTTCGGCGGTCAGCTCGTCCAGGGCGCCGCGTACCTTCAGCAACTCGACCAGCTCGGCCCGGTGCATCTGGAGGTACTTCGCGAATGGCCCGGCGTACCGGCCGACCACGCCTTCCCGCACAAACGCGCCGCGTCCCTGCTGCACGGTGATCAGGCCCATCGCATCCAGGCCGGCGATGGCCTCGCGTACGCTGACCCGGCTCACGCCGAACGTGGTGCAGAGCACCCGCTCCGAGGGCAGCATCGAGCCGGGCGGAAAGTCGCCGCGCTCGATGGCGGCCAGCAACTGCTCACGTACTTGCTGGGTCGGACTCACGTGCTGCACCGAGCGCAGCCCGGGGATCGCTGTCGGCGTAGCCGCCGGGTCTGTCATGAGTCCTCCGGACCCTCCGCCGTCGGCATTCCTTGCCGGCCGGGAGCGCCTACCCACCTACTTACGGACACTGACTTACCACGAGCTGGCTGGCTCCGCCAGGGAGACACACGGGCAAATCAGGAACCGCTGGGCAACGCTTATGCAGATAACACATCTTACATGTTGCCAGTTGCAAAGTCGTCATGTTAAGTCCGAATTTTCAGGACCGAGGCCCGGCCCGGCGCGGCGGGCAGGCCGACACGACCGCACTTGAGCTACCGCGGCCGGATCAGCACGCACGCCTGCATAAAGCTAAATAAGGTATTTATGATAGTAGATGGCTTACTGTCGCCTTCGTCTAATACGAGACGATTAGCGGCATTTAGAGCTTCTCGAGCACGCGCACCGACGCCGGGTTCCGAGTTCTGCACAGGAGACTGAGCACGTTCACCAGACACTCTTCTGACGCATCGAGTCGTCAAGAGAATCCTTCATCCTTCTGGCGGCCGCACCTTCCCTGTCGCGGACCTCGGTACGCAGGTAAGCAAGGGCGCGCAGCCGTATCGGTACAGGCAAGCCGCTGTTCTGGAAGACTCTGACCAGATCCTTCTGCACCGCTGCTCGGATACTGGGCTCATATGCGAGCCGGATGCCCAGGTCAACCAGGAGTTCGCTGCTGGATCCGATCAGCCCGCGCACGAACCGCAGGCCGGTCTTCGTGGTCCGCAGCTCATCACGGATCGCCCCGACGGCCTCGACGTACCAGTCGTTGAGTTTCTCCAGCACCGAGGTCAGCTTCGTGCCGTGCCGCTCGTCTCGCAGGGTTGAGTCCTGAAACAGCGCGGCCATATCGATCAACTCCTGGCAGCGCAGAAGCTGAGAGACCTGGTTGACCAGGGACGGCGCGGCGTCCGGCCCGGAGACCTTCGTGTCGCCTGGCTGGCCGGGCGGGCTCCCCCGCGTGGCGTCCAGGCCATGAGCGATCTTGGTATGCTCCTCGTATTCCTCCCGGATCTGGTCGACCTCAACACGAATGTCGTCCTGTTCTGAACCGGGCATCTCGTACGTGAAATCAAAAGACTCATGCGCGAGCTTGACGGACAAGACGGCGGCCGGCTGTTCCTTCGCTAGATCGCCGGGCCTGAAGCGGATGGACAGCTCGGCCTGACGGCCGGCAGCGGCGGGGCTCTCCTCCAGCTGAGCGTAGGCTCTGGTCACCATCGGCTCTTGGTCTGAGTCTGAGGCTCGGTCGAGCACACCCGACGGGGACTGATAGACGCCTTCGAAGCCTTCTCGGTTCATCACACGGGCTCCCTGCTCCCTATGCGTCATTCTCAGTGCTGTCGTCGTCAGTGCTGTCGTCGTCGCTTCGGTCATCCTGCGGCTGCTCTGGCGGGATTACCTCACCTGCCGGGGGGGCAGCATGCGGTGTGATCTCTCCCAGCTCGAAAGACTGCAGATCATTACCGGCTGTGTCATCCGCCTCCGCACTATCGGCACCGGTTTCACTTCGAGGATGCAGCGGACCGATGGAAAAGTCCACGTCCAGCTCCTTAACTACATGATGGTAATTAGCTCTGACACCACTCCAGAGATTCACTAGTTCCCCAAGATCTATCTCGTGCCCATCGGCATCACCGAGTGAAACCCGGCCCTGTGCCCTGCGCAAGATCGCCAGGTACCACAGGTCAATAGCCTCATGCAGCCAGTCGGCTCGGCGCGGGCCGAGCGGGTCCCTGACCATTTTCAGGGCAAGAGTCTCCGCACCATCACTATCTAGCTCGTCGACCTCCGGAACAACATTTTCCACTAGCCACTCGGTAAGAACTTCCGCCACAAGGAAGTCATCGGTAAAGAATGACTTCATCCAGAATCGGCCTTCCTTCGGGAAAAGCTTAGTCGCCCACTCCACCACGGCCACCGGCACGAAGAGCACGACATGATAGTCTTCTACGCCGTATTTCTGCTGGGCCAGATCCCGCCAACGGCGCACAGCGGGCAGGAGAGTTATCGACCATCTGCCCGTGTCGCCGGTCACGTCGCCAATGACCCCCACCGCCCAGGCGCTGGCGGTGTGCTTGGACTCGCTGATCATGGTCACGAACCGGGCCAGGTCCTCCACGTCGGTACTGCTGCAGGACAGAACGCTCCGCTGCCGCTGCCGCAGCGTGGTCGCCATCCAGTGCGCACAGCGAGTACGCGTCGACGCGGACTCAACGCCGACGAACGAAACGGCGGCGTCGCTGACGTTCTTGAACAGGTCGTTGAGGGTCTCCACCGACAGCAGGGGTCGCTTCAGGCTGGTCGGCTCGGTATCCGTGGCGCCAGGACCTGGCCGATCCGGCGGCCGCCCCGATGGCTTACCACGTTTCCCGGATACCGGCCGGTGCGGGAATAGCAACTGGTCCAGCTCGTACCAGATATCGTTGGTCGCCAGAGCGGGATTATCGTCACCCTCGACCTCATTGTAAGGGACTCTCAACCACGCCGTCGTGTAGCTGCCAATTGTGGTCAGGTAGTACGGCGGTACCTTGTCAGGACATACATCCCTTATGTCAGCATTGAGCATGCACCATCCCCAGCAGTAGACTCGCGGATAGCTGCCGATGAGACTCTTCAGTGCTTCCCGCATTTTCTCGAGCGCTTCGCCCTCCCGGCCGTAACGATCACAGGTAAACCCATTGAACAGCAGCTCACTAGCATCGATGAAGAGTTTCTCGCGCTCACGCACCTCCATCGCCTCGGGAACGAGGTCGGCACATACGACGCGATCCGCCGCGTTGTATATGCCGCAGTCCTGGAGTGCTTTAAAGAGCACCGTGCTAGTGTCGGTCGAAGCTATGGCCCTGATATAGCCCGCCTGCACCAGGCGGGCTATGCACTCGACCGCCCTGGTATCGGGTCCGGGAGCATCGGACGACAGCGTATGTGTTCGCAAGAACTCGACGCGCCGATTGTAGTATCGTAGCTTGCTCCATGCCTTGCTGATATCCCCAACCTTGAACTCAGTGCCGCTGGCGCCTTGCAGAAGGCCATCCCGAATTATGCTCGGCCGGTGGTGATTCATGATTGCCGCACCCCCATCGAGACCGATGAGCAGCGCGACACCGGAGTTGTGTTTCATGAACTCCGCGAACTCTGGGACGTTCACGGGAGTGCTCCCTGAAGTGAACTGATGAAGTTGCTGAACATCCCTGATGAGCCGTCGATGAAGAGCGGCAGTTTATTTCTTGCCGCCATCAGCGAGAGCACCATGGGCGCATCGGGGAAGCCGAGATTCGCGTAGAAGAGCGGCCCGCCCGTGCGGCTGAAGGCCTCTAGAACGTTCAGATGGAAGAAGGAATAGCCACAGATCACCGCAGGATGACCCGACCAAGCACGGACCACTTCAAGAATCGGTTCATCATATCGCGTCACTTCCGAGCTGGTCATATAATTGATGCCGTACTCAAAGGCGCCATGAAGCTTGACGAGGCGTATTCGCGGGCCGTCACTGGGATCTATCCGGGCCAGGACCGCAGCCGCCTGCAGCTCGGGTACGTTCACCACCAGGTAATCGCGTTCCGCATGCAGGCCCGCCGACTCGAATGACTGCTCCAGCAAATTGTCAATGTTGAACGTGAAGATTACGTCCGCATAGCCAGCCAGCACGAGATCGCGCAGACCGTGGTATGGCGAGTCGTTCCGGATGTTCCGCTTCATATAGGGCCTGAGGTAATCAGCACGGGCCGGGCCGGCCCCAAGACTCTGGCAGAACTGGTCGAACCGGAACTGCGGACTGCCCCAGGCGCCGGGCGAAACCGGCAGGATCTGCCGGAGCAAGTCGACGGTCAGCGGAACGCCATCGTGCACCGAGCAGCCCGCGCCAAGCCAGAACGATGGCTTCTGCGGGCCGGGGTCGGTGCTCCTGGTCCTCTTCAGGTGTTCGACCAGGAAATCCAGGGACTCCTTAGCTGACATAGCTATCTCCGTCTCCGGCGAATCGATGACAGGTCATACTGCGGCTGGTCCGCCCAGGCGTTCTCAGAAACCGGGAGCCACGGCGGTCCCGCGGCATCATCGAGCCCCGCGGCCACACCTCCGATGTATGGGCCATAGAGTCGCTCCACATCGGCGGCCATGGCCTCTTGGTCCATCTCGCGCAGGGCACTGACTGACTCGCGCACCCAGGTGCGTACGTGCGTAACGGGGGGAACCGGGACATCCAGTGCTCGCAGCAGACCGGCCTGGGTCAGTGCCCGTCCGTCCGCCTTGCCCTTCTGGTTGACCAGCAGGTCATCCAGGCCACGGTTGACCGCGCCCTGAATGTCACCGGGTGTCCAGCCATGCGTCCGCTCGGCCAGTTCGGCCAGATCGACATCGGCGGGCCTGATCCGGGCATCGAGATGGTGCAGGCACACGTCCCATATCTCGGCTCTGGCCTCAGCATTCGGCATTTCGACCGGAATCATCCGATCGAACCTGCGGATCATGGCCAGGTCGATGGCCCAGATACGGTTCGTACAACCGAAGAAGGCGACGGCGGCCCCCGATTCACGCAGCCGGTCAACCTCCTGAATCCAGTGCGCCGCGATGTCGATGCGCCAGTCCCCGCTGCCCTCCCTGGACCGGCCCATCGCGTCGACCTCGTCGGCGAACAGGATCGAGGGCTGGGTCTCGATGGCCTGGTCTACCAGCCGGGTAATGTTCTTTTCTGATTCACCGACCCACTTGCCGTAGACCTGGTTCAGCCGCATTCTGATGATCGGCAGCTCACGCCGGTAGCGCTTGTGGTACTCACCAGCGAACGACCGGATGATGTAGGTCTTGCCACACCCCGACGGACCGAACAGGAGCAGGCACCGGGTAGGCGACGAGCCATAGGTCGCCAGGCGATCCCGGACTGCCTCCTCATTCGGGTCCCCGAAGTAAGCCTCGAAGAGCCCCCGAAGTGTCTCAGTGAAGGTCCCAGACTGGGAGAGCCCGCCCACCGACTCAAAGGTCGGCTCCTCGCTGGCCCCGGCCGGTGGCCGGGGCCGCTGGCCGTTACTATCGCTGGCCGCCGGGAGAGTCTGCGGTATCCGGGGGTGCTGGGGAGCCAGTTGTACCGCACGGCGCAGGTCGGCCGCTGCCCGGCTGGACTGCCCGTCCGCCTGGTGACAGTAAGCGCGGGTCACCAGGATCTCGGCCAGCAGATCGTCCCGGAGCGGCGGCATCATCACCGCAGCCTTCAGCAGTACCTCCAGGCGATCGCATGTGGCTATCGCCTCCGCCGCTCCGTGAAGCGCCTGAGACTCCAGATCGGCTAGCAGCCCGGCCATGGCGCTCGTCAGCCCGTTCTCGACGCGTTCGATCTGCGAGCTGCGTCCCAGCGCCTGCAGGAAGAACTCGATCGCGTGCTCCCGGTCCCCCATCAGGTCTGCGACATGGCCGCTGAGCGCCGCCCCGTCCGAGCAGCCGGGAAACAGGGCCAGCACCTGAGCCAGATCCTCCCGTGCCCTGAGCAGCTGCTGAGCGCGCTCATCCTGGGCCGCCCCGTCCGCCGCCGGCAGCAGTTCGATCAGCGTCCATGCCCGGGCGTAGAACGGCTCCCAGCTATCGGCGTCCGCGCTGATCGCGCGATCAAAGAAGCCCTGCGCTGCCGCGAGGTCGCTCGCTTCCAGGGCATCTATCCCGCGGTTGTAAAGGGCTAGCCATGAGTCGGCCGTCGCCGGTTCGGCCATGGTCACCGCCGCCCGTCGGAAGCCGGCCAGACAACCAGCCGCTGCGGTGGTTCGTCCTCGTCAACCCGCACCCGGACGGCGCCGTAGCGCCCGAGGTCAGCAAAGATGCGGGGATCGAGCTGGACCCCAGCCGCTATCCCCAGGGGTGCCAGCAGGTCGGCGGTGATATCGCCGATGAGGAGCGTGGCATAGTCTCGCGCCACTGGCATATCAGCCTCCGATGGCGTCGCGATGGCGGTCACCAGGCCGACATCGCGCCCTGGTCCGTCCTGGCGCAGCCCGGCCGTCACCGACCGGAGTCCCGCCCCGAATGACCCGCAAACCAGGACGCAAAGACGTCCGGTGTTGTCGGAGGTAATTACACGCCTATCGATCCATGGACTGCCGGAGAGCTGCGGGCGTGGCCGGCCCTTCCGCCCGGATTTCGCGGGTGGTTTGCTCGAGGCCTGCTCTACCATGGCCTTGAGCTCGGCATACGCCTCTTCCGACAACTCTTCGCGGGCCCGCAACTCAAGGACGAAGTCCCCTACGGGAATCTTGTCGGGCGAACTCGAGCAGATACCCGCCGTCCGCAGCAGGGACCCGACCGCCACGGTGGCCAGCAATGAGGCATCCAACGAACTGTCGGCGGGAAGCTCCAGGTAGACACCCGTCCCCGGAGACGCTCCCGCAGCAGCCTTCCACTGCGTCCTGGCCACCCGGCGCAGCGCGAAGAGCGCCTCGGTCACCAGTCCCAGCAGGACGCCCGCGCGCCGCAGATCGCGCGGGCCGCGGAAAGTCAGCTGCGCGATCTCATCGACCACCCTGACGGCATGCTGCCGGAGGCGCTGCGCACTGCCAGACACCAGTATCTGGTCCGCCTCCGCGACGGCGCCGGCGCCGAGCGAGGCAACCGCAGCGCGTACGCATGCCGCGCCGTCCGGGTCACGGTCGACCGGAAGCAGGGTTTGCAGGCAGTCAGTGACCGCCTGCCGAAGCTGCGCAGACTCGGTGAGGTCGGCGAGCCAGGCCGTACCCAGATCAGTTTTGTGGTCGGTCGACTCCAGCCGATGCCAGTGCGCGCTAGGCGCCGGGCCTGCTGGGCGGGCCTGGCATATCCACAAAATCCCCCATCCGTCGGCCAGCAGCCGATCTGCGACTGTCTCGAGCACCGCCGCGGCGGTCGGGATCCCGGCCATAAGCGTCCGCTCACCCGGACGGACCTCTAGCTCAGCCGTACCGTAGCCGTCAATGACGCCGATTGGCACGCGTACTTCGGGTCCGGTGCGCTCGGCACGCGCGCAGACACGAGACGGTCGCTGCCAGGCGACCGGCGCGACGGGCACCTGGCGATCGCCAGCCTTTGGTCTGTCGCAGAGATGCCGCGGCGGCAGCCCGGCAGCACGACCGGAGGCCGGAAGAACCGGATTCGACGGCGATCGCTTAGGCAGCAGCGGGGCAAACCAACCACTCCGCCCGGCGACTTCCTGCATGGTGAGAGCCAGCGCGGCGCCCCGCACGGCCGGGCCGGTTACCAGGCGCGGCAGGTAACCCTGCATCCCGCGCTCCTCCAGCCACGAAGCCAGCCGAGCGACATGCACGAACACGGGCTGCAGATCGCCGTCAAGACCAGCATCGTCGGCCTCGCGGCCAAAGCGCCCCAGGTACTCGAACGCGTCCATCGACGGCCCGGCTGGCTGCTCCTCGTCTACTTCGACCGGGTCTTCCGGTGCTGGCCGTCTGGTATCGGCATCTTCCAGGGCCACAGAAAGGCGGAAGCAGGCGCAGGCGGTGGACCGGTCGCCGATGCGATGAAAGGACCAGCCGCACCAGACGAGCGCTGCCTCGTCTTGCTCAAGCCACGCCGCCAGCGGCCGACCCGCGATCCGCGCGAACAGTTGCTCGATAACGAGCCGGTAGTAACCCGAGCGGTGCCAGAGCCGAGCCGCGGTGGCCCAGTCGGGAGCGCTGGAGGATCTCAAGGAGAACAGCAGACCCTCCAGGTTCTCGGCCTCCGCCAGGGCAGACACCCGCCGGTTCACCTCCGTGTAGTCGCCGCGGCCGAACAAGACCCCGATTCGCCTCGACTTAGCCGCGCTGGACTCGCGGTCAAGGTGCCAGGGCACCGCGGGCCCAGTCGGCTGTGGCGTGGTCTGGGCCAGCAGCCCGGCCAGCCGTTGCAGGACGTCCCAGCCCGCCAGCACGCCCTCTTCGACAAGGCGCCGTGCCCGGTCGGCGCAGGCCCAGCCAGTGACGGGGCAGCCCGACGCCCGCCAGCCCAATGCCACATCGCACCACCAGGCCGGGTCCGCAGGCCGAGGGGCGCTGAGCAAGCCAGCCAGGTCACCGCGCAGTGGCGCACCCGGCTCGTCACCTGTGTCGTCCAGGAACTCCTCATGGCGCAGGCCGTGTGCGGCGGTAAACTCCCTGGCGGCTTGCCAAGTCCCGGGATCGGCCAACGACGGTGTCATCGCGCTAGGGCCTGAACCGGTAGAGCGTGCTGGCTTCCAGCAGGTACAGCCGCCCAAGCGGATCCGCGCACATCCCGAGGCTGAACTGGCTCGCACCGCGTTCGCCGTCACGCACGTAGTGCCGCTTAAGCTCCAGCGACTCGGGATCGAACATGCCGATGTGGCTGGAGCGGCCACTGTCGAACAGCAGGCACACTCCGTTGCTGCCCAGGCACGCCTGATCGATCCGCCAGTCGCGCCACGGCGACGGCAGGGACTGCTGCGCGGCCTTCCGGACGCCCGTGCCGTCGGGATGCCAGCGGCGTAGCAGATCACCGCTCTGGGTAATCAGGTAACCGTCGTGCCCTCGTCCGTGGCGAAGTCCGGACACCAGGACGCGGGCATCCTCTGCTGGCAGATCCCACGCCGCGCCCAAACGGATGCGCTCCTCATCGCCGCCGAGAGGAATCTGGCACCAGCGCTCCGACGTCGCCATCCACAAGTCATTTCCGTGCACTACAACCTGCCGTGGTTCGCCAGCAAGGCCGGTAACACTCAAGACGCGCGGCTCGAACTGCGGACCATCAAGGAGGCTTGTACCCGATGCCGGATCAAGGCGGATGACCGCTTCGTCGGTGGCAAGCCAGGCGGTGCCATCCGCCGAGAAGCAGGCTGCGAACACCGGCAATGGCAGGTTGACTGGCCAGATCATATTCAGCGCGGCGTCGAACCAGGAAATAGTGGGGCTGCCCGGGGTCAGGAAGATGCCCTTGGTCCCGCAAAACGACATATCACCGCGGAACTCACCCGAGGTCGCTACGACGGAGACCATGTCCTCAAGGGCAATCGTCCTGGCCAGCTTGTCCCTCACGCCGCTAAGGTCGTGTGCGGCGGCCGCGCTGGCGGCGAGGGCAACGGCAAGGTCGATGACCAGGCGCAGTTCGTCAAGCCGCGTCGCTGAAGTCCCCGTCGACAGCTGTGCCCGCTGAATCGCTTGGCCCAGCGGTCCTTCTAGGTCGACACCGAGGTCAGCTAGCAGCGGTGCTGCGAAATCGGCAGACACCGGCTCATGCGCGTCATCGGCCAGGCATGCGCGCAGGTAACGCTCATGTGCCACAATTGGCGCGGCCCCCGGCTTGACAACAACGGCATACTCCTCCAAGCTGACGAGTTCGCCGTCGGACAGCCGCCAGAAACCGACAGGCATCCCCCACTCGCCAGCCCCGACGACACAGGACACGTGCCAGGGCAGCGGGAAGTGCTCCTGATGGAGCCGGTAGTCCAGCTTGGACATGAAGGGCGCCCCGGAGACGTGTGAGTGATACCAGCCGACGACGTAGTCGATACTTGTACTGACCCGGGCGAAAATCGCCTGGATCGACTGTTCATCAAAGCTGAAATGGATCGCACTCCGGTCCCCGCTCGGCACAGAAAGATGATCATCAACGACCACGGCGTAGCCATGCTCGGTCTCAAGATGGCGGCCGAGCAGGACGCCACCCGTCTCCTCCATGGAGTTCTGCGAGCATTGCCGACGCATGCTGGATAGCACGGACTCGCTCATCTCGAGGCGCACTCCGGAGCCGAGACAGTAGAGGACATGCGCGCGCTCCGGATTGTCCTGCGGCAACGGCCGCCTTACCGGCGAGATGGAGAAGTCGCTCTCGAGGCTCATCTAGCTCCCACCGCGGTCCCAGCGAGATGGCCTAGCGATTTCGCCCGCCCGCGCCTCGTGTGTCATGATCAGCGTGTGGCCGGCCTCGACACCTGCCTCCCGGAGTGTCTCGGCTTCCCCCAGATACTGGTTCCGCTCTTTCCACATCAAGCGGTACGGAATCGCGGCACCGCCCGGACCCTGCTCGCTGAACGGCAATCCCGGCTCCCTGATGAGCCTGGAGATCAGGGCCTGAACGGGTATGTCGATTGGCAATTCGATATCCCACTGCGATGTCGCCATCGTCGTGGCAATGATGACGGATATGCGTTCAAGGTCTTCGGCTGGCACTGAAAACCACCTCCTTCCGGACGGCAATTACTCGGGTATGGTATTAAAAACCAGCTCAAATTCTTCAGCCTGGCCCGCGTCGAACAACCCGGTGGCAACCCGGCTTTGATCTGCGGCTTCCAAGGCCGTCGAGGCTGCCTCGTATAGTTCGTTCGCCGAGCGGTTCGTAGCCAGGACCGAGATTTCCGCTCCGGTGAGCGAGCCGTAACGGCAGACGGCGGCCAATGCGTCCCTGAAGGCTCCCTCATGACACTGCACGGTCGGGATCTCGGACTGAATGAGCACGCAGCCACGGACGAGCAGGAAGCGCGCGAGATGGCACCGCTCGTTCCACTGGGTTATGAACCGGAGCACGCCGGGACGGTAATCGGGCCGCACGTCTAGCTGCAGCAGGCCGCGCAGGTAAACCCAGTGCGGGCCGGTCAGGATCTCAAGTGGCGCCGTGTAGCTATAAAAGGGAACGGCGCCCCGGAAACCGGTCAGCAGAGTGGTGTCATCCAGTACCCGATATCCCCATTGAATGTGGTCTAGATATTCCGCGATGGTCTTGCTGGTGATCGTGGGCATGTCGTTACCCCGGATTGTCCTGCTGACGGATATTGAGGTCGAAGTCAATGTCACGAACCGGCCGCCGGTCGACCGGGATATCAGGGGAGTTGGTCTGCAGGTGCATCATCAGCCATTCCGCGGCATCACGGTCAAGGGGGTCATAGACGTTGAATGACTTGTACTGCACCAGCTGACATAGCGAGGTGCACAGTCCGGCCAGCGTGAACGCTGGGTACCAGATGTCCCCCGTGCACACGTCTGGAGGCTTCATATTGGGATGGAAGATAGGCGTCTGCCAGACAATCGCCGGTGGCGCGATAGGGAAGGCATCATCGAGAATAAGCGTGAACTTGTGGTAGGAAGACCTCGCGAGCATGCCGCCCACGTGCACCAGCCCATAGCAGCTGAAAGAGACCTCATATTTGGCCGGCGGCGCGCCCTGGCTGGTGAAGGTGATCAGCGAGCTCGCCTGAGCCAGTTCGAGCATCGCGGTGTACTCGCTCTGCAAACGGCGGATCCGTGGCGGTGTCATAGCCGGCAGCCAACCGCCAGCGCGGCCAACTCGGGAGAAGCACCCATGAGCTCAACCGTTTCTGACAGGCCGTCACCATCCGCATCAATCCATGTCCATGCGGGGAAGCCCATGGCCTGCGGCGACAGCTCCGCCCACGACTCATCACCGGTCAGCAGGTAGTCAAGATCGCGGGCCGTCCGGTGTCCGCATTCGGAACACAGGACCGGCACGTCGGTCAGATGCGCCCGCCAGACCTTGGCCCGCGCCCCGCATTGCGGGCAGTTCCAGCCGACCAGCACCGGAACAGGGAGCCGCAGGGTCAGCTCGGGATGGCCAAGTTCGGTCCGCGCGCTCGCCAGGGCATGCAGCCAGGTCTCGTCCCTGGACACCCCGGGCATGACCACGGGTGACACTGGCTCAGGATGGATCAGGCAGTGTTCGTTCAGCCGCAGCTCGGTTCGCCAGAACCGGTCGTAGGCGAGATCGATGCGAATCTCGAAGCCGACGGCCACGTTGAGGTCATGCAGGCCCCGGTGAATCCACTTCAGCGCTTGCTGGGCCATCAGTGCACTGGTAGCCGAGGCCACGGTCGGGGTCGTCGCCGTGCCCCCGGCTGCGCGGGTGCGCTCCGCGTAGGCCAGGCAAGACCGGCGCAGGCTGATTTCCGCGAGATCCTCCTGCGTCAGACCACAACCGTAGCAAGGCCCTGCTGGCGTCAGGAACAGCCGGACAGTCCCCTCCCATGTCGTCAGGCCACCGTCGATGACCAGCGTCCCCGACCTGCCCGCGAGTTGTCCGAGTGCCACCCTCGCGGTCACGCTGTCCAGGCAGCCGAAGACAACGTCCACGCGAGATGCGAGCCCTGCGCTTACCGCCATCCGGAGATCAGCGTCCAGGCCGATGACCGTGCACTCAGGGTTCACACGGGCGGCACTGCGAACAATCGCATCGACCTTGGGCATGCCTACGGAATCGGCGTCGAACAGAACCGATCGCGACAGGTTGCTCTCCTCGACGCGATCGAAGTCCGCCACGATGATGGTTCCCCAGCCGAGCAGCAGCAGGTTCTTCACCAGTTCGTTCCCTAGCGCGCCGGCACCAGCCACCAGGGCGCGGGCTTGGCGGATGCGCCCGGCATCCCACCATTCGATCTGCTGGAACCTGGCGTTCCGCGCGCTCATTACTTGCTCGGTTCGTCGAGGCGGCCCGGCGCCAGCGGACAGGACCGGGAGCAGCAGCGAACGCCGATCAGTGCGTCCCAGCAGTCAAGGCAGTAGCCCTCGCCGCAGAACGGGCACCGGATTACTTCCTCGCCCGCCTTGTGCATGACTAGGCAATGCGGGCACTCGCGTCCGTCCAGACGGCTTCCTTGCTCGATAACCATCCGCTGGACCTCGGCAAAGCGCGCGAGGTGGCTGGCGAATTCGATGTGCTCACCATGGTGCAGCACCGCGAAGCCCACTACCGGCACACCCTCGCGGACAACTTCCGCGTCCGATGGGACGATCACTCCCGCACCGGACTCGGTTCGCATAAGCCAGATGCCCTGACCAACCTCACCGATGCCTGATTCGCGTGGTGTATGCAGGTCATCGCTGCCCAGGAATACGTGATGGCCGCGCTCCGGGAACGGCACCACCCACGTGCCGAAATCGAGGTTCGGCAGAGTGCTTCCGAGGGCCGTCATAGCTGGACCGAAGATGCGCGCACAGGTCCGTGACCTGAGCGCCAAATGGTAGTTGTCAACGATAGCCCCTGCTCATCAGCCGTTGCGGAACAACGGCCCCACCCCAGACAACCAGCTACTAGTCGCCCTCCGGCCTAGCGAGTCTGTCGACAGCCTACGCCGATTGGGACAATGGTAGCCCGATATCCGTGAAACGGAGATAAAGAGTTCGTCACTGTCGATGTTGCAGAGCAACGGCGACACGGCATCGCCTTGGTCCCGATGCTGTCGTGATAGACGAGAGACGTGTGACGTGCAGACAGGCCGCCAGTGAACGTTGCAGGCCGTGCCGGATCACCAAACTATGCTATTCCGAACATACTGTCCTGAATCACCATGCGAAGCAGCGTCCAGTTCGTTAACTTCGCGGCATTAGTCATACCCCAACTGCGACGCTAGCGAATCTAGCATTTTGCGGTATATGTAGTCTTTGCTACGAAAACTACTTGTTTTGAGCATTCGCGAGCTCCCACCGGCGGTCTCCGTACAGCCGTAAAACCAGTTGCCCCTCTGCGGTGAGAGCCCTTCGGCGGTGGTCTAGACTTCGCAGTTTCCATGTTGCTCCGGCATTATCTGGTGTAGCGGAATTGGCAGAGAAGCGGGCTTTTAATCCGCCTAACGCGCGAGCCACTCCCGGTAGCTGGTCTTGGCGATCACGGCGCCGTCCTTGGCGATGAGGGCGTCGTTCGAGACGGAGGCGAACGTGCCGGCGCTGTTGTCGGTGATGACGGTGCGATCGTCGTTATGGGCGGCGAGGGTGATCCTGCCCAGCTCGTCGAGCGCGAAGACGTCGGGGCCGGCGATGTCGCGGGTGCCCTGCAGCGGGGTGCCGGCGCTTACATCGGCGACGGCCTGGGCGACCTCGGCCGCAGCGATGGGCTGGACCAGCGTGGCGGGCAGGCGGATCGTGTTCTCGTCGGCGGTCTCGGATACCACCCAGCCCATGAACTCGAAGAACTGTGTGGCGCGGACGATCGAGTACGGTACGGGGCCGGCCTTGAGGATGTCCTCCTGCAGTACCTTGGCGCGGTAGTAGACCAGGCCGGGCACCTGGTCGGCGCCCACGATGGACAGGATGACGGCGTGGCCGACGCCGGCCGCGCTGGCCGCCGTGAGCAGGTTGTCCATCGTCTGCTGGAAGAACGCGGGCGAGGCGGCGTCGAAGGTCGGCGAGTTCGTCAGGTTGACGACGACGTCGGCTCCCTTCAGGGCCTCGGGCAGGCCGCGGCCGCTGAGCAGATCCAGACCGGTCGACGGCGAGTGCGGCACAGCCTCGTGCCCGCCCGCGTTGAGGATCTTGACTACCTGCGATCCGATGAGCCCGGTCCCACCGATGACAGCGATCTTCATTTCTTTGCCCCCCTTTGCTCTCGCAGCTGAGATGCCCGCGGCTTGAGTGCGAAAAGGGCGTGAAGTCGGAATCGGGGTCAGTTCGTGCGCGGAATCCGGCAGCCGCTCCGGACGGGCTACTTCCTCGTCCACGAATGTGAGCGGTGCGCTCAGCCCCCGAGGCACATCCACCCGCGGTTTATGACACCCAGACTTTGATGCTACGCCCCGCTGCCGGGCCGGTTCCTGACAGTGCTTCCCCGCGCCTCCGCGTCCTTGCGGAGGTGCGGGCCCGACGGGTTAGTCGGGGCCGGGCTCCGGGGTGGGGTCCGGAACCCGGTGGTTCTCGTCCCGGTGGTCCTCTCGGACGTGCAGGTCGAGAAGCGGCCTGCTGGCAAAGCGGAGCCCGCACAGCGGGCAGGTCGGGTTGAGCGTCACGGTTATCTCGCCCCTCTCCAGGCCAGCTGACCTCGGCCGGCTGAAGTTCGGCTGGATTGCCTGTGTGAGCGGCGTGTAGATCGCCGGCCGGGCGTCCACGCCGTCTCCATCGCCGTTGTGCGGCGATTTCATGTCGGCCGGACAGGGTTGAAGCTGCGCTGGCCGTCCGCCCGGCCCCCCGGCGCGGGCGGTCAGCCCCGAAGCGGGCGGAAAGGAGGGCAGGGCGGTGCCCTGGTGAGCGCGTTCGCCAGCCTCCAGGTCGGCTCGCTGATCTCATACGTGATCGCGGTCGTCATCCCCGCGCTGGACGCGATCTTCCCGGTGCTGCCCAGCGAGACCGTCCTCATCGCCCTCGGCGTCGCAACCGCGGGGAGCGCCGACCCGCGCATCGCCTTCCTGGTCCTCTGCGCGGCGGCAGGCGCGTTCGTAGGTGACAACGTCTCCTACTTCATCGGCCGCCGCTTCGGGCCCTTCGCCGAACGAAGGTTCTTCTCCACCGAGAAAGGCGCCCGGCGGCGCGTGTGGGCCGAGCGCTCGCTGCGGCGATTCGGGGTACCTATGATCATTGCCTGCCGCTTCATCCCGGGTGGCCGGACGGCCGTCACCCTCAGTTGCGGGCTCATCGGCTACCCGCGCCACCGGTTTCTCCCCGCGGCCGCAGCCGCGGGCCTCATCTGGGCCCTCTACGCCTTCTTCCTGGGCCGACTCGGCGGCAAGGCCTTCGAGGACAATCCGTGGGCCGGCTTCCTGGTGGCGTTCGGTGTCACGATCGTCCTCAGCGCACTGGTCGAGGCCGCCCGGCGGATATCCCGTGGGTCAGGCATCGCTCCGCTCCTGGCCCGGTGCCGGCGCAGGCCCGCCCGGCCCGCTGGCCCGGAAGGCCCGGTTGATGTGCACCGACCGCTCCCAGTCAGCCATCCGCTCAATCGCTGCCTCGCCGGCCCGGTGGAAGACGGCGTCAACCAGGCTCTCGCTGAGCACGAGCAGGGCGGCGAACGAGTCGAACGGCACGCCGTCGACAGCGACCGGCAGCACCACGTCTGCTTCTTCCGCCGATGGAGAGAGCGACTCATCGGTGATCAGGATCACGCTGGCGCCGCGGGTCTTCGCCATCGAGACGACCTCCCGGGAGACCATTTCATGGCGGCGCAGGTCCAGAACGATCACGATCGAGCCGCGCCCGGCGCGCAGGTACTTTCCCACGTCCACGCCGAGCGGCTCGTCGGCGTAGTCGACGTTGGGGATCAGCTGGTCCAGCTGGATCGCCAGCATGCGGGCGACCAGCCGCGAGAAGTATCCGCCGGAGATGACAACGTGCTTCGGGCGCCCGGCCAGCAGTGAAACGGCTTGTTCCACCTCTCCCGGGGGCACCGTGTCGCAAACTCGAGCGACGAGCCGGGCACGCCGTTCGACCGCGCGCACGAAGACGCTGTCGCCGGGCGGTGCCGCGCGGTGCGACTGGGCACGGCTCAGCGGGCTCTCTCTCATGGAGCGGGTGACCTCAGCGCGCAGGCGTTCCTGGAATTCGGGATAGCTGCCGAATCCGAGCCGGGCCAGCAAGCGCAGCACGGTTGGCTTGCTCGTTCCCGCCGCGGCCGCCACCGTGGCGGTGCTCTCGAGCCCCGCGGCCGGATAGCGAGCGAGCAGGGTGCGCGCCACTTTCCTCTCGGCTGGCGTGAGCTCGTCCATCCGCCGGAAGATCTCGTCCCTCAGCGGCAGCTCCCCGGCCGGGGAGCCCGTCACGTCGTAAGAGCCGGCTCGGGGCCCGTACCGCGTGCGGAGAACATGGCCGGCGAGTTGTGCGCCACCACGACGCGGCCGTCGCCGCCCACCGCGACCAGGCCTCCGGTGAAGCCCCGGCCGCCGAGTTCCTGCTCAAACGTGGCCCGGACCGCGTCGGCCAGGTCCTCGGCGGCGTAGCGGATCCGCGCGGCGACGTCATAGGCCACGACGCCGCGCATGAAAGCCTCGCCGTGCCCGGTACACGAGATCGCCGCGACATTGTCGCGGGCGTATACGCCCGCGCCGACGATGGGGCTGTCTCCAACCCGGCCGTCGGCCTGGCCGGTCATCCCGCCCGTGGACGTGGCGGCGGCCACGCGGCCGCCCGCGTCACGAGCGACCGCGCCGACCGTTCCGTGGCGGCCGGCAGCGGCGCGGCCGTCCATCACCCGGTCCAGTTGCTCCCGGCGCTGCCCGGTGACGAAGTAGTCGCGTTCGACCACCTCGAGCCCGTGGCGCTCAAGGAACTCGGCATCCGGATCGATGATGAGAACGTGCTCGGTGTGCTCCATCACGGCGCGGGCCAGCCGGACCGGGTTCTTGGCGTACTTGGAGGCGGCGACCGCACCCGCGAGCCCGGATCCCGTCATCACCGACGCGTCGAGCTCAGCCTGCCCCGTCGCGGTGAGCGCAGCGCCACGGCCGGCGTTGAACTGCGGGTCATTCTCCAGTGCTTCCACGCTCGCGCACACGGCGTCCAGGGCATCGCCGCCTGCGGCGAGTACCTGCCATCCGGCGCGATAGGCGGTCAGCAGCCCGTTCTCGTACGCGGCGCGGGCTTCGGGGGCCAGCTCCTGCACCCGTCCCCCGGCCCCGCCGTGCAGAGCCAGGCTCGGCCCCCCGCCCTGCGGCTGCGTTTCGAATAGCTCCATCGCGATCGTCCTTCTGTCGCCCGTTGCTGCCGTTCGTAACTACATTGAGCTTTCGGCCCAAGTATGTTCCATATGTTACAGACCCGAGAGGGTAAGGCATCATGCATCGCGGAGCTTCAAGGCGAGTGCGCCGAGGAGGAGAGCCCCGGCGGTCCACAGGGCGACGACGCCGAGGCCCTGCCAGGGGGTGAGCGGCAGACTGTGCACGCCGATCGTGGCCTGGGCGTCCAGGCCGGCGGGCAGGGGTCCGATCTGGTCCAGGTGCCGGGCGAGGGTTGGATTGGAGACGACGGCCGCGGCCAGCGGGAACAGGTACAGCACGCCGAGCACCAGGCCGATGGCGGCCGCGGAGTCGCGTACCGCAGCGGCGAGCCCGAGGCTGAGCAAGGCGATGAGCGTCACGTACAAGACCGCACCGGCGGCGGCCCTGACGTCGGTGGCCGAGGTGAGAGATGCGTACCCGTGCGCGGGGGTGAAGCCGTGGCCGGGCAGGATCAGCCGCCCGGCCAGCGCAGCGCCTGCGACCGCGAGCGCCGAGGCGGTGAACACCGGGGCGGTCAGCACCGTGGCCTTGGCGGACAACCAGGTCAGCCGGCGGGGCATCGCGGTCAGCGACAGCTTGATCATCCCGGTGCTGTACTCGTTGCCGATCGCGAGCACGCCTGCGACGGCGGCTACCGCCTGGCCCGGGTAGATGCCGGTGAAGCTGACCTTCGCGGGATCAATCCCGCAGGTGGCTGACTGGCAGTGGGCCGCGCTGGCCACCGCCACCGCGACGGCGACGGTCACCGTGACGACCCCAGCCAGCAGCCAGGCCGGGCCGGCCACGGTGCGGAACTTGGTCCACTCTGCCCGCAGGGCCTGGCCCAGCACATAACGCGGCTGAGCCACCCCGGCCGTGAGGCTCATGCGTCCCTCCGGCGCAGCAGGAAGAAGGCCAGCGCCAGCGCGGCGGCCGCCCACGCGCACTCCACCGCCAGCCCCGCCCACGGCGCGAGCGGGTAATACCCGTTCTGCAGCGGATAGACAGCGAGGAGCTGATGGAACTGGGGAACCGCCTGCTGCACGGACAAGGCGGCGGCCGGGGTGATCTGCAGCGGCCAGCCTCCTCCCCCTCCCGGGCCGCTGCCTTGCGGCTGCGACCCGGGCAGCGGGCCGAGGGCGAGCAGATACGGGACGACGACCACCACGATCACGACGGCGACCGCCGGCGCGCTGCGTCGGACGATGGTGCCGATCGCCAGCGCGAGCACCGCGGCCACGGCGAGCAGCGCCCCGGTGCCGGCGGCCATCCGTACCTCGGTGAGCAGCGAAACCGGCCAGGCCAGGCCGCCAGCCCGGCGCAGCAGGGGCATGCCGACGGCGAGCGCGAGGGTGGCGGCGGCCAGCCCGGCGACGAACCCGACCGCGCCGATCGCGACGGCCTTGGCGGCCAGCAGCCGGCCGCGGCGGGGCGCGGCGGTCAGCGAGACGCGGATCAGCCCGCGCCGGTACTCGGTGGTGATGAACATCGCGGCCACCACGATCAGCGGGATCAGCCCGGCGACCGTCCCGTCCAGCGCCTGCTGCAGGGAATGGCCATTCCCGCCGTACGCGTTCCCGGCGGCCGGGCTGATATCGCCGTCACCGGCCAGGGTGAGCGTGCCGGCGCCGCGGCGGAGCGTGCCGGGCAGTGGCGCGCCGTTTTCGTTCGGGCCGGCGCCGCCTATGTTGGTGCCCGTCCATCCGGTGGCGGGCCAGGAGAGCCTGATGTGGCGGAAGACGCCCGTGGCCTGGGCGCCGAAGCTGTCCGGCACGACGGCCCCGCGCAGGTCGGCTGGGTAGCTCTCGATAGAAGTGCCGGCGGCAAACAGCCCGGCTTGCACGGTGGAGGTCAGCCCCGGGAGGGTCGCGGTGCCGACCGGCGTCCAGTGCGTGCCGTCGGCGGAGTCGTACCCGGTGATCGTGGCGCCGTGGCGGACTAGCCGCAGCCAGCGCGGCGCGGACGCGGACACCCGGCCGGCCAGGCCAGGGGTGTCGTTGACGTAGTCCCATTGCATCCGCACCCCGTTGGACCCGGTGACCATCATCGCCGCGTACGCCGAGCCCTGCGAGGTGTTCTGCTTGATGATGATCCCGGCCTTGGACCACGGCTGCAGCCCGCCCGGTGCCGCCCGCCACCCGCCGTTGCTTGTGCCGACGATGAATTGACCGGTCAGCGACGTCATCGCCGCGGTGATCGTGCCGTTCCCCGTCACCGGCTGGTGCGCGAAGTAGAACACGTCCTGGACCGGCTCACCACCAGGCCCGGTCGGCTGCGCCGGGCAGGCAGCTGCGCTGGCCGCACCGCTGGCTGCATGGCCCCCGGCGCACCCGCCGCTGATGTCGGTGCCGAGGAACGCACCGACAGCGATCGCCGCGATCGTGATTCCCGCCGCGATCACCCAGCCGCGCACGGTGCGGAACTTGGTCCACTCGGCGTGCACCAGGTGCCAGAAGCTTTCCCGCTCCGGGGTCAGCCGGGGGCGGTTCGGTGTCACGGTGCCGGCCGTCATGACGTCGCCTCCGCCCGGTACTCGACGCTCTGGCTCGTTAGTTCCATGTAGGCCTGCTCGAGGGTGGCCCGGTGGGCGGTGACCTCGCTGAACGGGATCGCGTGGCTGGTGAGAGCAGCCACCACCCGTTCTGAGGAAAGGCCGGAGACCTTAAGCACGCCGGAACCGGTCGCGGTGACCTCAGCCCCGGCACCGGCGAGCACGGTCATCGCGTCGGCCGGCGCGGTGGTGCGCAACGTGATCCGGTTGCCGGACGCAGCGGCGATCAGCTCGGCGACGGACGTGTCGGCGATGACCTGGCCGCGGCCGACGACGACCAGGTGACCGGCGCCGCCCTCCGTGAGCAGAGCCTGCAGTTCGCTCATCAGGTGGCTGGACACCAGGACCGCGCGGCCCTGCGCCGCCAGCGATCGCAGGAAGCCCTTCATCCACACGATGCCCTCAGGATCCATGCCATTGAACGGCTCGTCGAAGATCAGCACCGCCGGGTCAGCCAGTAGCGCCGCGGCGATACCGAGCCGCTGCCGCATGCCGAGCGAGTACCCGCCGGCCCTGCGCCGGGCGGCAGACTCCAGCCCGGCCGCCGCGATCACCTCATCGACCCGGCTGGCCTTCAGGCCCTGGGAGTGGGCCAGCCACAGCAGGTGATTGCGCGCGCTGCGGCTGGGCTGCAGCGCGCTCGCGTCCAGCAGCGACCCGACGTGGCCCAGGGGGTTCTTCAGCGCGTGGTAGGGGCGGCCGCCGATCGTGGCGGTGCCCGCGTCGGGCGCGTCCAGGCCGAGGACGACGCGGATGGTGGTGGATTTGCCGGCGCCGTTCGGCCCGACAAAGCCGGTCACCTGGCCGGGGCCGACGGTGAACGTCATCCCGTCCAGCGCCTGTGTCGAGCC
>Ga0335073_10003202_pt1 | contig 22744 bp, 22 predicted proteins | sample Lox_Sample_22_FD_207093 | JGI IMG/M metagenome (GOLD analysis project Ga0335073, IMG submission 207093) | Soil microbial communities from Loxahatchee National Wildlife Refuge, Florida, United States - Lox_Sample_2.2 | ecosystem: Environmental > Terrestrial > Soil > Wetlands | place: USA... | reverse complement strand
ATACAGGATATCGCGCTCCGGCACGAGCTCGCCATCGGGTTCGGTGTCCTTACGGTCGAGAATGAGGCGCAGGCGCTCGCCCGCGCCGGCGTCGACAAGCGCAACAAGGGTGGCGAGGCGGCGAACGCCTGTCTTGCCATGATCGCCTTGAAGCGCGGCCTCGGGCTGTTGCCCCGGTGAGCGGAGAAGACGCAAGCCCGGGGCCCGGTCGGCGCCGCACCGCCGCCCGGCTCGCCGCGGTCCAGGCGCTCTATCAGATCGAGCTGACGGAGGCGCCGCCCGAAGGTGTGATCCGGGAGTTCGGCCAGACCGGGCTCGACCGCGACGGCGAGCGCTTCGGCGAGGTCGATGAGGCGCTCTTTGCCGATCTGGTGCGCGGCGCGGCCGCGCACCAGGACGAGATCGATCACTTGCTTGGCGAGGCGCTTCCCTCGGACTGGCCGGTCGGGCGGCTCGAGCGGGTCCTGCGGGCGATCCTGCGGATGGGCGCGTTCGAACTACTGGCGCGCGACGACGTGCCGATGCCGGTCGTCATCAGCGAATATCTCGATATCGGTCACGCGTTCTTTGCCGGGAAGGAGCCTGGCCTCGTCAACGGCGTGCTGGACCGGCTCGCGCGGACGCTGCGGCCGAGCGAGATCGTTGGCGAACATCGTGACGCCGGCATCCCCCCTCGGTGAATTCGGGCGCATCGCCCGCTTTTTTGCGCCGCTCGCGGCGCCCGAGGCCCTGGGGCTCGTGGACGACGTCGCGCTGATCCCTGGGCCGCCGGGCGAGCAATACGTGCTCAAGACCGACGCCATCGTGGAGGGGGTTCATTTCCTGCCCGACGATCCGCCGGCGCTGATCGCGCAGAAGCTGCTGCGCGTCAATCTGTCGGACCTCGCCGCCAAGGGCGCGGTGCCGTTTGGCTATCTGCTCGTGACGGCGCTGCCGAAGTCGCGCGGCGACGATTGGCTCGCGCGCTTTGCGGCAGGATTGGCGGAGGATCAGGCCCGGTATGGCATCGGCCTGTTTGGCGGTGATTCGGTGGCGACGCCGGGGCCCGCGACATTGTCGGTCGCGGCGATCGGCCGCATCGCCGCAGGCCGCGCGATCTTGAGAAGCGGTGCCCGTACCGGCCATCGGCTTTACGTCTCCGGCACGCTGGGCGATGCGGCCCTCGGCGTGATCGCGGCCAAGGGCACCGACCTCGGCATCGCCGCGAGCGATCGGGACTTCCTGATCGACCGATTCAGGCTTCCCCAACCGCGGCTTAACCTTGGCGCAAGGCTCGTCGGAATAGCATCGGGCATGATGGATATTTCGGACGGGCTGGTGGCCGACCTTGGGCATATGGCGAAGGCTTCCGGAGTTGCGGGCGTGATCGAGACCGCGCGGCTGCCGTTGTCAACCGCGGCAGCAGCAGCCCTCGCGCGCGATCCGGCGAGAGTTCAATGCGCGCTCGGCGGCGGCGACGATTACGAGCTTCTCTTTTCGGCGCCGGTCGAAGCCGACGCTATGCTCGGCTCGCTCGCGCGCGAACTTGCCCTCCCGATCACGCCGATTGGCCGGATCGAAGCCGGGCGAGGCGTGCGGGTGCTCGACCCTGCCGGCCACGAGCTAAGGGTCGAGAGCGCAGGGTATAAGCATTTCTGATCGTCTCCTTGGGACCGCCCTCGCCGTGCTGGTCGTGGCAAGTGCGCCAGCCGGCGCGGCGGACCGCTCAGCGGTCGTCATGCCGGTTCCTGGCCAACCCTATTTCGTTCAGCTCGCGCCAATCTTCGTCCCTGTCGTCGACCAGAAGACCATTTCCCGGCAGGTCAGCATCGCCGTCGCCGTCGAGATCGCCGACGGCGGGAAGGCCAAGGATGTCGAAGACAAACGGCCCGAGCTCAACGACGCCTTCCTTGGAGACATATACGGATACGTGCAGCAGCGCGGCGGAGTTGGCGGGCCGCAGGGAGAAGCGGCGCTGAAGGATCGGCTACGCGAGACGGCACAGCGAGTCCTTGGGCCAATAGCCGTGAAGGAAGTCGAGATCGAGGAATTCTTCGAGCAGCAGCGCTGACGGTCCTCCCCGAACCCTGGCGGGTTGCCTCGGCCGCGCATCTCTTATATGGTCCGCGCGCTTTTCAATCGGGGTCGTTCCGACCAGGGAAAAAAGAAGATGAACATCGCCGACTGGGTGGTCGTCGCCGCCGGACTGCTTGCCGTTGTCTATGGGATTGCCACGAGCAACGGCGTGCTTGCCGCCGATGCCGGCACGAAGCGCATGCAGGAGATTTCTGCGGCCGTGCAGGAGGGTGCGCGCGCGTACCTCAATCGCCAATACCGCACGATCGCAATCGTGGGGGTGGTGATCTTCGTGATCCTGATGGCGACGCTCGGCTGGCGCAGCGGTATCGGCTATCTCATTGGATCGGTGCTGTCGGGCGCGGCGGGCTATATCGGCATGAATGTCTCGGTGCGCTCGAACGTGCGCACCGCGCAAGCGGCGCGCGGAGGCTTGGCATCGGGACTTGCTCTTGCGTTCCGCGCCGGCGCCGTCACTGGCATGCTGGTCGTGGGGCTCGGCCTTTTGGGCGTGGGGCTCTACTACATCTTTCTGCGCGATACTCTGCCGGCGGACAATCCGAGACCACTGCTCGAGGCGCTGGTCTCGCTCAGCTTTGGCGCCTCGCTCATCTCTATCTTCGCGCGGCTTGGCGGCGGCATCTTCACGAAGGGGGCCGATGTCGGCGCGGATCTGGTCGGCAAGGTCGAGGCGGGGATCCCCGAGGACGATCCGCGCAATCCGGCGGTCATCGCCGACAATGTCGGCGACAATGTTGGCGACTGTGCCGGCATGGCCGCCGATCTGTTCGAGACCTATGCGGTCACGATCGTCGCCACCATGTTGCTCGCGGCGATCTATTTCGACGGCGCCTTGCGCGACAAGATGATGCAGTTGCCGCTCGTGGTCGGTGCCGTGTGCATCGTCGCTTCGGTGATTGGCACGTTCTTCGTCCGGCTTGGCGCAAGTGGGAATATCATGGCGGCCCTTTACAAGGGCGTGGTGGCCGCCGGCATTTTGTCTGCGCTGGCGATCGCCGGGGCTATCGCGGCCACGGTCGGATTTGGCACGCCGCTCGCCATGGTCGGGGGAGCGAGCATCACCGGCGGCAGCCTTTTCGGCTGCGCCGTCACGGGACTTGTGGTCACCGGCCTCATTGTGTGGATCACCGAGTACTATACCTCGACCGAATACCGGCCGGTGCGAAGCATCGCGCAAAGCTCTATCACCGGCCACGGCACCAACGTGATCCAAGGCCTCGCAGTGTCCATGGAGGCGACGGCGCTTCCGGTGATCGTCATTTGCGCGGGCATCATCGTCTCGTATCTGTTTGCCGGACTCTTTGGCATCGCAACAGCGGCAACGACGATGCTGGCGCTCGCCGGCATGATCGTCGCTCTCGACGCATATGGGCCGGTGACCGACAATGCCGGCGGCATCGCCGAAATGGCCGACCTTCCGCCCGACGTGCGGCGTACGACCGACGCGCTCGATGCGGTCGGCAACACCACCAAGGCCGTAACCAAGGGATATGCGATCGGGTCCGCGGGACTTGCCTCGCTCGTCCTTTTTGCCGCTTATACCCAAGACCTTCACAACGACTTTCCAGACCTCTCGGTTTCCTTTGTCCTCCAGAATCCGTACGTCGTGATCGGTTTGTTTATCGGCGGCATGTTGCCTTACCTTTTCGGCGCAATGGGCATGACGGCGGTCGGGCGCGCTGCCGGCTCCGTCGTGCTCGAGGTCCGCCGGCAGTTCAAGGAAATCCCCGGCATCATGGAAGGCACCGGCAAGCCCGATTACGGGAAGGCCGTCGACCTGCTGACACGCGCGGCGATCAAGGAAATGATCGTCCCCTCACTTTTGCCGGTGCTGGCGCCTATCGTGCTGTTCATCGTGGTCCGGGTCATCGCGGGGGAAGCCGCCGCGTTCAGTGCCGTCGGCGCGATGCTCCTCGGCACGATCGTCACCGGAATCTTTGTCGCCATCTCGATGACGTCAGGCGGAGGCGCGTGGGACAATGCGAAGAAATACATCGAGTCCGGTCATCATGGAGGCAAAGGGTCCGAGGCGCACAAAGCTGCGGTCACGGGCGACACGGTAGGTGACCCCTACAAGGACACGGCCGGACCGGCGGTCAATCCGATGATCAAGATCACCAACATCGTGGCGATATTGCTGTTGGCCGTCCTTTACGCGTTTGCGCATTGAGGAGGAAGAGGGACAACGGCCGCGCGTACAGGCGGACCTAGGGTCCGCCGGGTGCCGATTGGCCCGGGGTGTCGCTGCCTTGCTTCGTGCCCGCGAACTTTCCGAAATTTCCAATCAGCTGCTCGAGCAGCGAGAACTCGCGGCCGGGCGCCGGCGTTGCGTTGGGATTCGGCTGGATCGTCTCTCCGTCCGCCAATGTGCGATGCTCGATGTCGCGGACGATGCCCTTGTCGTCAAACGCGATGACGACCACTTGTTGATCGACCCGTTGCGCGGGAACGATTGCCATTGGGCGAATTTTTTGGCTGATATAGTACCATGTATTATCGTCAAACGCGGCGACCGACGATGGCGAACCTAGAAGCCGCGTTACGGTCGCCTTATCGGTGGTGCCCGCTTTGACCTGGGAGAGTTTGTCGGCCTCAGGAAGGTTGCCGTGCTGATCGACCGGATTGGTGCACGCCGCCAATGCGAGTGCCATCGCCGCAAGCGCAAAGTGGCGAGTTGCGACTCGATGCAGGCTGCCCCGTTTGATCGTCATAACGCCGTCGACCTTGCAACGCCGGCACGGCCTCTGTCAACCGCGGCCAATATGCGAAGCAAATGAACCTCGCCTCGATCTTCCGTCGCTCGCGACACCGTGCTTCGGTGATGTCGGTTTATCATCGGATCGTCGCACGGTCGCGGGATCCGCTGTTCTTCACGGAATGGGGCGTCCCTGACACGCTTGACGGCCGCTTCGAGCTTCTGTCGCTTCATGCCTTTCTCGTGCTGAGCCGCCTCAAGGCCGACTCGTCGGCAATGGATGATTTCGCGCAGGATCTGTTCGACACGATGTTCGCCGATCTCGATCGGGCCTTGCGAGAAATGGGCGCCACCGATATCGGTGTCGGTCGGCACGTCAAGGCGATGGCCCGCGGACTTTATGGCCGACTGGCGGCCTACGAGCGCGGCCTGAATGACGGTAACGCTGCGCTCGATGACGCGCTCCGGCGCAATCTCTTCGGCACCGCTAGCGTTGAGCAGATTAAACTCGATCTGGCGCGCCAATATCTGCAGCGCCAAGAAGCGGCGCTCAAACGCGTGCCCATTGCGGTCTACCTTGCCGGTGAAGTTCCATTCGCCGCAATCCACGCTGAGGCTTGAGAGGAATTCTACGGTGCCGATGCCGGAATTCACGCGCATGGTCGACGTGCCGCGTCTTCCGGGTCGGAAAACAAGTCATGTGATCAGCGCGCTGGCGCAGGAAAGGTCTGCGCTGGCCGAGCGGTTTGGGCTGGTAGCCGTCGAGCAACTCGACGCCGAGGTGGCGCTCGAGGTTGTTCCAGGTGGGCTTGTGAGATTATCGGCATCGCTCATGGCGGACGTCGTGCAAACATGCGTCGTCACTCTGGAGCCCTTTGAGGCCACGATCGAGGAGCGATTCACATTGCTTTACGGCTCGACGGATAACGGTCGCGAAATCATCATTGACGGCGACGCCGACATCGTCGAACCCCTGGAGGGAGACCGCCTCGACATTGGCGAGGCAGTCGCACAACAGCTCTCGCTCGTGCTCGACCCGTTTCCGCGCTCGCCCCAAGCCGACAGCTCATGATAGGGTAAGGTAGCCGTCTCCGCCCCGATCCGCGTTATTGTGCCGCCTCGGCGAGGAGTTCCAGCGCGCGCGCAACAGTGGCACGCCGTACGGCAGTGCGGCCACCGGAAAAGACATGATGTTCGGTTCGGACCGTTTCGCCGCGCCTTGCAAGTCCAAACCACACCAGTCCTACCGGCTTGCCCGGGGTGGCGCCGCCAGGGCCCGCTATCCCCGTGACGGAAACGGCGAGGTCGACCGGGGCGCGAGAGAGTGCGCCTTGGGCCATCGCACCCGCAACCGCGCCACTCACAGCCCCGTGCGTCTCGATGAGTTGCGTCGGTACGCCCAATAGCTCGCTTTTTGCCGCATTCGAGTACGTGACGAATCCACGTTCCACAACATCGGATGAGCCTGCGATCTCGGTCAAGGCTCCGGCGATCAGCCCGCCGGTACACGATTCCGCGGTCGCGATCATGAGATGCCGTGCGCGGCAGCGTTCCAGCACTCGTTGCGCAAGAGTGGTCAAGTCTACGGTCATGGGCACCTTCAGTATGGCAAACGCACCGTCGCGACGGCGTAGGCGGCCATGCCCTCGCCGCGGCCCGTGAAGCCGAGGCGTTCGGTCGTCGTCGCCTTGACGCTGACGCGGGAGCGGGGAAGCGTCAGTATCTCCGCAATGCGGGCCACCATGGCGTCTCGATGCGCCGAAATTCTCGGACTTTCGCAGACGATCGTCACATCAACATGAGAGATCCGTCCGCAGGCCACCGCGACAAGCGATGATGCATGCGCCAGGAAGAGGTGAGAAGGAGCCCCGCGCCATTGCGGATCGCTCGGTGGAAAGTGCATGCCGATATCGCCGGCCCCGATCGCGCCAAGGATCGCGTCCGTCAAGGCGTGCAACCCGACGTCGGCATCCGAATGGCCGATCAGCCCGCGATCGTGCGGCACGCGAACGCCGCAGAGCCATACGTGATCGCCCGGCCCGAAGGCATGAACGTCGAATCCCTGCCCGGTGCGGATATCCCCATGCCGTGTTGCCAGTTGCAACTCCGCCCGTCTCAGATCCTCGGCCGTTGTGACCTTGAAATTATCTTCGCTCCCTTCCACGAGGCGAATCTTCATTCCGGCGCGCTCTCCGACGGCAGCGTCGTCCGGCAGATCATCGCCTGACGCTCGGCGATGAGCCGCGAGAATTGTGTCGAAGCGAAATCCTTGCGGCGTTTGAACGCGCCAAAGCGCGCGGCGGTCGATTGTTGCCGTGACATGCCTCTCGGCCCCGCGCTTGACCGTGTCGCTCATGGGCAAAGCGGGGATCGCGCCATCTTCTTCGGCGAGCGCGGCAATGATCCGATCGATCAGGGCATGATCAAGGAATGGCCGGGCCGCATCGTGGATAAGCACCTGTTGCGGCCTTAGCTCGGCGAAACTTTCGAGGCCAAGCCGCACCGAGTCCTGACGACTTGGCCCGCCATGGACGGGCGGTAAGAGGTCCAGACCCTTGGCGGCAACGGCGTACAGCGCGCCATCGTCGGGGTGGCAGACGACGCGGACGTGCTCGATCCTCGGGTGGCCGCACAAGACGTCGAGTGCACGTCGCAGGATGGGCGTGCCGTCGAGGGGCAGATACTGTTTCGGAAGCTCGCTCTTGAGCCGGGTTCCGCGGCCAGCCGCAACCACAAGAGCGACGCAGGATGTCATTGCCGCAAGCTAGTCCAGGCCGGGGCTTCTTGCCAAGACGGCCGAGCAGACTACAGTGGCGACGGTGGAGTTGTTGGACGGATCAATGAATCTGTCGCTCAATCTTTTCGCATTGGCAGCGCTTGTGCCGGCGGCGGTCGTGCGTTGGAGACGCCATGATGGCCGCGATGCCCTCTTTTACGGCGTGTTGGCGCTCGGCGTGATCGGTCCTGCGACCTGGGTGATGATGCGGTTCGGAGGAACCTGGCGCACCGGCTTTGCCATGTCGCTATGGGTCAGCATCACCGTCACGATGGCGCTTTTCCTTTTACTGGCGGCGGTTACCCGCCATGCGTGGCGCCTGATCGCCTTGCTCGCGCCGCTTTTGGTGCTGCTGGGCTGTTTCGGCGCCTTATGGGCGAATGCGCCTGAATTGCCGGTCTCGGGCGATGTACCCGCCGGATGGCTCGACGCGCACATCGTTTGCGCCGTCGTCACTTACGGCCTTCTCACCATCGCCGCGGTCGCGGGAGCCGCGGTGTTCCTCCAAGAGCGGGCACTCAAGACCAAGCACCCGACGGCTCTCAGCCGCCTTCTGCCGGCAGTAGCCGACAGCGAATCGCTCGAATTGAGCCTTTTGGCTGCCGCCGAAGCGGTATTGGCGGCCGGGGTGGCGAGCGGCATGGCGGCCGAGCATTTCCTACACGATGCGCTGTTGCCGTTCGATCACAAGACCGTCCTGTCGCTCGCGGCGTTCCTTGTGATCGGAGCGCTGCTGGTGGCGCGTTGGGCAACCGGCTTGCGGGGGCGGCAGGTCGCCCGGTTCGTCCTTTTGGCTTACCTCCTGCTGACCTTGGCTTTTCCAGGGGTGAAGTTCGTCACCGACGTTTTGATGTCTTAAGTCAATCAGAATTCGATTGCATCCGTGGCCGGCGACGGTATGCTATGCTCATTTCGTAGGCATACGGCATATCTGATCAAAATATGAGCATCTTGTTAGGCCCCGTTGCTCTCGCCGATCCTGTGCTTTTGGCACCGATGTCGGGCGTCAGCGATTTGCCGTTCCGCCGTCTGGTCAAGCGCCACGGCGCGGGCCTTGTCGTGTCGGAGATGATCGCCAGCGAGGCGATGATCCGTCAGACTCGCCAATCCTTGACCATGGCCCGCACCGTGCCTGAAGAGGCGCCCATGGCGGTGCAGATCGCCGGTTGCGAGCCCGAAATCATGGCCGAGGCCGCGCGCCTCAACGCCGATCGGGGCGCGGCGCTGATCGATATCAATTTCGGCTGCCCCGTGAAGAAGGTGGTGAACGGCCACGCCGGATCCGCGCTGATGCGTGATGAGGTGCACGCTGCGCGGATCCTGGAGGCGACGGTCCGCGCGGTCAATCTGCCGGTGACGCTGAAGATGCGGACGGGATGGGACACGGATAACCGCAACGCCCCGCGCCTTGCCCGCATCGCCGAGGAGAGCGGCATCCGGATGGTGACCGTGCATGGCCGGACGCGCTGTCAGTTCTATGAGGGTCATGCTGACTGGAGCTTTGTCCGCAACGTCAAGCAGGCGGTCTCGATCCCCGTCATCGTGAACGGCGATATCGAGACGGTCGACGACGCCCAGACGGCGTTGTCGCTTTCGGGGGCCGACGGCATCATGGTCGGGCGCGGTGTTTACGGCCGGCCTTGGTTTGCAGGCCAACTGATCGCGTTTTTGCGGTCGGGCCGACGCCTCCCGGACCCTTCGCTCGCCCGCCAAGTCGAGATCGTACTGGAGCATTACGACGACATGCTGGTGCACTACGGCTCCGGGACGGGTAGCCGCATCGCGCGCAAGCATATCGGCTGGTACTCCAAGGGTCTGCCAGGGTCGGCGGAATTTCGCGCCAGCATCAACCGGATTGACGACGTCAATCGCGTCAAATCGATGATCGTGGAGTTCTATGCGCCGCTGGCCGAGGCCGCATGATGCGTTCGGTGCGGTCCCACGTTAAGCGTGATCCCGGCGCCGACATCGTCGACGCGGTATCCGTACTTGCTGCGCTGCCCGACCCTGTACTCGTGGTCGATCGGGCCGACCAGTTTCGCTACGTCAATGCTGCGACGGAACAGTTCTTCGAGACGAGCGCAGCGACACTCGAGGCATCGGCGCTGGGTGATTTCCTGCCGCTTGACAGCCCGCTCTTCGCCCTTCTCGAATCGGTGCGCAATACCGGCCACAGCGTTTCCGAGTATGGCGTCACCTTGGAGACGCCAAAGCTTGGCGCCCGCGTCGTGACGATCCAGGCGGCCCCGCTCGCCGAGGATCGCGACCGCGTCGTCGTGTCGCTTCAGGTACGTTCGATCGCGGACAAGATCGACCGGCAACTGACGCACCGCAACGCCGCACGTTCGGTGACGGCGATGGCCGCGATGCTGGCGCACGAGGTCAAGAACCCGCTGAGCGGCATCCGCGGTGCGGCTCAGCTTCTCGAGGAGACGGCCGGCGCCGCCGACCGCGAGCTCACCCGCCTCATATGCGACGAGACCGATCGGATCTGCGCTCTCGTCGACCGCATGGACGTGTTCTCCGACCGCCGGCCGATCGAGCGCGAGCCGGTCAACATCCACGAAGTGCTCGAGCGCGTGCGCAAGGTCGCGACCACCGGCTTCGCCCGGCAGGCACGTTTCATCGAGGACTATGACCCGTCTCTCCCGGCGGTGGACGGGAACAAGGACCTTCTCATCCAGGTGTTTCTGAATCTCGTCAAGAATGCCGCCGAAGCGCTGCCGGAGCAGGGTGGCGAGATCACGCTGTCGACGGCCTATCGCCATGGCGTGCGGCTTGCCGTGGCCGGCAGCGACAGCCGCGTTCACTTGCCGCTCGTGATTTCCGTTGCCGACAATGGCGGGGGGATCCCGGATGATTTGCGCCCGCACATGTTCGACCCCTTTGTCACCACCAAGCACAACGGATCGGGACTGGGCCTGGCGCTGGTGGCAAAAGTGGTCGGCGACCACGGCGGCATCATCGAATTCGAAAGCCAACCGCGACGGACAGTGTTCCGCGTGTACTTGCCGGCGGAACCACGACGGGGACGCGGCGCATGAGCTCGACCATTCTCATCGCCGATGACGATCGCGCCATCCGCACGGTGCTGAGCCAGGCGCTGGGCCGGCTTGGCCATGAGGTTCGCAGCACCGGAAACGCCGCGACATTATGGCGGTGGGTCTCCGAAGGGGAGGGCGATCTCGTCATCACCGACGTCGTGATGCCTGACGAAAGCGGCCTTGATCTCGTGCCGCGGATAAAGAAGCTTCGGCCGGAATTGCGCATCATCGTCATGAGCGCACAGAACACGCTGTTGACGGCGGTCAAAGCGGCCGAGCGCGGCGCGTTTGAGTATCTGCCAAAGCCGTTCGACCTGCGCGAACTGGTCAATGTCGTTCAGCGCGCCCTAACGGCTCCCCATCATGCCCAGCCCGCAGCTCTTGAGAACGGGGAAAGCGAAGAGACCCTGCCGCTCATCGGTCGCTCGCCGGCGATGCAGGAGATCTATCGGATCTTGGCGCGCCTGATGGGGACCGACTTGACGGTGATGATCGCCGGCGAGAGCGGAACGGGAAAGGAGTTGGTTGCGCAAGCACTCCATGATTACGGGAAGCGACGCAACGGGCCATTTGTGGCGATCAACATGGCGGCCATCCCGCGCGAACTCATCGAGAGCGAGCTGTTTGGCCACGAAAAAGGGTCGTTCACGGGCGCCATTTCGCGCGGCGTAGGACGGTTCGAGCAGGCGCAGGGCGGCACGCTTTTCCTCGACGAGATCGGCGACATGCCGCCCGAGGCGCAGACGCGATTGCTGCGCGTGCTGCAACAGGGCGAATATACGACCGTCGGCGGCCGCACTCCTATCCGTGCCGATGTACGCATCATCGCCGCGACCCATCGTGATTTGCGGCAACTCATTCGCCAAGGCCTCTTCCGCGAGGATTTGTTCTATCGCCTCAACGTGGTGCCGATCCGGCTCCCGCCGCTCCGCGAGCGTAGCGAGGACATCCCCGCGCTGGTGCGGCACTTCTTCGCGCTCGCCAGCGGGGAGGGGTTGCCGCTCAAGACGGTCGATACGCAGGCAATGGACCGCCTCAAGACCTATCGCTGGCCCGGTAACGTCCGCGAGCTGGAAAATCTGGTACGGCGCCTCGCCGCACTTTATTCGCAGGAGGTAATTGGGCTCGACGCGATCGAGGCCGAGTTGGCGGAACCGACGGCGCCCGACGCCGACCCGGCCAGCCCGGCAAACGAGGGGCTGAGCACCGCCGCTGAGCGCCATTTGCGTGATTATTTCGCGGCACATAAAGGAGGACTGCCCCCTTCCGGGCTATATGACCGCGTGCTGCGCGAAATCGAACGGCCTCTCATCCAATTGAGCCTCGGTGCGACTCGTGGCAATCAATTGCGGGCGGCTCAGCTTTTGGGCCTCAACCGAAACACGCTCAGAAAGAAAATCCGCGAATTGGACATCGAGGTCGGACGCGGCATAAAATGAGGGCGGGGCCACCGAGTTGATCCACCCGTCGCCATGAGCGTGAGACGCGAGTTCCTGCTGTGGGCGGGCCGAGTGCGGCTCGGGAAAAAGCTGGCGGGAGCGCTTGCCGTAGCGGCCGCATTGTCTGCGGCGGCAACTTATGCCGCGATGACAGGCTTGCCGCCTTTCGACACGCGCCCGCATCTCGACGCGGTGTTTTTGCTGCTGAACCTCGTCCTGGTCCTGCCGCTTTTTGCCATCGTGGTGTGGCGGCTGGTTCAGGTCTGGACCGAGCGGCGGCGCGGTCTTGCCGGTTCGCGGCTCCACGCGCGCTTTGTATTGGTATTCAGCCTTCTCGCGGTCATTCCCACGATCATCGTCGCGATATTTTCCTACTTGCTGTTCAGTTTCGGCGTCCAGGCTTGGTTCAGCGAGCGGGTTCGCACGGCGCTTGCCGAATCGAGCGCCGTCGCGGAGGCCTATCAGCACGAGCACGAGCAGACGATACGCGCCGACGTGATCGGCATGGCAAGCGATCTGAACCGCGATGCAGCCGATCTCAGCATCGACCGCACGCGCCTCAATCAGATCGTCGAGGCACAGGCCGCGCTGCGCTCGCTGAGCGAGGCGCTGGTCTTTGACGGCGAGGGCCACATCCTTGCGCGCACGGGACTGAGCTTCACTCTGGAACTGAGGCCGGTGCCGGACTGGGCGCTCAATCAGGCGCGCAGCGGAGACGTCGCAATCCTGACGAGCGATAACGATGACCGGGTGCGCGCTCTTATTCATCTGGACCGGTTCGGCGACGTCTTCCTTTACGTCGGACGCTTCATCGATCCCATGGTGATGAGCCGAATCGAGCACACACAGCAAGCCGTGGCACAATACCAGCATCTCGAGGGAGAACGCTCCGATTATCAGATCGCGTTTTCCATGCTGTTCTTCGGCGTTGGCGTGCTGCTTCTGACCGGCGCCGTGTGGATGGGGCTCAGCTTCGCGACACGGATGGCACGGCCGATCAGTTGGCTTATTGCTGCGGCCGAACGCGTGCGCGGCGGCGATCTCTCGGCGCGCGTCCCGGTTGGCGCCAGCACCGAGGAGTTCAGCTCGCTGTCGCGCGCCTTCAATCGTATGGCGCATCAGCTTCAAAGTCAGCAAAGCGAGCTCATCGAGGCCAATCGCCAGCTCGATCAGCGTCGCCGGTTCACCGAGACGGTGCTGGCCGGCGTGTCGGCCGGGGTCGTTGGTCTCGACCACGACGGGCGGATCAATCTGCCGAACCGTTCGGCGTCGCTGCTTCTTGGCACGGAGCTCGATCAGCAGATCGGCGAAAGCCTTGCGGACGCCGTCCCGGAGATGGCGGCGCTTCTGGCCGAGGCGAAGCGCCGGCCGGACCGGCTTGCACGGGAGCAAGTTCAGCTCGTGCGTGACGGGCGGAGCCTGACCTTGCTCGTCCGCATCGCTGCGGAACGCCTCGACGGCGACGTGCGCGGCTTTGTCGTCACGTTCGATGATGTGACCGAGCTCTTGTCGGCGCAGCGCAAAGCGGCGTGGGCCGATGTCGCGCGGCGCATCGCGCACGAGATCAAGAATCCCCTGACTCCGATCCAGCTTTCGGCCGAGCGGCTCAAGCGCAAATATCTGAAACAGATCGGCAGCGACACCGAAACCTTCACGACCTGTACCGACACAATCATCCGCCACGTCGGCGATATTGGCCGCATGGTGGATGAATTTTCCTCGTTCGCGCGGATGCCGGCCCCGGTCTTCCGCGAGACGGACCTCGCCGATCTTCTTCGCCAAGCGGCCTTCCTGCAGCGCACATCGACGCCCGACATCCGCATCGATCTCGACGTGCCTCAGGCCTCGCTTCGACTTGCTTGCGATTCGCGTCAGGTCAATCAGGCGCTGGTGAACATTCTCAAGAATGCGGCCGAATCAATTCAGGCGCGCGACGACGACGCGGCGCCAGGCCACATCGTGATTATGGGCCGGAGCGACGAGGGCCGGGTCGTGCTCGCGGTAGAGGACAATGGCCGTGGACTGCCTGTAGAAGGCAGGGAGCGGCTGACCGAACCTTACGTGACGACGCGCGCCAAGGGCACGGGACTCGGGCTCGCGATCGTAAAGAAGATCATGGAGGACCATCATGGCCAGCTCGTGCTTGAAGACCGCGTGGGCGGCGGGGCGCGGGTGATCTTGGTCTTTGGCGAGTCCGAGGCGCGGCCTCGAGTCGTGGTACGCAACGACGAACCGGCGGAAGCGGCATCTTATGGCGCATGAGATTCTCGTCATTGACGACGAGGCAGACATCAGAATGCTGATGTGCGGCATCCTGAAGGACGAAGGGTATGATACGAGGGAGGCGGGGACGAGCTCCGAGGCCTTGGCCGCCATTCGTTCGCGCCAACCGACCTTGGTGATTCTCGATATTTGGCTTCAAGGCAGCGAGCTCGACGGGCTCGAGATCCTGCGCATCGTGCGCCGGGAACTGCCGAACCTTCCGGTCGTGATGATCAGCGGTCACGGCACCGTCGAAACCGCTGTGGCTGCGATCAAGATTGGCGCGTACGATTTCATCGAGAAGCCATTCAAGTCGGACCGGCTGCTGCTGGTGGTCGAACGCGCGATCGAGGCTGCTCGCCTGAGGCGCGAGAACGAGGAGCTTCGTCTCAGGGCCGGTGCCGACGAGGAGCTGGTCGGCAGCTCGCATGCGGTGGCACAGTTGCGCAGCCAGATCGATCGCGTCGCGCCAACCGGGAGCCGCGTTCTCATTACCGGGGCGCCGGGCGTGGGCAAGGAAGTGGCGGCCCGGCTCGTGCATCAGAACTCGCGGCGCGCCAAAGGACCGTTCGTGGTGCTGAGCTGCGCGACGATGCGGCCTGACCGGTTGGAGCTCGAGCTCTTCGGGGCCGAGGCCGGCATCGATCAAAGCGACAGCCCGCGCAAGGTCGGCACGTTCGAGCAGGCGCATGGCGGGACCTTGTTCCTCGACGAGGTCGCCGACATGCCGCTCGAGACGCAAGGGAAGATCGTGCGCGCGCTTCAGGAGCAGACCTTCGAACGGGTCGGCGGCGGACGGGTCAAGGTTGACGTGCGCGTCATCGCGTCGACGAACCGCGATCTCGCTCACGAGATCTCGGCCGGGCGGTTCCGCGAGGACCTTTATTACCGGCTAGCGGTCGTGCCGCTTCATGTGCCCCGGCTCAAGGAGCGTGTCGAGGACATACCGGAGCTCGCCCGTCATTTCATGACGCGCGCCGCCGAGGCGGCGCGGCTCAGCCCGCGGGAGTTTGGTGACGACGCGCTGGCGACGCTTCAGGCCTATGACTGGCCGGGAAACGTGCGGCAGCTCCGCAATGCCGTGGATTGGACCCTCATCATGGCTCCGGGCGACGGCAAGGATCCGATCCGGGCCGACATGTTGCCGGCGGAGATCGGCGCCATCGCACCGTCGGTCGTGAAATGGGAACACGGCGGAGAATTCATGGGACTGCCGCTTCGCGACGCGCGTGAGATGTTTGAGCGCGAATATCTTCTGGCCCAGATCACGCGTTTCGGCGGCAACATCTCGCGCACCGCCGCTTTCGTCGGGATGGAGCGGTCGGCGCTCCATCGCAAGCTCAAATCCCTTGGCGTCTTCAACGGCGAGCGTACCGCCAAGCTCGACGCGTGAACGGCGCGATTTCGATGTCGCGGGTCGCGTATGTCAATGGCCGGTACGTTCCGCTCGCCGCGGCGAGCATTCATATCGAAGATCGCGGATTTCAGTTCGCGGACGCGGTCTATGAGGTGATTGCCGTCAAGGACGGCATCTTCGTCGACGAAGTTTTGCACCTGGCGCGCCTCCATCGTTCGCTCGATGCGCTCAAGATCGCACCGCCGATGGGCGATGCGGCCTTGAAGATCGTTTTGCGCGAGGTGGTGCGGCGCAACCTTGTCCACGAGGGAATCATCTATTTCCAAGTGTCCCGGGGCGTGGCGCCAAGAGATTTTGCGTTTCCAGATCATGCCCGACCGAGCCTTGTCGTCACCGCGCGCTCGCGCGCGCTTGCTGATCCGCGGCTCCTCGAAACCGGCGTTGCCGTCATCACGATCGCCGATATCCGCTGGGCCCGACCCGACATTAAATCGGTGTCTCTCCTTCCCAATGCGCTCGGCAAGCAGCAGGCGAAGGAGCGCGGCGCCTATGAGGCGTGGCAGGTCGATCGCAATGGCCATGTAACCGAAGGCACCTCCAGCAATGCCTGGATCCTGACCGCGGCGGGCGAGATCGTGACGCGCGCGGCGGACCAATCGATTCTCAACGGGGTAACACGCCAAGGTCTGCTCCGGTTGATCGACGAGGCGGGACTCAAGCTCGTCGAACGGAGCTTCGCGATCGGCGAAGCGAAGGCAGCACCCGAGGCGTTCCTGACGAGCGCCAGCAACTTCCTGATCCCGGTCGTGCGTATCGATGACGCGCCTGTCGGCACTGGAAGGCCGGGACCAGTGACGCGACGACTGATCACCGCTTATGCCGCTCACGCCATGGGCTCGGGGCGCGAGCCATGATGGTCCCCAAGGCCATCCTTTTCGATTGGGACAATACGCTGGTTGATAGTTGGGACGCGATCCACCACGCTTTGGTCATCACGTTCGGAGCGATGGGCCGAGAACCATGGACGCTCGCCGAGACGAAGGCGCGGGTGCGGCTCAGCCTGCGCGAGGCGTTTCCAAGTCTCTTCAACGACCGCTGGCAAGAAGCGCAAAAGCTCTATCTCGACACCTTCACGGCTACTCATCTGGAACGCATCGCACCGGTTGCAGGAGCCGAAGCGCTGCTTGAAGCATTGGCTGAGCGGCACTACTACCTTGCCGTCGTCAGCAACAAGACCGGTCGCGTATTGCGCTTGGAAGCGAACCATCTTGCATGGGCGAGGTACTTCACGAAACTGGTAGGAGCCGGCGATGCGGGAGCCGACAAGCCTGACGCCGCACCGGTTCGCCTCGCGCTCGAAGGCAGCGAGATCGGGCCCAAGGAGTGCTGGTACGTCGGCGACACGGCGCTCGACATGGAGTGCGCAGCCAATGCCGGCTGCCGCGGCGTGCTGGTGGGTCATGCCGATCCGGCGGACTCCGGCTTCGCGCAACACCCCCCGACGATGATTTTTCCGGACCTGCCGGCGCTGGCTCGCCACATCAGGGGCTTGTGATTTTCCATTTCTTTCCCAATTTGCTACAGGTGATGCGAGCACGCGGCAGCCATGCCCCTAGCCATGCTGCGCCTTCGACGGAAGACCGACCGAAGGTTATTTTAGAAAACGCAGCGACCTAGGGTATTCCGTTGACCCAAGATGTTAAGATTCGAGGGGACGGATGGCGGGCGGTTGCGAAAGGCTCCGACCGACAGAAACCGAAAAGAGGGTCACCCCCATGTCGTCGGAAAAATCTCAGAACGTGCAGGACGTGTTCCTCAACCACGTTCGTAAAAACAAGACGCCGGTCACGGTCTTTCTGGTGAACGGGGTCAAACTTCAGGGCATTATCACCTGGTTCGACAATTTCTGTGTGTTGCTGCGACGCGATGCGCACTCGCAGCTCGTTTACAAGCACGCGATCTCGACCGTAATGCCGGCACAGCCGATCCAGCTCTTCGAGGCTAAGGAGAGCGACGACGCCTGATCGGTTTGAGGCGGGGCCGCTTCAAACCAACGGCTCGGTCGGGAAGGCTTTGGTTCTGCATCCCGTGTTGCGGGGGACAACCGGCGACCGGGCGGGTTCTATGCGCGCACCCGAAGCACGCCTCGCCGAGGCGGTCGGTCTGGCGCGCGCGATCAATCTCGAAGTCGCCACGGCAGAGATCGTGCGGCTCAGAAGCTGGCGTGCCACGACGCTGGTAGGAAAGGGCGTGATGGAGACGCTCGGCGCGCGCATCGCCGAGCTTGGTGTCGGCATCGCGGTGATCGATGCGGCCGTTACGCCGGCGCAGCAGCGCAACCTCGAGCGTGCGTGGAAGTGCAAGGTCATCGACCGCACCGGCTTGATTCTGGAAATCTTTGGTGCACGGGCCCGGACGCACGAGGGCGCATTGCAAGTCGAGCTCGCGTCGTTGACTTATCAACGGACGCGCCTCGTCCGTTCCTGGACGCATCTCGAGCGCCAGCGCGGTGGCTTTGGCTTCTTGGGCGGTCCCGGCGAAAGCCAGCTCGAGACCGACCGACGATTAATCACCGACCGCATCACGCTCCTGAAGCGCGATCTGGAGCAGGTGCGCCGTACGCGGGCGCTGCATCGCAAGGGCCGCAAGCGCGTTCCTTATCCGGTGGCCGCACTTGTCGGCTACACCAATGCCGGCAAATCGACGCTCTTCAATCGCCTGACCGAAGGCCATGCCGCCGCGGCCGACCGATTGTTCGAGACGCTTGATCCTACGATGCGTCGTCTGGCCTTGCCGTCGGGTCGACAGGCGATCCTGTCGGACACGGTGGGCTTTATCTCGGACTTGCCGCATCAGCTCGTGGCCGCCTTCCGCGCCACTCTTGAAGAGGTGATGGAGGCGGACCTGATTGTGCATGTCCGTGACATCCATCATCCCGACACCGAGGCGCAGCGTGCCGATGTCCACGCCGTTTTGACCGAAATGGGACTGGGCGAACCGGTGGAGCACGGCCTCGTCGAAGCGCTCAACAAGATCGATCTATTGCCCGCGGCCGACCGCGAGGCCCTGATCAATCAAGCGCGGCGCAATCAAGACATGGTCCCGCTTTCGGCGGCGACAGGCGAAGGTTGCTCGGCTCTCGTGGCGCTTATGGACGAGCGGCTGCAGCGCGACAACCGCGAGATCCGCGTGGCCGTCCCGCTCGCCGACGGCGCGACCTTGGCGTGGCTTTACCGCAATGCCGAAGTGCTGCGCCGAGCCGATGACGATGCGATGGCGCATTGCGATGTCCGCATCAGCGATGCCAATCTCGGCCGGCTCAATAGCCGCCTCCAACAATGAGGCGTGCCGGGCCGGTCCTTGCGTTGCTGCTCGCAAGCTGCGCGCCTCATTCCCTGCCACCAACGCCGGATGTGGCGGCGGTCGCGGAGGAGAGAAGTACCGAGCTCAAGCTCGCCTACGACCACGAGATGGAGAAATTCGAACGGCTGCGTCGGGTCGGCTATCGCCTTTCGGTCGCTGCGGCCGATTTCTGCGGCACGCATGTCGGAGGGGCGGGAGGATTCATAGCGACGTCGATCCAGTCCGTGCCCGAGCGCTACCGGCCGGCGGCACGGGCGCGCTATCCGACCTTGGGCAATGCGCCGACCGTGATCTATGTCGTCCCGGGATCGGTGGCCGACAGGGCAGGGCTCAAGAACGGCGATGTCATCACGAGGCTCAATGGCGCTTATGTCGCATCCGACTATAAAGTGATGGAGAATTTCACCGACCAGCTGCGCAAGGCGGATGGCGGCCCTCTGCACATCGAGGTCGTGCGCGCCGGCGTGCCGGTTGCGGTGACGTTGGAGCCGGCACGGGCCTGCAACTACCCCTTTCATATCGTCGACGACCCGGCGATCAACGCCTTCGCCGACGGCGAGGCCATCTATGTCATGGACGGCATGATGGAGTTCGCGGCGACGGACGAGGAGCTTGCCGTCGTGCTGGGCCACGAGATGACGCATAATTTTCGCGGCCACATCGACGCGAAGCGCCGCAACATGTACGCGGGCATGTTGATCGGGCTGGCGATCGACGTTGCGGTGACCGTCGGCACGCGCACGGTTGAGCCGATGGAGCGGTATCGCCTCGCCGAGGTCGGCGTCCTCGCTTATTCGAAGCAGTTCGAGGCCGAAGCCGACTATATCGGCCTTTACGTGATGGCACGGGCCGGCTACCCGATCGACGGCGCGGCGCAGTTCTGGCGCCGCATGGCGATTGCTCAACCCGGCAGCATCGCCATGGCGCGCGATCATCCGCCGACACCCGAACGCTTTGTCGCCCTTACCGCGGCGATCGCGGAGATCAAGGCCAAGGAGGCGCGGGGCGAGCCCTTGCTGCCCAACGAGAAACCCGGCAGCGTGGCCGCCACTCGATAGGAGGTGAGGGATGAAGCTCGCATTTCTCGGTCTGGGCGTGATGGGGTATCCGATGGCGGGACACCTCGCGAAAGCGGGGCACGCGGTCACCGTCTATAACCGCACGCGGAGCAAGGCCGAGGCCTGGGTCAAGGAACATGGCGGTGCCTTCCGCGCGACTCCGGCCGAGGCCGCCGAGGGCGCCGCGATCGTGCTCATGTGCGTCGGCAACGACGACGATGTGCGCTCGGTCGCGACCGGCGAGCAGGGCGCGCTTGCCGGAATGGCGGCGGGCGCGATCCTGGTCGACCATACCTCCGCCTCCGCCCAAGTCGCGCGCGAGCTCGAAAAAGCGGCGACGGCGCGCCGCCTGGGGTTCCTCGATGCGCCCGTGTCGGGCGGCCAGGCCGGCGCCCAGAACGGCAAGCTCACGATCATGGTCGGCGGCTCGGACGCCATCTTCCGCACCGCCGAGCCGGTGATGCGCCATTACGGCCAGGCCGTGACGTTGATGGGACCGGCGGGAAGCGGTCAGCTTACCAAGATGGTCAACCAGATCATGATCGCGGGCCTGGTCCAAGGGCTGTCGGAGGGATTGAACTTCGCCATCCGCGCGGGGCTCGATGCGAAGCTTGCCGCCGAGGTGATCGGCAAAGGGGCGGCTCAATCCTGGCAGCTCGACAACCGCGCCAAGACCATGATCGACGGCAAATTCGACTTCGGTTTCGCGGTCGACTGGATGCGCAAGGATCTCTCGATCGCGCTTGCCGAGGCGCGCCGCAACCAGGCGGCGCTGCCGGTCGCGGCACTGGTCGACCAGTTCTATCAGCGCGTCCAGGAGCGCCGGGGCGGCCGCTGGGACACATCGAGCCTGATCGACCTCCTGGCCCGGCCGTGAGATAGCGACAATTGATAATCGTCGCGCCGCTTCGCCTCACCCAAGTGACCGCATAAATACTGCAACCGATCCCGATATACCACAAAACGCGTACAGTGTCAATCGGGCATCGCGTGCCTCTCGGCCGCCTTGGCGCGCTCCCATTCCGCTTCCATCTCATCGAGCGAGGCGGTCTCGGGGCTTGCTGCGCGGGCGGCGAGTGCGGTCTCGATGGCGCGGAAGCGGCGCTCGAATTTGCGGCAGGCGCCTCTCAGCGCCTGCTCCGGGTCGGTCCCGAGCCGGCGCGCCAGATTGACCACCGTGAACAGAAGATCGCCGACCTCGTCGGCGATGCGCGCGGGCAGGGAGCCCTGGTCGATCTCGGCGCGCACCTCGGCGGTCTCCTCGACGATCTTGTCGAAGATCGTCGCCACGTCCGGCCAATCGAACCCGACCCGGGCGGCGCGGCTTTGCAGCTTCTGCGCCCGGGTCAGGGCCGGAAGCGCCACGCCGACGCCGTCGAGCGCGCTGGGAACGCGGCCGGACGCAGCGGCTTGGGCGCGGCGCTCGGCGTCCTTCTGCGCCTCCCAGGCGACCGTCTGCGCCGCCGCGGTGTCGACGCGATCGGCGCCGAACACATGCGGGTGGCGGCGCACCATCTTGTCGGCGATCGTCCTGGCGACGTCGTCGAAAGCGAAATCCTTGGCCTCTTCGGCCATGCGGGCGTGGAACACCACCTGAAGCAACAAATCGCCCAGCTCTTCGCGCAGATGGTCCACATCGCCCGCCTCGGCCGCCTCGGCGACCTCATAGGCTTCCTCGATCGTGTAAGGCGCGATCGTCGGATATGTTTGAACCTGATCCCATGGACAACCGGCGACAGGATCGCGCAGCCGCGCCATGATCTCGAGAAGGCGGGTCATCTGGCTCGGCTCGGTCATCGTCGCGGCTCTCCGTTGCTTGGTGTGCCCGTAAAGATGATACCCTCTGATAACAGGCATGCCGCGCGCGACCGTCTCCGGCGACCGCCCGATGCCGAGCCTTGAAGGGGGAGGCGACACGTGCCGGAATATATGATCACCTTGCGCGATGCCGCCGGGTCAAATGCCGTTGCGGCCCCTCGCTACATCACTTTTGTCGACGCCACCACCCCGGAAACGGAGCCTGGCGTCGATAGTTGGGTGAGCCGGCTCATGGCGGAGTTTCCCCCGGTCGCTCCGCCTGTCGGCGGCGTGCCCAAGCGGGCGGGCGACATTCTTTTTCTCGTGCACGGCTTCAACGTCTCGCACCAGGCCGCGCGCGCCTTTCATCTCGAGTGCGCCACCGCACTGACGGCCGCCGGCTGGGCGGGGAAAGTCGTGAGCTATGACTGGCCTTCAGACGGTCTCGTCTTCGCCTATCTGCCGGACCGCGCCAATGCCCGAGCGGCGGCAAGCGGTCTCGTGACCTCGGCGATCGCCTTGCTTGAAGCGCGGCAGCAGGACGGCTGCACCATCGGGGTTCACGTCCTCGCCCATTCCATGGGCGGGTTTGTCGTCCAGCAAGCCTTCACGTGGGCCTATCAGGACGTGCCGCCGGACTGGAACATCGGCCAGTTGATGTTCGCTTCGGCCGATGTCGACCAATCGGTGTTCTCCGCCGACAATTTCAGCGCGACCATGTTCACGCGCCATGCCGGCCGGCTCACGGCCTATTGCAATCGTTATGACAAGGCGCTGCTGGTCTCCAATGCCAAGCGCCTCGACCTTGCCCCGCGCATGGGCCGCGTTGGACTGCCGGACGACGCCCCGGCCATGATGTGCGAGGTCGATTGCAGCG
>Ga0335073_10003201_pt1 | contig 22746 bp, 18 predicted proteins | sample Lox_Sample_22_FD_207093 | JGI IMG/M metagenome (GOLD analysis project Ga0335073, IMG submission 207093) | Soil microbial communities from Loxahatchee National Wildlife Refuge, Florida, United States - Lox_Sample_2.2 | ecosystem: Environmental > Terrestrial > Soil > Wetlands | place: USA... | reverse complement strand
CCGGGCTTTCGGGCGGAAGATCGCGGCTGACGATTTCAATTACACCGGCAATTCCCGCCAGCGGATTGCGTATCTCATGTGCCAACCCGGCGGCCAGCTCACCCAGCGTTGCGAAGTGCTCGGCGCGCGACATCTGCGTCTGATGCAAACGCTGGATCTCTTCCCGGCTCGCCTTAAGCTGCGCCACCATGTCGTTGAAGTCGCGGCCCAGGTCGCCGATCTCGTCGCGGCGATTGGCGAAGCTGACGGAGACCGTCAGGTCGCCCAAACTGACGCGCGCAATCTTGTCCTGCAGCTCGACCATGGGCCGGCGCACCGAAACGGCCAAAACCATAATGATGGCCGTGAAGATGACGATCGCGCCTCCAGTGGCCACGGTGATGATGATGTGGCGTTCGTTGGCCTCGAGTGAGAGCGAAATCAGAATGAACAGCAGCAGTCCATTCAGAAGCACCGCGGCGACCGGCAGAATCGCCTTCAGCGCCCAATTGATATGGCGGCGGCGCGTGACGTGCGCGTCGGAGACGGACGCCGCGGTCGCGGTATTAACGGCCGGCGCAGCCGCAAGTTCAGCCGCGTTTGCTTCGTGCATTCGGATTGTTGCGGACGCGGTCATGGGCGTTTCAGGTAGAGCGAACCTTCAGGTTCGCGTCACCGCTTGATTAAATTTCGCAATCGGCTCCAGCCGGCGACACATGTTCCGCCCGGCGAAAGCCGGGCTCATAATCTTGAGGCGCGCCAGACGCGAACCTGAAGGTTCGCTCTACCAACCTCCTCAGCGTCGCAAACCCGAACCTGAAGGTTCGCTCTACCGAGCTTTTTCCAGGGCCGAGCGGAGCAGAACTGATTCCTTGGGGCCATCTTTCCTCAGTCCGCAGCGCTCAGCCCTGGAGTTCCTCAGGCGTACGCGTGTAAGCCGGGAAGCAGATACGTGACGCCGAGGAAGGTGAAGATCACGACGCCAAAACCCAGGATGGCGAAATACGCGGCCCTGCGCCCGCGCCATCCGCGCGTGATCCGCATATGCAAGTAACCGGCATAGACCAGCCAGGTGATCGCCGCCCAGGTCTCCTTCGGGTCCCAGCTCCAGTAAGAGCCCCAGGTGCGGTTGGCCCAGTAGGCGCCGGTGGCGATCATGCCGGTCAACAACGGAAAGGCAATACAGATCGCCTTGTAGGTGACGCGGTCGAGCGTGTCGGCCGAGGGCAGCAGCCCTTCCAGGTCGGCGCGCCGCCACACCAGCATCAGGTACAACAGCGAAGCAAAAATACCCGTCACCATGCCGCCTAACAAAAAGGGGCTGGCGGCCAGGTTGGTCGGGAAGAGTCCATCCTGGTCGGGTGACGGGTAACTGGCATTGCGCACGCGAAGCACGAACGCGGCCAGCACAACACCTTGCAGCAAAATGCCGATAAACACAGCCTTGTTGGCGAGAGCGAAGCGTGACTCGTCTTGGCTGACGCGACCGATGAGGAACAACCCCAACGGCGCGATTGCCGCCAGCGCGGCAATCACAAACAGCCAGCCAAGATCGGGGATGGTGACGAACAGCCGCATGCCTCTTCCCAGGAACATGTCGGACTTGGTGGTCGCATCCCACGCGGTGACAGACAAGCCGCCCCTTTCGAAGCGGGTGAATAGAATCGCAAGATAAATGGCGCTCACGATTGCGCTGGTGCACGCCAGGAAGTTCTCGGTCTTAAAGCCGTCCTGGATGAGGAACATCATGGCTAGCGCGAAGCTCACAGCGCAGGCGGCGTAAGCCAGCATGGCCAGCGTGACATGCACGTGCAGCCAGGTGGATTGCAGCGCCGGCACCAGCGGCCGCACTTCCGAAGGCAGCAACTGCATCAGGATGACGCACACCACCGCCAGCGGCATGGTGATGCTGCCGATGATCTTCACCCCGAACTTCTTCTCCGTAACCAGCGTGAGCAGCGCGACGGTCCAGACGAAGCTCAGCAGCATCTCGTAGATGCTGGCGAAGGGCGGCCGTCCGGAGAGATACCAACGATGCGCTACCGCCGCGGTGTTCGCGACCCAACCGATAGCGGTCGCCGCCGAGGCGAACCTGACGTAGCGCGCTGTGCCGGTCACGCCGAAGCCCATGTAGAGCGCGCCGGCGCCGGCGTAGAAGATCAATGCGACATAGAGCAGATTGCTTTCGCTGAACAGGCTGCCGCCGGCCTTCGCAGCGCCGAACAGCGCCACAATCAGCAGAAACGTTACCGCGAGTCCCACCAGCACGAGCAGCGTATTGCCGCCAGTAGCGGCAGGCTGCTCCATTTGTACGACTCGTGCCCGGGTTGCCATCTTCTTCCTCCATCAGGTAGAGCGAACCTCAGGTTCGCGTTACCGTTACCCCTAATGATCGCTAGAGCGAGCCTCAGGCTCGCGTCTGCGTTGCCCTAATAACCTGGGTAGAGCGAACCTTTAGAGCCTGCCCTGAGCTTGCCGAAGGGGTCGCGTCTGCGTTGTAAGAAGGATCGGTAGAGCGAGCCTTCAGGTTCGCGTCCACGTCGTCCTTATTTATTTCAAGGGGCTTTAGCCCCGACACTCCGGCGCGTCCTCCGGCCGATGAATATGGATATTCTTCCGCGCGTCCCACTAATCCCTTTCGCACGGGATTATTGCGAATGTATTTCACGAATTCGGCGAACTCGTTGGCATCGCGAACCTGGCGATCGTAGTATCGCTGTTCCGACACGGCGCGAAATACGATTCCATTTTCCCGCAGCGAATGCGAGAAGCCACCTTTAATGAGCTGAATCACTCGGCTTAGCTTCTTTTGATTGGTGATGGAAAGCAGCACGTGGATGTGATTGGGCATGACGACGTACTCGTGAAGCTCGAATTCTCCGGCATCCCGGTATTTAAACAAGGTCGCGACCATCAGTTCGGCAACCTGGTCGCGTTGGAACAGGTTCTGCTGCATGTGCGCGCACGCCGTGATGAAGTAGGTCGTCATGATTGTGTCGGGGCTAAAGCCCCTCAGACTCTATTTGGGCCCCTGGACGCGAACCTAAAGGTTCGCTCTACCGATCCTTCCTCACTCAATAGAACCTGAAGGTTCGCTCCAACCTATTTCACGCCGGCCAGGGTCAGCTCCGGCTTCTCTCGTTTTGCGGAAAGCGGCACAACCAACGCGCCCTCCAGTTCGGTGCGAATGTTGTCCACCAGCTCGTTGAACTTCTGCTCGAAGCGATCGCGGTTTTTGTTCGCCTGTCCGCCCACCCACAGTGTCAGAGTCCCGCGCGCGTTGGGCACGGCCACAATCCACACCCGCATATGCACCAGGTAAAACGCGACGAACAGCCCGCAGCCCATCAGCAGGCAGCCGGCCCACACCAGCCACTGCCCCGGCTCGTGCGAAACCTCCAGGCCGGTGTAGGTGGCCATTTGCATATCGCGATAGTCGAACTTGTACGGAGTGTCTTCGCCCTGCGCCGCACTGTTGTAGGCGGGGAAAATCCAGAGCTTGGCATCCTTGCCGGTGGCCGCGTTCTTCACCTGCAGGCGAAACGCCGGATTCTCGGGATCGTCTGAGCGCTTGAAGATCTGGTTATCGCGAATAAAGAAATCGGGGATGTACTCGGCGAGGGTGACGGTAGTGTCGGAATCGACCTGGACCGGCTGGTTCATCGTCAGGGTGACCTCGCGCCCCTCGCCGCTGGGCGAAGTCACCGTTACCTTCAGCGCGTCGAGCTTGCCGGTCATTCCGAAGCTCGCCTGATAAAAGCGCAGCCCGTTATAAACCAGCGGATCATTAACCACGATCTCTTTCGCCTTGACTTCCTGCCCGTTCTCAACCACCGCCAGCTTCGACCACCAGCGCTTGGGCGAGCCGTCGGCATAGTTTTCCTGCCCCGCGCCGTTGCACTTCACCGCAAACGGAAGCTGCTTCTTCCCGCCTGTGCGCAGCTCGATCACATTGCTGGTCTGGCCTTTTTCCAACGCCAGAAAACCGTTGTAGCCGAAGATGCCGTCGATGATGCCGCCCGCGAAGATGAGAAGCAGGCTGGCGTGGACGATATACACCGCCATGACAGAAAAACGATGTCGTTCGCTATATAAGGAGGGTTCGCGATTGACCACCCCGTCGAGGGCAACACCGGCCCTCGTCGGGGACCCCGGATTGTCGGCGATGCGTTCGACCGGCCAGCCTGAATTCTTCAGCGCGCGCTCGGCTGCGTTCAGTGCCTGCTCGCTGTTGGTGATGGGCAGCTCAATTTTGTTGGGAAGAGCGGAGCGAAAGTGCGAATCCGTCTTGCGATAGGGACGCGCGTAGAAGCGCCATGCGTTGGGAAAGCGATCGATGGAAACCAGGACGATGCTCAGGCTGACCAGTCCCAGCAACGTAAGGAACCACCAGGTATGAAAGACGTCGGTAAGCCCCAGGCGGTCGAGCCAGTGCAGGACCGCGGGGGAATACGCACGGGCCAGCTTTTCAGGATCGGTCGCCGGCCGCTGCAGGATGAAAGTTCCCAGCGCCGCCGCGATGCCAGTCAGTATAAGTAAGACGACGCCGGTGCGCAGATTGGAGAAGGTCTTATGAATGCGTTTTGGTATGGATTGCAGGCTAAAGGCCATCGCTGCTCCTTCCCGTGAGCAGAGTGACACGTGCAAAACGAGAGCCAGAGTCGGCACCTATCTAAGTCTTTGTTTATGATGAGGTTGGCTGTTGACGGTTACTAACGTAACCTGCGCCGGTGAGCTTTATCACGCAATTCAGTGATGAAAGCGCGCATGATAGAAGCCGAATGTTGCGGTGCCGGCGTTCTGCGTTTAGGCTCAGAGGCCCGACCCGTTGCCCCTCGCGGCATCCGGCACGGCACCGGGAGGCGGTTACACCATGTCCGTACGCTTCTCCAAGCACATCCTCGCCACGCTGTTTCTGCTGTTGGGACTGCTCCGCATCGGATTCGCGGCCGACGATCTGAAGATCGTCCTGCTCGATGGCAAGGATGCACACGCCTTGAAGGGGAAATTGGTGTGTATCCTGCTGCCCGTCTCCGATCCACAGGGCGCTGTAGTGGAGCACCCGCGCGATTGCCGTCGTACGGACTCCAGCGGTACTGCCGACTTTGCGTTGCCGGATCCGGCGCCCGAAGCCGTCGATGTGATCCTGGGAAGCAATGGCCTGGTTCCCTGCTTTAAGCCGCATCCGTTCCAGATTGCGGAAGCGCTGTCGGAAGGCATGGTTGTGAAGAACACCTGCAGCGAGGCAAGCACCGACACCACCGAAAAAGGCGAGTTGGTGCTCTTCGCTCATCAAAAGAGCGTTAAAGAGGCGCTCGATTCCACGCGCAACGAGTTCTGAACGGCTCGCGGAGCGCGGAAGTAGTTCTCGGGAACGGCTGCCCACGCCACGAAATTGTCATTACGTTATGACGACGTTGGCGTTGTCATACACGTGACGACAATCTTCCGATTCGCGCAGCGACTCTAACTGACCAATCAATGTAGCAGCCCGATTACAATCCTTTGACAATTCATTGACACAACCAAGGGTAACCTTGGTGTAAGTCTCGTCTGCAGACCGTGAGATCACGGCCAGGAGGAGAGACGCGATGAAACCTGGTTCCGCTAAGCCCATCCGCGGTATCGCATTGGCCATTCCGATTTTCTTGCTGCTGGCGCTCCTGCAGCCGGCACAGGCGCAGACCTTCCATGTGATCTACGCGTTCGCCGGCGGCGAGACGGCAGCCCACCCCATTGCCGGGGTGACGGTGGATCGCGCGGGCAATCTGTACGGCTCGACGGCGTGGGGCGGAGGATCGCCGACCGGCAGCGGCACGGCTTACGAGCTCAAGCGCAGCGGTTCGGGCTTCGTCTATCAGCAGCTCCACTCGTTTGGAAATGGGCTTGACGGCTCGTTCGCTTGGGGCGGTGTAACCATCGGCCCGGATGGCAGCATCTACGGCACGACCAGCGTTGGCGGCCTCGACGGTAACGGCACCGTCTACAACCTGCGGCCGCCGCCCACGTTTTGCCGCTCCATCTCGTGCCCCTGGGACGAGACCATCCTCTACAACTTCACCCGGGGCAGCGACGGAGGCAATCCGCAGGCAGGCGTTATCTTCGATCCCAGCGGAAACATTTACGGCAGCAACGTGAATGGAGGCAGCGACGGCCAGGGCGTCGTGTACAAGATGACGCGCTCCGGAGGCGGATGGACCTACCAGGTGATTTACCCGTTTACCGGCGGGCAGGACGGCAGCAATCCGGGCAACCTCTTGCTGGAGAGCAACGGCAATCTCTATGGACCGGCAGCGGCCGGCGGACAACCGGGATGCAGCGGCTTCGGCTGCGGAACCATCTTCCAACTCTCGCCTTCCGGATCAGGCTGGACGGAACAGACGCTTTACGCGTTTCACGACGGCTCCGACGGCGCTGACCCGCAAGGCGGCTTGATCACGGACAGCGCCGGCAACCTCTACGGTTCGACCTGCTGCGGCGACGGCAGTGGTGGAACAATCTTCGAATTGAACCCTGACGGCGGAAACTGGACGTTCAATCTGCTCTATGACTACAACAACAATTCTGGGCTAGGGCCGGACGGCAATCTGGTCCACGACGCTGCCGGTAATCTCTACGGCGCGAGCGTGATCAACGGACTGTACGGCGAGGGCGTGGTCTTCAAGCTGACGCCCAGCAATGGCGGCTGGATCTACACCGACCTGCACGATTTCACTAACGGCACGGATGGAGCCTGGCCCGAAGGCGGGCTGGCGATGGATAGCAACGGCAATATCTACGGCACCACTTATCTGGGTGGCTCGCCGGAGTGCCAGTGTGGCGTGGTGTACGAGATCACGCCCTAGGAGGCTTCTCGGCGGAGCGGCGCATCACGGTCAATGTGTTTTCCCGAATGCAAAAAGCCCGCGCTTGCGGGCTTTTGCTAAGTGCCAAATGCTAAGTGCTCATCACCGGCTGCTGGTAGCTGCCGTCTCGCTCTGCTGCGCGGTCAGCCGCGCGTTGTTGTGTTGGGCGATGATCTTCCTGGCATTGTCGGCCAGCGCCTTCGCCTGGGGCAGCAACTCCAGAGCTTTCTGCACTTCGGGATCGTTTTCGGCGTGGACCTTCATGCCTTCCTGCTGACCGAACTCGTTGATGAACAGCTCGGCTTTGATGTTCGACTTGATCCAGTCGCTGTTCTGCGCCAGGTCGGCTTCGGTGAAGGGAATCTTCTGCTCGTCGAGGAACTTGCGGAACTCCTGCATCACCGCGTCGTCCACCTCGAACTGCTTCGATACCTGGTGATTGATCACGTAGTGCTTGGCGAAGTTGAAAAACGCGTACTTCTCCAGCAGTGTGTCCTCGAAGTGGTTGGTCTTCTCGTTGGGGATCTTCACGTCCGGCGTGATGCCGCCGCCGCCGTACACCGTGCGCCCGCTGTCGGTCATCTTCACTTCGTGATTGCTGACGGTGGCATCGGCGTTGTCGCGGTCGTTGTAGTAGTAATCGTAGAGCGAAACGTTGTCGTAGTTGCGCTGGATGAGGCGCCCGCTGGGCGTGTAGTACTTCGCCGTGGTCAGCGCCAGGCCGGTGTTTTCCGACAGCGGATAAACCGTCTGCACCAGGCCCTTGCCGAAGGTGGTCTCGCCTGCGATCAGGCCGCGATCATGGTCTTGAATCGCGCCGGCGACAATCTCCGCCGCCGAAGCCGTACCGCGATTCACCAGCACTACGATCGGATAATCCTTGCCACCATTGCCGTGGCTCGCCTTGTAAACCTTCTCGGCCGAGGCGCGCCCGTGATGCGACACGATCACCTGTCCCTTCTTCAGGAACTGGTCGGCCACGCCGACGCCTTCGCTCAGCAGGCCGCCGGGATTCTGGCGCAGGTCGAGGATCAGACCGTGAATGTCGCCGAACTCATCCAGAGCGTCGCGAACTTCTTTCTCCGTCGTCTCCTGGAATCCCGAGACGTGGATGTAGCCAACGCCCGGACGAATCAGGAAGTGAACATCGACGCTGTAACGGGGAATCTCGTCGCGAATCACGGTAAAGTCGAGCGGCTTGTCGGAGCCTTCGCGCAGCACAGTGATTTTGACGCTGGTACCCTTGGGGCCTTTCAGCAGCTCGGCAACATCGCTGGTGCTCATGTTGTCGGTCTGCTTGCCGTCGACGGCGATGATCACATCGCCGGGCCGAATGCCCGCACGATACGCCGGCGCGCCCGCGAAGGGCGCGATCACGATGACCTTGTTATTGCGCGGGCCGACCTGCATGCCCACGCCGTAGTACTTGCCGCGCTGCTCCTCGCGCAGGGCCGCGTAGGCTTTCGGATCGAAGAAATTGGAGTGCGGGTCGAGCACCCGCAGCATGCCCGGGATGGCGCCGTTGTAGATGGCCTTGTCGGGACTCACCGGCTCGGCGTAGTTCTCCTGGACCACGCGGTAGACGTCGCTGAAACTTTTCATGCTGTCGCGCACGTCGCCGTCACTGCCGCCCGAGGACGTGGTAAGCGCCAGCTTCTGGCCGAACAACATGCCCAGACAACCGCAAGCGAGAACGATGGAGAGAACGAAAAGAACGGAGCGACGCGAACTACGTGCCATTTGTTTTCCTTCAACTACGGGCGAGTACGTCATGATGCTCGCCGGACCTCAGCTTGCGCGGGAATGCCGGGTGAGGCGGCGTCAGCAGCGTGAGACTTGGCCGCAGTATACCATGCGATGCGCAAGAAACGGACAGCGTCTCACCCCACGTACCTTGGATGCCGGCCCGGAAATCCGGGGTGCGAAATAAGATGCAAGCTCGCCTTTGTGAGAGACGGCGGGGGCGCGGGATGGTGAGCGGGAAGGGAAGCAGTTGGCGGTTGGCAGTTGGCAGTTGGCCAAACCAGGCAGACCGGACCTCACCGTGGTGAGCGGACGGACGGGTGGTGCGAACTTTCGGGTTCACGTCCGGCGCTGGGCGGAAGGATGGGTAGAGCGAACCTTCAGGTTCGCGTCCAGGGGTAGCAGAAAAGTGTGAGCCCGGCTTCAGCCGGGCGGCAGACGTGTCGCCGGCTGAAGCCGGCTCAAGAGGCTAAAGGCTGTGCGGACGCGAACCTGAAGGTTCGCTCTACCGATCCTTCGTGCCCTACCCACGCGAACCTGAAGGTTCGCTCTACCGATCCCTCTTGCCCTACCCGCGCGAACCTGAAGGTTCGCCCTACCCTGCTCCTCACTACGGTCGGTGCCCCAGGTTCGTCTCCCTCAATTTGGGAGGCTAACCTGGGCGCGCATCGAAACGACCCAGGCGCGTCGAACGACCCAGGTTAGCGTCCCAAAACCGGGGACGCGAACCTGGGGCACCAGCACCCGGCCAACTGACAACTACCGCCTTCCCGATGCATTATCATGACCTCAGCCCATGTCCAGCCCCGTCCTCGAATCCGCCCAGCAGCGCGCCTCGGAAGAGATGACCGGCATGAGCTTCCTCGAGCACCTCGAGGAACTGCGCCGCCGCATCATCTTCAGCGCGCTTTACGTTGTTGGCGGCTTCTGCGTCTGCTGGTGGTTCCACGAGCGGATCTTCAGCATCATGCAAAAGCCCATTGCAACGGCGCTGGCCAGTCATCATCTCGATAACAAGCTGGTCTACCTGAACCCCACCGATCCCTTCAACATGTATCTGAAGATCTCATTTCTGGCGGGGATCTTTGTGGCGTCGCCGCTGGTGCTGTATCAGGTGTGGGCGTTCATCGCGCCCGGACTGTACCGTCACGAGCGCCGTTACGTGCTGCCCTTCATGTTCTCGACGGTGGGACTGTTTCTGGCGGGCGGCTACTTCGGCTACCGGATGGTCTATCCCGCCGCGCTCGACTTCCTCATCGGCTTCAGCGGCCAGTTCACGCCGATGATCACGGTGCAGGAGTACACCAACCTGTTCCTGACCATCATTGCCGGACTGGGCGTTGTCTTCGAGATGCCGATCCTGGTGTTCTTCCTGGCGCTAATGGGCATCATCAACGCCGGCTTCATGTGGCGCAACTTCCGTTATGCCATCCTGGTGATCTTCATCATCGCCGCGATCATCACGCCCACCCCCGACATCATGAACATGTGCATCTTCGCCGCGCCCATGATCGTGCTATATCTCGTCAGCATTGGCATCGCGTGGTTTGTGCACCCGGCGCAGCGCAAGAAGCGGGCAGCGAAAAGCAGCAGTTAGCAGTTAGCAGTTGGCACTTAAGCCTGCGACCTTGCGCCAAACAATTATTTTGCGGGGACGCTCAGGTCCTTGCAGATTTTCCTCGAGGTGCCTGACGAGTTCTCGCGTTTCAAGCACTGACCTTCAGCGGCTCGCGGATAAGATCCTTCCCTGAGGCGGCTTCTTGAGCCAACACGCGGTTGGCTTCCAACACCAACGCGACCGCTTCCTGCAGGTTGGCGCGCGCCTCATCGAGTGTCGCGCCCTGTGTGTTGGCGCCTGGCAGCTCTTCCACAAAGGCAATGTATCCCTCGGGCAGGCGGCGGAAAACGGCGGTGAACTGGAAATCCATGGTGCAATCATAACCCGATGCGCTTGCCGCGACACCTATAGCCCTGCACCTTCCTGCTGCCCCACGTCATCTATAACCCCATTGGATCGTATTCCTCCCCGGGGTGAAGTCTGCATGTCGACCGTGCCCGTTGAACGTACCTTTTCCACGCAGTACAAGTCCATCGTCGCCGAACCCGGTTCCGAGGCGTTTCCTCTTCTGACGGCTGCCCAGATCGATCGCCTGCGCCCCGCCGGCAAGGTGCGGCAGGTGCGCGCCGGCGAGATCTTGTTCGAGCCCGGCGACGCCAACATGCCATGCTTCGTGATCCTCTCCGGCGCGCTGGACATCATCCCGCCCTGCTCGAAACAGGCGGAGCAGGGGCCGCTGGTCACGCACGTGAAGGGCAGCTTCACCGGCGAATTCGCCATGATCTCGGGCCAGCGCAGCATCATGCGCGGCCAGGTCAAAGAAGACGGCGAGTTCCTGGAGATTCCCGCAGCCGATTTTCGCGCCTTCGCGGCCAAGGACGCCGAGCTGGGCGACATCTTCATGCGCGCGTTCATCCTGCGGCGCATGGCGCTGGTCCACGAAGGCATAGGCAACGTGGGCGTGCTGGGTTCGCGTCATTCGCCGGATACACTGCGCCTGCGCGAGTTCCTCGGCCGCAACGGCTATCCTTACCGATACCTCGATCTCGACACGGATGAGCGCTCGCAGAGCATTCTCGATCAGTTTCACATCCGCACCGACGAAATTCCGGTGGTGATCTGCAAGGCGGGCGCCGGCGGTCCCAACGTCCTCCGCAATCCCACGAACCGCGAGCTTGCCGACTGCCTCGGCATGAACGTCACCATCGACGAATCGCAGGTGCGCGACGTGATCGTCGTGGGCGCGGGACCGGCGGGGCTTGCGGCCGCGGTTTATGCGGCTTCTGAAGGCCTCGACGTCGTCGTGGTCGAGACCGGAACGCCGGGCGGACAGGCGGGCTCGAGCTCGCGCATCGAGAACTACCTCGGGTTTCCCATGGGCATCTCCGGCGGCGAGCTGACGGGACGCGCCATGGCGCAGGCGCAGAAGTTCGGCGCGCGCATGATGATCGCGCGTAGCGCGGCGCAGCTTGACTGCGACAGCCGTCCCTACAAGGTGATCCTCGACGACGGTACAACGCTGCTGACCCGCTCCATCGTGCTTGCCACCGGCGTGCAGTACAAGAAGCCGCCCATCCCCAAGTTGGCGCTGTTTGAGGGCAGCGGCGTGTATTACGGTGCGACTGCCATGGAGGCGCAGCTTTGCGACGGCGAGGACGTTATCGTGATCGGCGGCGGAAATTCCGCCGGACAGGCGGCAGTCTTTCTGTCACAGAAGGCGGGCAAGGTGTACATGCTGGTCCGCTCCGGGAAATTGGCCGATACGATGTCGCGTTATCTGATCCGCCGCATCGAGGAGAATCCGTCGATCGAGCTGCACTATCGCAGCGAGATTACGGCCGTTGACGGCAACGGGCATCTGGAGTGCGTGACCTGGCGGGACGGCGAGGGAGGCCGGACCTCGCCGCACGACCTTCGGCACCTGTTCATCATGACCGGCGCCTCGCCGCGCACGGATTGGCTGGCGGGCTGCGTGGCGCTGGACAACAAAGGCTTCGTGCTGACTGGCTACGATCTCGACCAGCCGACTCTCGCAGCCAAGGCGTGGCCGCTGTCGCGCCCGCCGCAGCTGCTGGAGACCAGCCTGCCGGGAGTCTTCGCCGTCGGCGATATTCGCTCCGGCAATGTGAAGCGAGTGGCCTCGGCGGTCGGCGAAGGATCCATCGCCATTCACCTTGTGCATCGGGCCCTGGCGGAGATGTAGCAGATTGACGCGGTGCCCCAGGTTCGCGCAACCGATCGTGCCCCAGAGCCTGCCCTGAGCTTGCCGAAGGGTTCGCCCTTCTTTTGGGCTACTAACCTGGGCCTAGAATCACGACGACCCAGGTTAGCGTCCAACTGAAGGGACGCGAACCTGGGGCACCGACCGCAGAAACTCACGGGGCTTGGGCAGAGACTACTGGCAGCTCTCGCTGATCATCTTGATATGGTGAACTTTGAGGTCCACAGTGGTTGCGCCTCCGGCCTCCTGTTTCTCCGTTGCCTCTCGCTTGCTTTCAATACTGGATGGCATGTTTTCCTCCATGCCGGTGACGGTCACTTTGTGATTCACGTGCGCGCTGAGGCCATTGCCCCATAGCTCGTACATTTTGCCGTCTTCGCCCATCATGTAATAACCGCCATGATCGCTGCCCTGCTTCAGGCAGCCGGTCACGGACATGGTCTTCCCCATGTTGTTGCCCATGTTGTCCTGCTTGGCCATGGCGTCCTGCGCATTCAGGGCGAGCGCGAACATGGCCATGAAGACCGCTGGAACCAGGCACAGGGCCAGTTTCTTCAAATGCGACATTGTTTCTCTCCTTTCAAACTCCGGGGGAGTCCGGAGCGGTTACGAGGCCGAGCAGCCTCCGGTTGAGTGGCCGGGAAGGTTGGCGCAGACAACGGCCACCGCAACTACTACGATGATAGGACTCGGGTTGACGGGTTGTCAGGACCCGGAAAGAGAGTCGCGAGTCTCAGGTTTTGGTTACCGGTAAGACCGTTCAGGATGGGGGTTACGCGGTCCTCGCCGGCTGCATATAATGTAAGTAGCAGCAGGAGTGTCCATTTGATCCGCACCGTCATTCATCACCGGCCCGCAGACGTCGCGTTCGGCGCGATGCGGCGGATGGGTGCGCGCGCCATCTGGTCGCGGGTGATCTCCATCCGCGCCGACGTGAAGCTGGCGCCCTCGATGGCCCGTCCCAATCTTTTCTCCGGCGACTAATTCTTCCGACATCCGCTCCGCCTCTCGCGCGAAAGCTTAACCAGGCTTGATCCGCGGGTTGACCGCAGCTCCGGCCCACAACTCGGGCCGCCAGCCTTTCCGGAGGAAAAAATCATGACCGCCAATATTCTTACGCCTGTCGCCGGCCCCAACATCAGGACCGCTCTGCCCGGTCCCAACGCTCGCCGCATCCTTGAGGGCGATGAGCGCTATGTTTCGCCGTCCTACACCCGCTCTTATCCGCTGGTCGCGAAGCGCGGCCGCGGAGTTGTCGTCGAAGATGTCGATGGCAACGAGTTTCTCGACTTCTCTGCCGGCATCGCCGTCACCTCGACCGGCCATTGCCATCCGGACGTCGTCGCGGCGATTCAGAAGCAGGCCGCCGAGCTGATTCATATGTCGGGCACCGACTTCTACTACGAGCACATGGTCACGCTCGGCGAGCGGCTCTCGCAGGTCGCGCCCATGAAGGGGCCGCACAAGATTTACTACGGCAACTCGGGCGCCGAGGCGACTGAAGCCGCGATGAAGCTGGCGCGCTATCACACCCGGCGGCAGCACGTCATCGCGTTCTACGGCGCATTCCATGGCCGCACGATGGGCGCGCTGTCATTGACTGCGTCGAAACCCCAGCAGCGCCGCCGTTTCTCGCCGCTCATTCCGGGCGTAACCCACGTACGTTATCCCGACGTCTATCGCGGATGTGTGGGCGGCAGCCCGCAGGAGGCCGAAGCCTTCGCGCTGGGCTGCGCGCGCTTCATCGAAGAGAAGCTGTTCAAGACCACGCTCGCGCCCGAAGAAGTGGCCGCAATCTTCGTTGAGCCGATCCAGGGCGAGGGCGGCTACGTGGTCGCGCCCACGGTCTTCATGCAGGAGCTGCGGCGCATCTGCGATCGCCACGGCATTCTGCTGGTCGCCGATGAAGTGCAGTCGGGCGCAGGCCGCACCGGCAAGTGGTGGGCGATTGAGCACACCGGCGTCGAGCCCGACATCGTCTGCATGGCCAAGGGCATTGCCAGCGGCATGCCGCTCGGCATCATGATGTCGAAGGCCGAGATCATGGACTGGGTGCCCGGCTCGCACGCCTCGACGTTTGGCGGCAATCCCGTGTGCATCGCGGCTGCGCTGGCGACGATGGACATCCTCGAGCGCGAAGCCATCCGCAACGCCGAGGTCGTGGGCAAGCACATGATGGAGCGCATGGCCGAATGGCCGCGGCGGCTCGATCTCGTCGGCGACGTGCGCGGGCGCGGGCTGATGATCGGGGTGGAAATCGTCACCGACAAGAAGGCCAAGACGCCGGGCGGCGCCGAGCGCGACCGCATCATCGAAGCGGCGTTCGAGCGCGGCATCCTGTTGCTGGGCTGCGGACCGAACACCATTCGCATCTGCCCGCCGCTGGTGGTGAGCCGCGAGCAGGCGGACATCGCTATGGACGTGCTCGAAGAATGCATCGACATCATCGCGGGCAAGGCGCACGGCAGGCCTTCGACGACCGGCAAGCAGAGCGGCGCGTAGGCTAGACTAACGTCCGGTCCCTTTGATGGTAGAGCGAGCCTTCAGGCTCGCGTTAAGGCTGCGACTCAATTCTGAAGTTTTGCATTCCGCTGCCCCGGCAGCGGAATGCAAAACCTATCTCCCGAGATGCACCGGACGCGAGCCTGAAGGCTCGCTCTACCAGGCCGTATCAAATCCGGAGGCGCTATGGCGGGACGATTGACCTTCTACTTCCCCAGTTCCAGCATGGCCGCCGCGCGGTTGATCGCCGCCGTCAAGATCTGCAACTGCTGTTTCACCGTGGCGAGGTCTTTGTTGTCGATCGCCTCATTGACTCCGGGGATTACCACTGCCGCATATCCGGTGTTCTCGCCGGGCGCGTAGATGGCGTGCTTGTACCAGGGACGATTGGGCAGGCCGTCGGTGAGGAAGCCATGCTCGGCGTTGCGCAGCACCAGGTTCAGCCCGCTGGCATCGCCCGGCAGATTCTGGCGGCGCAGCGCTTCCGCGCCCGCTTTTTGCAGGCGCGCGGCTGCATTGGTCGCATCGGCAAACGACGGCGACTGGTCTCCGAACGCGGCCTTGGCACTGCTCTCGGCGTTCTTGATGTACTCGGCAATCTCCTTGCCGTACTCCTCATAATTCATCGGCAGCACATCGCTCGAAGCCATGCGCATGGCGATGACGCCGTACACCCGCGCCATCTGCTGCTCATAGACGAACGTTGGATCGCCGAATTTGGTGAACCACGCGAAGTCGTCGAACGCCGAGTGATACACGCCGTACGGGCCGCGCGATGTTATGTCGGCCGAGGGCACGCCGAGATGCTGGAGAAACGCCGTGTAATCGGAGCCGCTGCCCAGGTCGCCCACCTTCACGTCCTTCGTCACTTGCGCTGCCGGCTCACGAACGTTCTCCGGTGCAGCATCGTCCTTGGGCTTCTCCTGCGTGGCCTTCCACTGGTCGTACACGCTGCCGCCCTTGGGACTCGGCACCGCCTTGGCCACATCGCGCATAAATTGCTTCAGGCTGGGCACCGCGGACGCGGCGAAGTCCGGACCCGAGCACGCGGAATCCATGTTGAAATAGGCTACGGTGCGCGACAGTTCTTTGGCGTGCTGCTCGGCAAATTCGGTCGAGCCGATCAGTCCTTCCTCTTCGCCGTCCCAACTGGCAAACACGATCGTCCGCTTGGGATGCCATCCCTTCTTCAGCAACTCGCCGATGCCGTGCACCGCCTCAAGCTGCGCCGCGGTGCCGCTGTTGGGATCGACGGCGCCGAATACCCACGCGTCCCGATGATTGCCCAGCACCACCCATTCATTCGGCAGCTCCGAGCCCTTCACCATGCCGATCACGTCCCAGATGGTCGTGTACTGATACGCGATCTTGATGCTTATGTGCACCTTCGCCGGCCCGGGTCCGACGTGGTAGGTGAAGGGCAGCGCGCCCTGCCAGTTGCGCGGCGACTCCGGCCCACCGAGGTTCTGCATGATCGGCGTGGCGTCGGCGTAGGAGAGCGGCGTCACGGGAATGCGCGGCAGGTCCGTGGCTTTCTCCGGCGGCGTACGTTTGTCCTCCGGCAGATCGGGAACCGAAGCGATGCCCGGCGTTGTAGGATCTCCGGGATACTTGAACAGGTACTGCACCGAACCGCGCTGCACGCCGGTGTCGGGCCGCCACGGGCCTTTGGGATACTTGTCGCCCTTGAAGTAGCCGTCGTCGATGGGATCGGAGTAGAGAATCACGGCCGCCGCACCGTACTGCGAGGCAATGGACGCCTTCACGCCGCGAAACACCTCGCCATAGCGGCAGATGACGATCTTGCCTTTTACATCGATGCCCATCTCTTGCAGCTTCTTGAAGTCCTGCGGGCGGCCATAGTTCGCATAGACCACATCCGCCGTTACCTCGCCCGACGGCGAGTACTCATTGAACGCGGGCAGAATGCGCGGGTCCTTCTGGAAGGGATCGTCGCTGACCAGCTCCGGCGATGGGCCGTGCATCACCACGCCTTCCGGCGCCACCAAGTCCACGCGCATGTCGAGCGGCAAGCCCATCCAGACCTTGTAGGGCTGAATGTAGGCGTCGAGTCCCGCAGCCTTGTACTTGTCAAGCACATAATCGGCGTTGCGGCGGTCTTCGGGCGAGCCCGCGACGTGCGGCCATTGCGTCAGGAACTGGAGATCCTGCTTCGCTCGCGCGGGATCGGGTATCGCGAGAAACGTCTTCTCCGCTTGCAGCTCGACAACAGGATCGCGATAGCCGAAGATCTTGTTTGGTGGAGTGAACTCCGGCGTCGCGGTAGCTTGCTGAGCGGGAAGGATGGTCGAGAGGAACAGGATGCAGATAAGAATTCGCGTCGTCGAACGGATCAATCCAGGTCTCCTAGAAGCAGCTGTCAGCAATCAGCACTCAGCATTCAGCCAACTACAGACCAGCTCGCTTCCAGTCATAACGTTATCATCAATAGTTCACGTCGTTGCATCGCGGATAGTGAACCAATTCCGTCAGCCCATAAGCCGCCTGGCATGAATCTCTCTTGGCTGAGTGCTGACTGCTGAGTGCTGGCTGCTTGCTCTGCTACCATCGACGTAATGAAGAAGGCTGTATTCCGCGAGCGCAACAAGCGCTACTATCGCGTGCTGCACACGCCGATCTGGATTTGGGTCTTCTGGGTGCTCCCAGGATGGCCGCTGACCTATGACCTCTACGCGCACGGCCCCGAGCGACGCCACTGGATTTGGCTGGCGATCGTCATCGCCGTCGTCGCCTGGCGTGGCTTCGCGGGCCGCGTGCCGGGATGCGAGCCGCGGCCTTACATCACCTATTACGGCGTGCATCAGCCGAACCTGCCCTATCGCGTGGTCTGCTACACCGCGGCGTGGATCGACATCCTCGTCCCGTACGCGCTGAACCTCATCGGCCTCATCATCGCCAACATTAACGGCCGCTGGATGCTGCGCGAGATCTATCTGTATCTCTACTATCCGCTCGCGCTGGCGGTCATGCTCGGCACCGCGCTCGACTGGACGCCGCGCGCCCGCCGCGACACCTTCGGCGAGGGCGCCGAGCGCGCCTGGTTCTACGTCGCTATCTGGACGGTCGTGCCCACGCAGGTCATCAACTGGGGCGCATGGCGCTTCGGCAGGTTCATGGACCTGGCGCCGATGCCGCTGGCGCGCGTGCGGCTTGCGGTCTGCCTGATTGCGACCGCGTTCTTCTTCCTCCTGGGATATTCGCAGAAGCTGCCACGCACGACGCGGCACTATGAGGGAGTCGCCGCAGCCGGAGTGTGACCCATCGACACTCAATGCGGCTTCTTGGTTCGCGGCAGCGGTCCCAGCAAGGTATCGAGGGCCGCCGTAGCGTCTGGCACACGCTCCAGCTTCTCGTATAACTCCGAAAACCGCAGACGAACACCGCTCATCAGTTCTTCATCTGCCATCAGCTTGTCCACCAGCTTCTGCCAATTGGGCACGGCGCGATATTCCAGCACGAGCTGCAGCGCCAGGTTCTCCAGAAATAGGCACTCGGCGGCTTCAATCAGCGCCGCAACCCGCTTGCGTTCATCTTTCGTCATAGCCGCTTGAACCGGCTTCGGTTATCAGCTCTGCACGAGCTTACCAATTCTTGCGGCATAATAAACGTTGCGCCGCTGTAGCCGACCATGGCAAACAAGACCTTCACCAGCGTAACCCTGCACGGATTTCCCGTGCGCATTGATCTCGATTGGCCGTTTCATCGTTCCGAGGGCGGTAGCGACTGGTACGTCGCGCACGGCCGCATAGTTTTGAACGACGGCTCCGGCTTGCATGCCGACATCGCGCTCAACCTGGCCCAAACGGTGAAAGAAGCGCTGCCGGCGCTCGACAGCGATCTCGCCTTCTGGGTCGCCATCAACACCGCGCGCAAGGCGCTTGACGACAAGCAACTGGAGCTGCTCAAGAGCGGCAAGCGGCAGCCGGTTGCGGTGTCGAGCCGCTGCTACAGCATCCGTCAGCAGCAGTTCACCTTCGCCAACGCGTCGCCGGAACAGCTCGCCGAGTTCTTTGCGCGCAAGGTCTTCTGGGGGAGCCCAGCGTCGCCGGCGAACGCTTCTGCGGTCAGCGGCGATGCGCGCGAGCCGGTGCTGATCGCCGATCCTTGCGATGCGCAGTATCTCGGCGCGGCCGATCCCAACATGATCGACAAGCTGCTGGCTGCGGCCAAAGATCTCGCCACGCGCGGGATGCTTGAGCTTGCCGGCGATTACGCACGCGCGACCGACGGCTTGCTGGTGCAACGCGAGAGCTTCGTCGCGGCGAAAGACCACGCGGTGGAGGAGCTGCATCGTAAGCACGTCTTCGAGCGGGGATGAACGGCCATTCGTCGGAGAAGAAAAACCCCACTCATCCGAAAACCGCGGATGAGTGGGGCACCCGTTTCTTGTTGTTCCAGCTTCCAGCTAATTGCTAGTTGCTAATTGCTGAGTTCCTTCGACTCGGGACTGAAGTCCCTCGCTCAGGATTGCGCCACTGCTTTAGTACATTCCGCCCATGCCGCCGCCGCCGTGAGGCATCGCCGGTTCCTTCTTCTCTTCCGGAATCTCCGATACCAGGGCTTCGGTGGTAAGCATCAGGGCCGCGATCGAGCCGGCATTCTGCAGCGCAGTGCGCGCGACTTTGGTCGGGTCGATGACGCCGGCCTTGACCAGGTCTTCGAACTGAGCGGTCTGGGCGTTGTAGCCGTAGTTGGCGTCCTTGTGGTCCTTGATGCGGCCGACCACAATCGCGCCCTCTTCGCCGGCGTTGCCGACGATCTGGCGCAGCGGCTCTTCCAGCGCGCGCTTCACGATGTTGGCGCCGATCTTCTCGTCGCCTTCCAGCTTCAGCGCGTCAATCGCCTCGGCGGTGCGCAGCAGCGCCACGCCGCCTCCGGGCACGATGCCTTCCTCAACCGCAGCGCGAGTGGCATGCATCGCATCCTCAACGCGCGCCTTCTTCTCCTTCATTTCGGTCTCGGTGGCCGCGCCGACCTTAATGACGGCAACGCCGCCGACCAGCTTCGCCAGCCGCTCCTGGAGCTTCTCGCGGTCGTAGTCGCTGGTGGTCTTCTCGATCTGGCCGCGAATTTCCTTCACCCGGCCTTCAATGTCGCTGGCCTTGCCCTTACCTTCGACGATGGTCGTGTTGTCCTTGTCGATGGTGACCTTCTTGGCCTGCCCGAGGTCCTGCATCTGCACATTCTCCAGCTTGATGCCGAGGTCTTCGGTGATGGCCTTGCCGCCAGTGAGGATCGCGATGTCCTGCAGCATCGCCTTGCGGCGATCGCCGAAGCCCGGCGCCTTCACGGCCGCAACCTGCAGCGTGCCGCGCAGCTTGTTGACGACCAGGGTCGCCAGCGCTTCGCCTTCGACGTCTTCCGCAATGATGATCAGCGGACGCCCGCTCTTGGCGATCTGCTCGAGCAGCGGCAGCAGGTCCTTCATCGACGAGATCTTCTTTTCGTGAATCAGGATGTAGGGGTTCTCATAAACCGCTTCCATGCGCTCGGGATCGGTGACGAAGTAGGGCGACAGGTAGCCGCGATCGAACTGCATGCCCTCGACAACTTCCAATTGGGTCTCCATCGTCTTAGCTTCTTCGACGGTGATGACGCCGTCCTTGCCGACCTTCTTCATGGCCTCGGCGATGATCTTGCCGATGGTCTCGTCATTGTTGGCCGAGATGGTGCCAACCTGCGCGATCATGTCGCCGGTGACCTTCTGCGAGTACTTGTCGAGCGAGCCGCCCTTGTGATTGCCGTCTTCATCGGCAACGCCGACGATCGCGGTGATCGCTTTCTCGATGCCGCGCTTCAGCGCCATCGGATTCGCGCCGGCAGCAACGGTCTTGACGCCTTCGCGATAGATGGCCTGCGCCAGAACGGTCGCGGTGGTGGTGCCGTCGCCGGCAACGTCGGAGGTCTTGGAGGCGACCTCGCGCACCATCTGCGCGCCCATGTTCTCGAGCGGGTCCTTCAGCTCGATTTCCTTGGCTACGGTCACGCCGTCTTTGGTGATGAGCGGCGAACCGAATTTCTTCTCGATCACGACGTTGCGGCCCTTGGGGCCGAGCGTGACCTTGACTGCATCTGCCAGAACATTCACGCCACGAAGAATCGACTGGCGCGACTCTTCGCCATGCAGAATCTGCTTTGCCATTGTTGCTCTTCTCCTTCGAAATTTGATGAAACTCGGGTTGTGAGTTGTGGGTTGTGAGTTGTCGGTGGGTGACTCGCGGCGGCGTCGGCAATCTCAGAACGACGTACCAACCGCGACCTTCTGGTTGGCAGCATCAGTCGTGTTCTGACTGACAACTGACAACCGACAACTGACAACGGCGCGCGACAGCGCGCTTCGCGCGCTACTTCTTCGCTGCGTGCTCTTTGTGCTTCGCGGCGCCTTCCAGGATGCCGAGCACTTCTTCCTCGCGCATGATCAGGAGGTCTTCGCCGTCGATTTTGATTTCCGTGCCGGCATACTTGCCGAACAGGATGCGATCGCCTTCCTTCACATCGAGGGGGAAGGTCTCGCCTTTGTCGTTGGTCTTGCCCCGGCCGACGGCGATCACCTCGCCCTCTTGCGGCTTGTCTTTGGCCGAGTCGGGGATGATGATGCCGCCGCGCGTGGTCTCCGCCTCTTCTACGCGGCGGATGACGATGCGGTCATGCAGGGGAGTCAGCTTGGTAGCCATTCTTGGTATACTCCTTTCAGCTTTTGAGTTCGTTTGGATTCCGTACTCGTTCACCTTCAAGTCATTGATGAACATGGAGTTGGTACAGCGAGGGCAATGGAGGTGAGCACCTGCTAGCACTCACACTCAACGAGTGCTAATATAGCTGACTTTTGGCTGCGCTGTCAAGCCGGGAAGCAGGGTGGTACGTCATAAGAATCATAAAACACCTGAACCCGCAAAAACCCACCGAGTGTAGAATGTGGCGCGCGAGGCTGACATGGAATTCAGCATTAGTTTCCCGGAAAAATCCACCGCAGAAGCAAACGATCTCGCCAAAAACCTGCAGAACGAGATTCAAATGATGGGAGAGCCTGTCAAAGTGAAGCGGGTTCGCGATCGCGCCGATACCCAGGACTTTGGCGCGACCCTGCTGCTGATCTTGGCCGCTCCGGCGGTGATCAAAGGGGCCGAGCACATTGGCCCTGCCATGGAGCAACTAGCCAAGGGAGCGGGGGCTGCTATGACTGAGCTGGCCGAGGGCATCGCGTCGTGGATGAGGAGAACCGGCTCCTCCATTTCTGTGAAGTGCGGCGACAAAGTGGTTACCGTGAAGAATACCGATAGCGCAAACCTGCCCGGCATTATGGCAGCAATTTGCGGCGGACCTGCGCCTCAACCGTAAGCCTCCTGAAGTCCCGCGCCGAGGAGTTGTCGTCATGGCCTCGATCCTGAAAAGCCCAACCACCCTGGCCATCCTGTTCGGGGCCAGCGCGTTCCCGCAATGCGACATGCCTGCCAATGCTTCGTTCGGGCGGTCCGTGGCACAGTTCAAGTCCTACCTGCAAGCCTCGCTCAAGGTTAATCCGGATAACATCTGCGACCTCTTTGACAGCGATGCGTGGCCCGGCAAGTTGGAAGACGACATCGAAAAGTGGATCGGCAAGCGGAGAGAGATCTGCGGAGTAACCGACGTCTTCTTCTTCTTCGTCGGGCACGGCGTTCTTGATTCCGGCAAATTTTACATGGTCAGCCGCTGTACCAGCGACCGGATCACCAGCAGCAGCTTGTCGTCCAGCGGCTTGAAGGACGTTCTCTACAGCTCGGCCGGGAGTGCGAACTTCTACATCATCCTGGATTGTTGCTACTCCGCCGACGCTCATCGCGATTTCCAGGACACGCCGTCGAAGAGTCCGGCGGTGCTCTACACCTCCTCCGGCGCCC
>Ga0335073_10003199_pt1 | contig 22750 bp, 24 predicted proteins | sample Lox_Sample_22_FD_207093 | JGI IMG/M metagenome (GOLD analysis project Ga0335073, IMG submission 207093) | Soil microbial communities from Loxahatchee National Wildlife Refuge, Florida, United States - Lox_Sample_2.2 | ecosystem: Environmental > Terrestrial > Soil > Wetlands | place: USA... | reverse complement strand
CGCCTGATCGTCGGACCCTCGTCAGCGTGGACCGCCTTCACATAAAGGTCCTCGCCCACGAGCTCGTGGTTGTTCTCGGCGTTGGCCACGGCGGACTCGAGCAGCTTGCTCCAGTCACGCGCGACCGCACGCGAGGTGTGAGCGAGGATAGCTCGCGCTTCCTCAACGCTCTTTCCGCGGATGTGGTCGCACACCAGACGCGCCTTGCGCGCCGACGAGCGCACGTACTTGGCCTGGGCCCGCACGACCGGCGGCGGCCCTGCGGGACGCTCGCCCCGGCGACGACGTGACGGCGCGGGAGCAGGCGGTGGCGCCTCCTCCGCTTCGGCCTCGGCGGCGCCGCGACGGCGACGGCTACGCGAACGCGCCGGCGCCTCGGCCTCCTCGTCCTCGACCGGCTCCAGGTCGGCGAGCGCTTCCTCGTCGGCCTCGGCTTCGGCCTCCGTCTCTTCCTCGTCCTCGCCTTCCGCCTCGGCGTCGGCCTCGAGCATCACGTCGGCGGCGGCCTCCTCGGCCTCGATGTCCTCGGGGGTCTCGTCGACGTCGACGTCGCTCTGGCCCTCGTCGTCAGCCGACAGCTCGGCCGCGACCTCGGTCGTCTCGGCAGGCTTCTTCCGCGAACGGCGCCGGCGCTTGGGTGCCGGAGCCTCGGCGATCTCGGGCGCCTCGGCCTCGGCCTCGGTCGCGTCGGGTGCTTCGGCCTCAGGCGTCTCCGGGGTCTCGGGCTCTGGCGTCTGCGGCGTCTCTTCCGGACTCATCGCCTCTTACCGGTTCCGGCGTGCCCGCGGTACAGCCGCGTCGGCGCGAACTCGCCAAGCTTGTGTCCGACCATCGACTCGGTCACGAACACCGGCACGTGCTTGCGGCCGTCGTGCACGGCGATCGTGTGACCGACCATCTCGGGGAAGATCGTCGACGCGCGCGACCACGTCCTGAGCATGCGCTTTTCGCCCGAGGCGTTCATCGCCTCGATCCGCAACATCAGCCGCTCCTCGACGAACGGTCCCTTCTTGCTGGAGCGACTCATCGCTTCTTACCTCTCCTGCGTCCGCGCACGATGTACTTGTCTGAAGCCTTGCCCTTCGGCCGCGTGCGATAGCCGAGCGTAGGCACGCCCCACGGGGTGACCGGGTGGCGTCCGGGTGTCGTTGAGCCCTCGCCGCCACCGTGCGGGTGGTCGACCGGGTTCATCGCGGTCCCGCGGGTCTGCGGGCGCACGCCCATGTGGCGCTTGCGACCGGCCTTGCCAATCGACACGTTCTGGTGGTCGGTGTTGCCGATCGTGCCGACGGTCGCGCGACACTCGGCCCGGACCATCCGCATCTCTCCGGAGGGCAGGCGCAGCGTCACGTACTCACCGTCCTTCGCCAGCAGCTGCACGCCGGCGCCGGCGGCCCTCGCCATCTGGCCACCGCGGCCGGGGGTCAGCTCGACGTTGTGCACCACGGTGCCCGCCGGCATGTTCCCGAGCGGCAAGCTGTTGCCGACGCGGATCTCGGCGCGATCGCCTGACTGGACGGTCATGCCCACGCGCAGCCGCTGCGGGGCCAGGATGTAGCGCTTCTCGCCGTCGGCGTAGTGGAGCAGCGCGATGTAGGCCGAGCGGTTCGGGTCGTACTCGATGTGCGCGACCTTGGCGGGGATCTCGTCCTTGCGGCGCTTGAAGTCGATCTTGCGATACAGCCGCTTGGCGCCGCCACCGCGGTGGCGCGAGGTCTTGCGACCGTACGAGTTGCGCCCACCGGACTTCTTGAGCCCCTCGACGAGCGACTTCTCGGGCTCGGTGCGGGTTATCTCGGCGTAGTCGGGATAGGTGACGAAGCGCCGCCCGGCGGATGTCGGCTTCGGCTTACGAATGGGCATTACTCACCGGCCTCCAGTCCGCCGAAGATCGGAATCGACTGCCCCTCACGTACCTGGACGATCGCCTTCTTCCACTGGCGGGTCCGCCCGCGGGTCTGACCGCGACGCTTGGGCTTGGGATGGACGTGCGCCGTTCGCACCTCGAGCACGTTGACGTCGAACAGCTGCTCGATCGCCTGGCGAATCTGTGTCTTGTGCGCCTTGTCGTGAACGCGAAACGTGTACTTCCCGGCCTCGGCAAGCGCGAACGTCTTCTCGGACAGGACCGGGCGGATGATCACCTGGGTGGGCTCCATCAGGCCGCTTCCTCCTCTTCGTCGCCACGGGATGAGGACCCGGCGGCACGCGCGACGAGCGACTGAAGCGCCGCCTCGGACACCAGCAGCGAAGCCGCCCCGACGAGATCGGCGACGCCGGCGTCCTCCACCGGGATCGCGTGGGCGTGGGAAAGGTTCCGGAACGACTTGCCGGCGGCGGCTTCGGACGCGGTCAGCACGACGAGCGTAGGCGCGGTCGCGCCCCAGCCTTCGAGCAGTTCGGCCGCCTGTTTGGTCGAGGGCTCATCGAACTTCGTGGCGTCGAACACCGCGAGCGACTCGCGCCCAGCGTGCAGCGACAGAACGCTGCGCAGCGCGGCGCGGCGCGCCTTTCGGTTGACCTTGACCGTGTAGTGGCGCGGGGTGGGCCCGAACACCGTGCCTCCGCCGGTCCACACCGGCGAGCGCGAGGAGCCGGCCCGGGCACGGCCCGTGCCCTTCTGGCGCCACGGCTTCGCCCCGCCTCCCGACACCTCGCCACGCGTCTTAGTCGACGCGGTGCCGTGCCGGCGCGCGTTCAGCTCGGCGCGGACCGTCTCGTGGACGAGCGGCATGTTGAACTTGGCCTCGAACGCGACCGGATCGAGGTCTACGTTGCCTCCGCCGAGCACCTGAGCGCTAGCCATCGCTCCGCACCTCCACGGTCCCGCCGCGCGGCCCGGGAACGGCGCCGCGGATCAGCATCAGGTTCCGGCCGGCGATGATCTCGACGACGGTCAGGCCGCGCTGGGTCACGCGCCCGCCGCCCATTCGGCCGGGGCCGCGCAGGCCCTTGAACACGCGCGACGGCGTCGCCGACGCACCGATCGAGCCGGGAGCGCGGACGTTGTGGGAGCCGTGCGACTTCGGACCCCGCTTGAAGTTGTGGCGCTTGATCGTCCCCTGGAAGCCCTTGCCCTTGGTCTTGCCCGACACCTTGATGCTGTCCCCGACGTTGAAGGCCTCGACGGTGACCGTCTGGCCGACGAGCAGCTCGCCCGCCTCGTCGCGGAACTCCGCGAGGTGTCGGTGGGCCGGTGCGTCGGCCTTCTTCAGGTGCCCGAGCTCGGCCTTCGTGATCGACTTCTCCTTGCACTGGCCGAACGCGAGCTGCACGGCCTCGTAGCCGTCGCGCTCGACCGTGCGGATCGCGGTCACCGGACACGGCCCGGCCTCAAGCACGGTAACGCGCTCCACGCGGCCGTCCTCGAGGAACCGCTGCGTCATCCCGAGCTTCTTGGCGAGGATCGCGGCCATCGGACTCAGGACGCCAGGCGGATCTCGATATCCACGCCGGCCGGAAGGTGGTCGAGCCGCTGGAGCGAGTCGACCGTCTTCGGGGTGGGCTGGTGGATGTCGATCAGCCGCTTGTGCGTGCGGATCTCGAAGTGCTCACGCGAGTCCTTGTCTTTGAACGGCGAGCGGATCACGCAGTACACGTTCTTTTCGGTCGGGAGCGGCACGGGACCGGAGACGGTCGCGCCGGTGCGCGTCGCCGTCTCGACGATCTCCTTCGCCGCCGTTTCGATTGCCGTGTGGTCGTACGACTTCAGGCGTATTCGGATCTTGTTTTGGGCAATCGTTGCCAAAGCTTTTTTATCTCTGTCTTCTCAGTGTTGAGGGCGAGCCCCGGGCTTCGGGGCCCGCCCCTAAAGGTCGTATCTGTCAAAAAAGAGGCGGCGCAGCTTGCGCTTACGCCGCCTCGTCAACTATTCGACTACTTCGGCGACGACCCCCGAGCCGACCGTACGGCCGCCCTCGCGGATCGCGAACCGCAGCCCCTGGTCCATGGCGATCGGCTGGATCAGCTCGATCTCCATCTGGACGTTGTCGCCGGGCATGACCATCTCGGTGCCCTCGGGCAGCCTCGCCACGCCGGTGACGTCGGTGGTGCGGAAATAGAACTGCGGCCTGTAGCCCGTGAAGAACGGCGTGTGACGGCCGCCCTCCTCCTTCTTCAGGACGTAGACCTCGGCCTTGAACTTGGTGTGCGGCGTGATCGAACCGGGCTTGCACAGCACCTGCCCGCGCTCGATCTCATCACGCTTGGTGCCGCGCAGCAGGCACCCGACGTTGTCTCCCGCCTGACCCTGGTCGAGGATCTTCTTGAACATCTCGACCCCGGTCACAACCGTTGACGTCGTGGCCTTGATGCCCACGATCTCGACGGTCTCGCCGGTCTTGATGATGCCCTGCTCGACACGGCCGGTCGCGACGGTGCCGCGACCCGTTATCGAGAAGACATCCTCGACCGGCATCAGGAAAGGCTTGTCGAGGTCGCGCACGGGCTCCGGAATGTAGGTGTCCAGCGCCTCGGCGAGCTCGATGATCTTGGCCTCGTACTCCTCGTCACCCTCGAGCGCCTTGAGCGCCGAGCCGGCGACGAACGGAATGTCGTCTCCGGGGAAGTCGTACTCGGACAGCAGGTCGCGGATCTCGACCTCGACGAGCTCGAGGAGCTCTTCGTCGTCGACCATGTCGACCTTGTTGAGGAACACAACGATGTAGGGAACGCCGACCTGACGCGCGAGCAGGATGTGCTCACGCGTCTGGGGCATCGCGCCGTCGGCCGCAGAGACGACCAGGATCGCGCCGTCCATCTGGGCCGCGCCCGTGATCATGTTCTTCACGTAGTCCGCGTGTCCGGGACAGTCGACGTGCGCGTAGTGCCGGTTGGGGGTCTGGTACTCGACATGAGAGGTCGCGATCGTGATGCCGCGAGCCTTCTCCTCCGGAGCGTTATCGATCGATTCGAACGACCGAACCTCCGTGCCACCGTACCTCTCGTTGAGCACCTTGGTGATGGCTGCCGTCAGCGTCGTCTTGCCATGGTCGATATGACCGATGGTGCCGACGTTGACGTGGGGCTTATCGCGCTCGAACTTGGCTTTCGCCACTTTGCTTTCGCTCCTTCTTTTTCTGTAGTGGTGTCCGTCTGCAGACGAACTTATTCAGGATATAAAGATTCTGCTCGGGGATGTGCTCAGGCGGCTGCCTGGCCCTGGTCGCCGATCACGCGCTCGGCGATGTTGGGCGGCACTTCCTCGTAGCGCTCGAACTGCATGGTGTACGTCGCCCGGCCCTGCGTGTTGGACCGCACGTCGGTGGCGTACCCGAACATCTCCGCCAGCGGCACGTGCGCAGTGATGACCTGCGCGTTGCCGCGCTGCTCCATTCCGTTGACGTGGCCGCGCCGGCGGTTCAGGTCGCCGATCACGTCGCCCATGAACTCCTCGGGCGTCACGACCTCGACCGCGAAGATCGGCTCGAGCAGGATCGGCTTGGCCCGCGCCGCCGCCGCCTTCAGCGCCAGCGACCCGGCGACCTTGAACGCCAGCTCCGAGGAGTCGGTCTCGTGGTACTTGCCGTCGGTCAGCGTCACGCGCACGTCCACCATCGGATAGCCCGCGCGCGGCCCGTTCTCGAGCGCCTCTTCGACGCCCTTCTCGACCGCCGGGATGAACTCGGTCGGGATCGACCCGCCCTTGATCTTGTTGACGAAGTCGAAGCCCTCGCCGGGAGCCGGCTCGACGTCGATGTAGACGATTCCGTACTGGCCCGCGCCACCGGTCTGGCGGACGAACCGGCCCTCGACCTTCTCGGCCGTGCCCTTGATCGTCTCCCGATGCGAGACCTGCGGGCGGCCGACGTTCGCGTCGACCTTGTACTCGCGCAGCATCCGGTCGACCAGCACCTCGAGGTGCAGCTCGCCCATGCCCGAGATCTCGGTCTGCCCGGTCTCCTCGTTGGTCCGGACCTGGAAGGTCGGGTCCTCCTCGGCCAGCCGCGCCAGCGCCGTCGCCATCTTCTCCTGATCGGCCTTGGTCTTCGGCTCGATCGCGACCTTGATCACGGGCTCGGGGAACTCGATCGTCTCGAGCTTGATCGGCTTGTCGGGTGCAGCCAGCGTGTCGCCGGTCACTACCTGCTTGATCCCGACCGCGGCGGCGATGTCGCCGGCGTGGACCTCCTTGACCTCCTCACGCTCGTTCGCATGCATCATCAGGATCCGGCCGATGCGCTCGGTCCGGCCCGTGTTCACGTTGAGGATGCGCGAGCCCGCCTCGAGCTGGCCCGAGTACACGCGGAAGTAGGTGAGCTTGCCGACGTACGGGTCGGCCATGATCTTGAACGCCAGCGCCGCGAACGGCTCATCGTCGGAAGCGTCGCGGTGCGCAGGGGCGCCACCGTTGTCCGAGCCCTTGACGGGCTCGAGGCCCTCGACCGGCGGAACGTCGAGCGGGCTCGGCAGGTAGTCGATCACCGCGTCGAGCAGGACCTGTACGCCCTTGTTCTTGAAGCTCGAGCCGCACAGCACCGGGGTGATCTGGATCGCCAGCGTCGCCTTGCGGATCGCCTGCTTGAGGCGTTCGGGCGAGATCTCCTGCTCCTCGAGGATCATCTCGACCAGCTCGTCGTCGTGGTGTGAGACCTCATCGAGCAGCTTCTCGCGCGCGGCCGCGGCCTCGTCGACCAACTCGGCGGGGATGTCGATGATGTCCTGCTCCTTGCCGAGCTCATCCTTGTAGACGATCGCCTTCATGCCGATCAGGTCGACGATCCCGCGGAAGTCGGCCTCGGCGCCGATCGGGAGCTGGACGGGGACCGGGTTCGCGCCGAGGCGGTCGACCATGGTCTGCACGCCACGGGCGAAGTCGGCGCCGATGCGGTCCATCTTGTTGATATAGGCGATGCGCGGCACGCGGTACTTGTCGGCCTGGCGCCACACGGTCTCGGACTGCGGCTCGACGCCTGCGACCGAGTCGAACAGCGCGATCGCGCCGTCGAGGACGCGCAGCGAGCGCTCCACCTCGACGGTGAAGTCGACGTGACCGGGCGTGTCGATGATGTTGATCCGGTGGCCGTTCCACTCGGCCGTGGTCGCCGCGGAAGTGATCGTGATCCCGCGCTCCTGCTCCTGCGCCATCCAGTCCATGACGGCCGCGCCCTCGTGAACCTCACCCATCTTGTAGGTGCGGCCGGTGTAATAGAGGATGCGCTCGGTCGTCGTCGTCTTGCCGGCGTCGATGTGAGCCATGATCCCGATGTTGCGAATCTTGTCCAGAGGGAATGTGCGGGGCATGAGTGTCTGTTATTCGGGCGGAAGTTTCTTCGTCGTATGAGGTCAAACTGCGCCGGTTCCGGGTACCGAAGCTGCGGACATGAAAAAGGGCCCATCCGGGCCCACTCGCGACGCAGCAGTCGAGAAAGGGCGGGTGTCTAGGTGGTGGACGACTCCATTACGGGGAACCTGCGCGCCTACGGGAGCGCACGGATGAGCGCGCCACCCGAGGCGAACACCGAATATAGCAGAGGATCTGAGGCTTCCCAGCCCGTTTCAACCCCCTCTAACGAGCGTCGCTCGGGGGGCAGAAATGCGGTTATCGGGGTCGCGCTCACGGCGGCGCTCGGCGCCCTGTTGGTCCTCGTCTCGCAGTTCACCGCGCTCTATCATGTGCATGTCGCGACGAGCTCCGCGCCGGTCAAGACCGTCGGCACCGGAGCCAACCACGCGTGGGCGCCGATCCCGATCGCGCTGCTCGCGGCGGCGCTGGCGTTCGTCGTGTACCGGAAGGGCAGCCGCACGGCCCTGATCGCGCTGGTCGTGCTCGGGGTCGTCACGCTGGGAATCGCGCTCCTCGGCGACCTCCCCGACGCCCACTCCACCGGGATCGTCGGGTCGGGCGCCTCCCAGTACGCCGAGGGCGCGTCGACGCCGAGCGCCGGGCTGTACATGGAGACGCTCGGAGCGATCCTGCTCGTGATCAGCGGTGGCGTCGGGTTGCTGCTGCTCGGAGCGCCGTCGCGGCCGCCCGACGCCGCACCGGATTCCACGCCCGAGGGCACCGAGCGCATCCTCCGCCGGCTGGTCCTGCGCTGCGATCAGGACCCCCCGAAGTCGTAAGAAGCTTCTTAACCTTCCCCCCTTCTGGCGGGCCGATGGTCGGGATCCTGACACTGCCGTCCCGGTGTGGCGATGTCCCTGGAATCCGACGTTAGTCTTGATAAACGCGAGGGTTGTCTCACTGCAGCCCCCGGTCCCGTGTGGTGGGCAGCCCTCGCGTAGCTTCGGGTGGCTCCGGTGGCGCCCGCTCTGGGGGCCGCTAATGGATCGGCGAGCCGCCGTGATCCACCTCCGCGCGAGTGCCCCCAGAGGGGCATCCACCTACGCAGCTTTGATCGGGACGGATCGAGCGCCGCGAGAGCCTTCGGCGATTCGCTGTTAGCGAGCCCAGCGGGTCGGAATGCCGGGGAGGTCGATGCCCTTCCGGGGGCACTCGCGTGAAGCGCGACCAACTCCCCGCTAACCGCTACTCAAGCGCCCCCCGGAAGGGCGCGACCTACGCCGGCAGAGCTACCACCGATAGTGGGCGAAGGCCTTATTCGCTTGGGCCATGCGGTAGATGTCGTCCTTGCGCTTGTAGGCGCCGCCCTGCTGCTGCGTAGCGTCGAGCAGCTCGTGCGCGAGGCGCTGAGCCATCGACTTCTCGCGGCGCTGGCGCGAGAACTGGATGAGCCACCGGACCGCCAGCGTGCGGGCGCGGCGCGCCGGCACCTCGACGGGCACCTGGTAGGTGGCGCCACCGACGCGGCGGGAGCGCACCTCGAGCACCGGAGTCAAAGCCTTGATCCCCAGCTCGAGCTGCTCGACCGGGTTCTTGCCGGTGCGCTCGCCGAGAATCGCGAGCGCGTCGTAGACGATCTGCTCGGCGACGGACTTCTTGCCGTCCAGCATCACCTTGTTGATGACCTGCTGGACGAGGCGGTTGCGGTGGACGGGGTCAGGCTCGATCGGCCGGACCTGGGCGGCTGCGCGGCGGGGCATCTACTACTTGGCCTTCACGCCGTACTGCGAGCGCGCCTTCTTGCGGTCGCTGACGCCGGCGGCGTCGAGCGTTCCGCGGATCACCTTGTAGCGGAACCCTGGAAGGTCCTTGACGCGACCGCCGCGGACCAGCACCACCGAGTGCTCCTGGAGGTTGTGGCCCTCGCCGGGGATGTACGCGCCGACCTCCATGCCGTTCGTCAGGCGCACACGGGCGACCTTACGCAGAGCCGAGTTCGGCTTCTTCGGCGTGGTGGTGTAGACGCGAGTGCAGACGCCGCGTCGCTGCGGGGCGGCAACTTTCTTCTTGCGCCCCTTGCCGGACTTGAGACCCGGCGTGGCGAGCTTCTTCTTGGGCGGCGTACGGCCCTTGCGAATCAGTTGGCTGGTAGTCGGCATCGGATCGGGAGCGTAGCAGGGGCGAAAAATTGCGCTGTTTCGATCCTGTGGCGGGGACTCCGCAGCATGCATTACGCCCGGAGGCGCCCCGGATCGCAGCGCCGCCGGGACATAAGCATGCGGGAGACGCTTATGTCCCGGCCGGTTCGCACGGGGGCGAGCTTCCGGGCGTTATCCATAGGCTGGCCTTACGCCGCCGCCACCCCGAGAGCCTCGTCGACCGGCACGCAAGGCTCGCCCACCGCCTCGGCCACCGGCCGGTACGTCACCTGACCGCCGGCGACGTTGACGCCGAGCTTCAGCCCCGGGTTCTCGGTGATCGCGCCCGCGACGCCGGCCGTGGCCAGATGGATCACGTACGGGATGGTGGCGTTTGTCAGCGCGTAGGTCGAGGTGATCGGCACCGCGCCCGGCATGTTCGTCACGCAGTAGTGGGTGATCCCGTCCACTTCATACGTCGGGTTGGAGTGCGTGGTCGGACGCGAGGTCTCAAAGCAGCCGCCCTGGTCGATTGAGACGTCCACCAGGACCGCCTGGCGCTTCATCAGCCCGAGCTGAGCGCGCGTGATGACCCGTGGCGCCCGCGCCCCGTGCACCAGCACCGCGCCGATCACGAGGTCCATGTGCGGCAACCGCTCCTCGATCTCGAGCGTCGACGCGAAGCACGTGTCGGCCCGCCCGCCGAACGCGATGTCCAATTCCCGCAGCCGGTCGATGTTCCGGTCGTAGACGTAGACCGTGGCCTCCATCCCGACCGCGATGAACGCGGCGTTCATCCCGACCACGCCGCCACCGATGATCATCACGTTCGCCGCCGCCACCCCCGGCACGCCCCCGAGCAAGATCCCGCGGCCCCCCAAAGGCTTCTCGAGCATGAACGCGCCGGCCTGCGTCGCGATCTTGCCCGCGACCTCCGACATCGGCGCCAGCAGCGGCAGCCGCCCCTTCGTGTCCTCGACGGTCTCGTACGCGATGCACGTCGCGCCGGACTCCATCAGCCCCCGCGTCAACTCCGCGTCCGCCGCCAGATGCAGATACGTGAACAGCGTGTGGTGGGGCTTCAACCGCGAGACCTCCGGAGGCTGGGGCTCCTTGACCTTGACGATCAGCGTCGCCTCCTCGAACAGTGCGTCCGCGTCGGGAACGACGGTCGCGCCCTGGGCCGCGTACCCCTCGTCGGAGATCGCCGACCCGTCGCCGGCGCCGCTCTGCACGTACACCTCGTGCCCGGCGTCGACCAGCTCGCGCACGCCGGCGGGCGTCAGCGCGACCCGGTACTCGTCTGACTTCACCTCTGTTGGAACCCCGACCTTCACGCTAGAACCGCCTTCCGGTTAGTAGTCACGCTCAACTCACGAGCTGCCGTCCGCGCAGCGCCAGCCAGAACTCGATCCGATCGCGCGCCGACCCGAGGTTCCGGCCCGTCAGTTCCTCCACGCGGCGGATCCGGTACCGCAGCGTGTGGCGATGGCAGTACAGCCGCCGGGCCGCCCGCTCCCACTGCCCGTTCTCCTCGATGAACGCCTCGAGCGAGCGCATCAGCTCGCCTCCGTACGGACCCTCGCTGGCCTCGATCGGCCCGAGGATCGAGTCGCAGAACAACCGCAGCGCTTCGTCGTCCTGTAACGACAGCAGCAGCTGGAACGAGCCCAGATCCTTATAGGTAGCGACCCGGGGTGGGCTCCCCGAGGGCACGGACACGGAAGGCGCTGGGCCGTTGCCGTTCTCGGGCGCCACCTCTCCCAACGCGAGCGCCTCCAGCGCGCAACGCGCCTCGTGAAAGCTCCGCCGGGCGTCGACCGCCGGCACGGCCCGCCCGATGCCGACCCTGACGTCACCGCCGAGCTCGGCTCCGGCCCCCGCCGCCACCCGGTCCCCGAGCGCGAACAGCTCGTCCTCGGAGCCCACGCCCGGCACCAGCGCACACGCGAGTGATCCGACGGACGCCACCAGCGCCGTCGCCGACTCCTCGCGAAGCGCGGCCCATAGCGCGGTCTCGACCGACGTGCCCGAGCCGCGCCCGTCGCCGCCGCGCCGCAGCACGATCGCCGCGACGCGGTCGGACAGGCCGAACGGCGCGAGCCGGCGCGCCAGCTCCGAGCCGGTCAGCTCGCCGCTGACGATCGCGTCGAGCACGTCGCCGGCAAGCCGGCGCTCGGTGTCTCCGGCGACCCGAGCCCGCAGCAGCTCGAGTGCGACGATCGTGACGGCCTGGTGCAGGGTCAGCCGGTCGAAGTCCGACAGCGGGCCGGCGTCCTTGATCGCGACCAGCCACGCCTCGGGCGCCCGGCCCGGTCCGTTCGACCCCGGTCGCGGCGTGCCGTCGGCCGCGACCGGCAGCGCGATGCCCTGGTTGCCCTCGACCAGCGACGGCATGAAGGCCCGCGCCTCGCGCCGACGGGCTCGCTCCCCTACCTCGTCCCGTAACGCCGAAAGCACCTCGGGCTCGATCGCGCGCCGGAACGCGTGCTGCTGCAGGGGCCCGCCACGCGCGTCGAAGACGACCACGGCCGCCCCGATCAGCGTGGCCAGCGCGCCGACCAGCGCATCGAGGCCACGCTCGGACAGGACGATCCGCTCGAGCCGCTCCTGGGCCGCCAACGCGCGCCGCAGCACCGCATACTGCTCGTTGACCAGCTGCGTGAACGCCGCCTCGGTAACCGCGATGAATGGCACCTCGTAGGGAACCTCGAAAACGGGGAACTCGCGTTCGGCGGCGACCTCGAGCAGCGACTCTGGCACCACGGCGTGCTTGAAGCCGGTCCCGAACCCGACCCCGGCCAGGTGATGATCCGCCAGCCGTGCCGCGAACTCGCGTGCCTGCTCGGGCGTTTCCAGCTGCATACCGGTGGTGAGCAGCAACTCACCACCGGACAGCCATGGCGTCGGGTCGAGCAGCTCGGAGATGTGCACCCACCGCACGGGCAGGTGCAGGCCGCGCTCGCCCGCGAGCAGGCGAACGTCCAGATCGCGCAGCAGATCCCCGACGGTCAGCATCCCGGCGCTATCTCGGCATCGCGGTGTGCGTGGCCGGCCGGGTCGTGTGGATCTGCATACGCTCGCCCGCCTCGGTCAGCACCTCGCGCAGGATCGCCTCCATCTCGGCGAACTGCTCGGGCCCGGCGATCAGCGGCGGCGACAGCTGGATCACCGGGTCCCCGCGATCGTCGGCGCGGCAGATCAGACCGCGCCGGTAGAGCTCGCCGGAAAGGAACCCGCGCAGCAGGGTTTCGCACTCGTCGTCGTCGAACGTCTCCTTGCTCGCCTTGTCCTTGACGAGCTCGAGCGCGAGGAAGTACCCGGTGCCGCGAACGTCGCCGACGATCGGCAGGTCGCGCAGGCCCTCGGCCATCGCGCGGAAGTTCCCCTCGTTGGCCCGGACGTGCTCGAGAATGCCCTCGCGCTCGAACACGTCGAGGTTCGCCATCGCGATCGCCGAGCACACGGGGTGCCCCGCGAACGTGAACCCGTGCGTGAAGCTGTTGTGCCCGTTGAGGAACGGCTCTGCGACGCGGTCAGACGCGATCAGCGCGCCCATCGGCGCGTACGCGCTCGTGATCCCCTTGGCGGTGGTGATCATGTCGGGGTGGTATCCGTACTTATGGGCGCCGAACCACTCGCCCAGGCGGCCCCAGGCGCAGATCACCTCGTCGGAGATCAGCAGCACGTCGTACTCGTCGCAGATCTCACGGACCCGCTGGAAGTAGCCGTCGGGGGGCGTGAAGCAGCCGCCACCGTTCTGGACGGGCTCGAGGATCACCGCCGCGACCGTTTCCGGACCCTCGAACTCGATCTTCTCGGCGATCGCCTCGGCGAACCATGCTTCGGTCACGCCTGGAGGCATCCGGTAGGTGTTGGTGTTGGGGACGTGGTGGTCACCCGGCGTCAGCGGCTCGAACGGCGTGCGCAGGCTGGTAATCCCGGTCGCCGACAGCGCGCCCAGGCTGGTCCCGTGGTAGGCGATCTCGCGCGCGATCAGCTTGGTCTTGGTCGGCTTGCCGGTCACCTTGTGGTACTGGCGCGCGAGCTTGTAGGCGGACTCGACGGCCTCGCTGCCACCGCTGGTGAAGAACACGCGGTTGAGGTTCCCTGGGGCGAGCCGGGCGATCCGCGCGGCCAGCTCGATCGCCGGCGGGTGGGCGTAGGACCACGTCGTGAAGAATCCGAGCTCCTTGGCCTGGTCGGCGCCGGCCTGGACCACGTCGGCGCGGCCGTGGCCGATGTTCACGCAGAACAGCGCCGACAGCGCGTCGAGGTAGCGCTTGCCGTGCTCGTCCCACACGTAGCAGCCCTCGCCGCGGACGATGATCGGCACCTCGTGCTCGTCGTCGTAGGCCGACATCCGGGTGAAGTGCATCCACAGGTGGCGCTTGGCCAGCTCCTGGAGCGTGCTTTGCCTAGTCCGAATTGCCTCCTCGGTGCTCGCCATCCGGTTTCCTCCAGTCGTCTGCCGTTTTGTACAACCGTATCGCCGCCGACAGGCCGAGGCAATTGTGCAGACCGTCAGGTTCCCTTAGCCAATGCGGAGGATGGGCCGCTGCGCGGCGTCCCTGGGGCCGTCCCGCCGGGCGTCCTTGCCCGCCGGTCGCAGTTCGGAGCGCTACGCCGTAGCCGCGGCGGTGGCCGCCGACGGGACGCGCACCGGCGCCGGCATCAGCCAGGCGGCGCCGAGCACCAGCAGGAACGCGAAGCACTGAATGATGATCGGCAGCGGGCTGCCGGGCAGCGGGTCGCCGAACACAATGAAGCCACCGACGATTCCGGCCACGTTCGCGGCCGTCCCGGTGACCGCGATCACCGGCACCGCGTCTCCGTCCTGGAGGCCCTTGGCCGAGGAGTAGAACGCGGCGACCGAGGCAGCGACGCACACGAGCACCCACGGGGTCATCAGTCCGGCCAGGCCAGACGAGCCGACCATTCCGGAGATCGCCTTGATCGCGACGTCGGAGACGCCGAACAGGATTCCCGAGGCGGCGCCGAGCATGTAGCCGTGGTGCTCGGCCGGCGCGCCCATGCTGGGGCCCATGATCAGCAGCGTCCCGGCCGCGATCAGCACGCCCTCGAACCCGATCATCCCGGGCATGGAGAACTGCGAGTCGGCGCCGTGCGTGGCCGGAAGCGTGAAACCGAGCAGCATCAGCCCGACGGCCGTCAGCGCGAGGCCGATCCACTGGCGGCGGCCGATCGAGCAGCCGAGCATCTGCTCGGCCATGATCGCCAGCATCACCATCCCGCCGGCGAGCACCGCCTGGACGAGCGAAAGTGGCGCGACCGACATCGCGGCGACGTGGAAGACCCACGCGCCGGTCCCGATCAGCCACCCGATCGTGAACAGCGGCGAGGCGAACAGCGCCTTGGCCGACTGGAGCGGCTTGCGGATGTCAACCGACGGGGCCGCACATGCTCCCCGGTGCTTGTAGAGGAAGCCGACGTTGGTCGTCAGGGCGCACAGAAGCGCGAGGAGGATGCCGAAAAAGGAGCTCATTGCTAGGTGGCGGGCGAAGCTATCCGTGCTTGCCTAGACAGCTTCTTCGGCAGCGCGAGCGGAGGGCTTGAGTACACCCGGCGACTACAGCCAGATGGGTACCCGTGCCAGCATCAGTTGACTCATGGACCGGCCAATCCTCCTGATAGACGTCGACGGCGTGATCTCCCTGTTCGGGTTTGACCACGCCGCCCCTCCCGCCGGCAGGTATCAGCTGGTCGACGGCATTGCCCACTTCCTGTCGGGCTCCGCCGGAGAGTACCTACGACAACTAAGAGCTGCGTACGAACTGGCCTGGTGCACCGGCTGGGAGGAGAAGGCCAACGACTACCTTCCGCTGGCGCTCGGGCTGGACGGGCCGCTTCCCCACGTCGTGTTCGATCCGGACGAGCGCCCGGCCCACGCCCACTGGAAGCTGGGCGCGATCGACCTCCACGTCGAGCCGGACCGGCCGCTGGCCTGGGTCGACGACGCCCACGACGACGCTTGCCGCGAGTGGGCCGCCGCGCGCTCGGGACCCACGCTGCTGGTCACCACCGACCCGGCAGTCGGCCTGACCGATCGAGACGTGGGGCGGTTGCTCGCCTGGGCTAGGACGAACTCGCGGTGACCGAGAACACCGGCGGCAGCCGCGTCGCCGCCGTGAACCAGCTTCCGCCGGCGTCGCCGGAGCCGAACACGTCGCCCGAGGTCGCCCCGAAGTAGAGCTGCAGCCCCGCCCCCTCGCCGGCGCGATCGAACGCGCGCCGCAGCACGGTGAGGTACGCCCGGTCGGCCGGCAGGCCCTCGCCGCGCGGCGTCCAGGTGGCGCCGCCGTCACGGGTCTCGTACACGCGCACGTGACCCTCGGGCGTGACCCGATCGAAGTCGCCGGTGAGCGGTATTACGTACGCGCTGTCGGGATCGCTCGGATCGAGCGCGAGCGGGAAGCCGAAGTCCGACGGCAGGCCGGATCCGATGTCGTTCCACGACTGGCCGGCGTCGTCGGACCGGTAGACGCCTCCGTGGAACTGGATGAACATGCGCTGGGGATCGCGCCGCGCCCGCTCCATCCGGTGCACGCACAGCTGGAACGTGTCTTCGGGCGCGTCATCGGGCAGATAGCGCGGGCGGATGCCACGGTTGCCGCGCCGCCACGTCTCCCCGTGGTCGTCGGTGAGCCACACGCCCGCCGCCGAGACGGCGATCGCGAGCCTGTCGGGCTCGCCCGGCCACGGCACGATTGAGTGAAGGCACAGCCCGCCGCCGCCCGGCTGCCAGTCCTCGTCCACCCGGTGCGTCCACAGCGGGCGGTTGAGCTCCCAGGTGGCGCCACCGTCGCGGCTCTCGAACAGCACCCCCGGATCCCCGCCGGCGTACAGGGAGCCACCTTCGCCCGGGACGATCACCCAGATCCGCTCCAGTGCTTGCTCGCCGCCTTCGGGCAGCGCGACTCCCTCGGCCTGCGTCCACTCGCCGGCCGGGTCCTCGGCGTACCAGATCTTGGGGCCGTAGAACGGCGAGGTCGACGTGGCGATCACGCGGCCGCTGGCGGGATCGCGGATCGCGAAGTCGATCGGCTCGCCGGCGAACGCGCGGCACCTGACCTCGAACTCGGAGCCGGGTTCCCCCTCGAGCGCGAACAGCCCCTTCTTCGTACCCAGCAGCAGCTCGGTCATGAAACAGCTCCTCCCGTGATTGCGGGCAGAATCTCGACGCGGTCGGCCGAGCCGACCGCGGTGCGCTCGCCCCCGCGCTCACCGTTGACGAACACGTTGATGTGGCGCCGGATGGACCCCCGCTCGTCGAGGATCCACCCCGAGACGGCGGGATGCTCGTGCTCGAGCTCGCGTAGCAGCTCCTCCACGGTGGCGCCGCCGAGCTGGAGCTCGGCGCGGCCGCCGGCGAGCTTCCGCAGAGGTCCGTGAACGCAGACGAGGGCCATCGCTTTCGGATCCTACGACCGCCACGCGCGCGAAAACTCATCGCTCACGGGGAGGCTGCACGAAAAAGCGAACCAGGAGGACGCTTTTTCGAGCCGGCTAGGCGAAGCGGCCGTGACGGCCGGCGCCCGAACGGAATCGCTCCAAGCCGGCCTGCACCTCCTCGAGCGACCGGATCCCGTGCCCGAGCTCGTTAGCCAGCGCGGCCGGCTCGTCGAGCCCGTCCTGCTCCAGGAGCGAAAGCCGGTCTTCGCGCAGGCACGTCTGAGGAAACGCCGCCAGCTCTCGGGCAAGAGCCTCGGCCTCCGCCCGGCTCGAACCGTCGGGTACGACCCGGTTGACGAGTCCCATGCCCAGCGCCTCGGCAGCGTCGACGCCCCGGCCCGTCAGGACCATGTCCATCGCTCGCGACTCGCCGATCAGCCTCGGCAGCCGGACCGTTCCGCCGTCGATTAGCGGCACGCCCCACCGCCGGCAGAACACGCCGAACACCGCGCTCTCCTCCGCCACACGCAGGTCGCACCAGAGCGCGAGCTCGAGGCCGCCCGCGACCGCATAGCCGGCGACCGCGGCGATGACCGGCTTTGACAGCCGCATCCGGGTCGGGCCCATCGGACCGTCACCGTCGGGGGCGACGCGGTTCCGGGCGGGACCACCCACCTCCTTCAGATCAGCGCCCGCGCAGAACACGCCCCCCTCGCCGTGCAGGACAGCAACCGCCGCGCCAGAGTCGGCGTCGAACGCCCGGAAGGCATCCGCCAGCGCCGCCGCCGCCTCACCGTCCACCGCGTTGCGGCGCTCGGGACGCGACAGCAGCACGGTCGTGACCGGACCGTCGCGCTCGACCCGGACGCCGGCGCTCACGCCGATGCCGCGATCGCGCGACGCACGAAGATCTGGATCGAAGTGACGACCTCATCGGACCCGTCCACCGACGACAGCGGCCCGACCAGTGCCTCTCCGCAGCCCCCGACGAGCGCCGCCGCCGTGAACGCCACGTTCTGGGGCGGAATCTCGCCGCCGTCGATCGCGGCCGTCAGCTCGTCGACGACCAGCGCGGCGTAGCGCTCCCGGTAGGCCAGTCGCTCGGCGTCCACCGGTGGATCGACCGGCTCGGCCAGAAGCGCCCAGGCCAGCCGGCGGTTCTGGAGCGCGCGCCGGGCAAACGTGCTTAGCACGGCTTCGAGCCGGTCCACCGCGGTGGTTCCCGCCTCGTCGGCTGCGGCCCGCATCGCCCGCTCCTCGCCCGAGCACACGGTTCGGAATACCTCGAGGAACAGGTCGGCCTTCGAGGCGAAGTGGCGATAGACCGTTCCCGAGGCGACGCCCGCCCGGTCGGCGATCGCGGCCACCGAGGCCGATCCGTAGCCGCCCTCCTCGATCAACTCCCGGGCCGCCTCCAGCAACCGCTCTCGCGTGGCGAGGCCTGCGACTGTGCTCACGCCGGCAACGCCCGGTCGATGATCGCGCCGGCGTCGACGCCCGCCGGGAGCGTCCCGTACACCCGCCCGCCGCCGCCGTCCAGGCGGGCGGCGCAGAACGCGTCGGCTACCGCCGGCGGGGCAGAGCGCACGAGCAGCGAAGCCTGTAGAGCAAGCGCGAGGTCCTCCACCAGCCGGCGCGCCTCGAACTGCGGATCGCCGCCGGCGAACACGTCGGAGCACGCCTCCCGCACCCGCGCCAGATGCGCGTCGAGGCGCGGGTCGGCGCCGGCCGCCAGCGCGCACTCGTCCAGGAACGCCGGCAGCCCGTCGGGCTCTTTCACCATCGCGCGCAGGACATCGAGCGCGGCGACGTTGCCCGATCCCTCCCAGATCGAGTTCAGCGGCGCGTCGCGATACAGGAGCGGCAGACCCGACTCCTCGACGAATCCGTTGCCGCCGAGGCACTCGAGCGCCTCGGCCGCATGGGGCGCGGCCCGCTTGCACACCCAGTACTTCATGACCGCGGTGGCGAACCGCCTAAACGCGCCCTCCGAGTCGGAGTCGTACGCGCGCGCCACGCGGAGCGCGGCGACCGTGGCGGCCTCGGACTCGATCGCCAGATCGGCTAGAACGTTTCGCATCGCCGGCTGATCGACCAACAGCGTCCCGAACGCCGAACGGTGGCGCGCGTGGTGGATCGCCTCGACCGTGCCGCGCCGCAGCCCGGTGGTCCCTCCGAGTAGGCAGTCGAGGCGGGTGTGGTTGACCATCCGGATGATCGCGGGCACCCCGCGCCCCTCCACGCCCACGAGACGCCCCGGCGCCGCACGGAACTCGACCTCCGACGAGGGCAGCGACCGCGTCCCGAGCTTGTCCTTCAGTCGCTGGAACTCCATCCCCGGCCCCCGCTCGACGAGGAAGCACGAGAGGCCCGCGGGCGCCTGCGCCAGCACGAGGAACACGTCGCACGGCGGATACGAGCAGAACCATTTGTGGCCGTTCAGCTCGTACAGGCCGTCGCCGACCGGGTGGGCGCGCGTGACGTTCGCGCGGACGTCCGAGCCGCCCTGCTTCTCGGTCATCGCCATCCCGGCCAGCCCGCCGTTCTCGTAGTCCGGCAGCGTCAGCCGCGGCTCCCACAGCGCCGCCAAATCCGGCGCCCCGTCCCGAAGCGCCGGCACGGCCGCGTAGGTCATCGACACGGGGCACATGACGCCGGCGTTGGCGTTGCCCCACAGCATGAAGAGAGTTGCGCGGACGGCATGCGCGCCCGGCGTCGGCGAGCGCCACGGAAGGCTGTGGATCTCGCGCTCGACCGCGCCCCGCAGCAGCGCGTGCCAGGACGGGTCGAGCTCGACCTGGTCGATCCGGTTGCCGTAGCGGTCGTGCGTTCGCAGGATCGGCGCGTTGCGCTCGGCGCGCCGGCAGTGCTCGAGCGACTCGACGCTACCCGCCACGGCCCCGGCATCGCGAGCACGCTCGACCCCCCAACCGCCACCCTCCCGCTCGAGCCCCTCGCGCAGGGCGAGGTCGATCTCGAACAGGTTGACGGGCTGGAGCGGCGGCGCCTGGTTCAGGACGTCGCGCGCGGGGTCGCGGATATCAATATCAGTGTGAATCGCGATTCACAAAGGCTACCGAAGGCGCCGCGGGCGGCCGCGCATCCGGTCGAGCCGGATCCGGGTCGAGCGCTCGGGAGGATGCTCGCGCTTGGCGGCGTCCGCCCGCTCGCTGTCACGGCGCCGGGCCTTCTCTTCACGCGCGCGCGAGCGGTCCTCGGTCAGGCCGACCTCGTAGAACACGAGGCTGGTCGCGAGCACCAGCCCGAGCGCGACCAGCACGAACGCGAGGTTCTGGCCGAGGCTCCCGCTGAACGCGAAGGCACACGCGATGCCCACCACGACGAGCGCCCCAGCGGAGCCGAAGCCGACGATGCGAGATCGTCGGCTCATTCAGCTCCGCCAGTGCTCAGTCTGTGCAAATGCGATTCTTCGGCGGTTGCCGCCTCATTCGTCGCCGTCCACGTCGTCCGGGACGTCGAGCTCGGCGAGCTCGTCGACGAACCCGATCGAGGACCGGCCATCGCCGATGCCCTCGAGGTCGGAGAGGTCAGGCTCGGGCCCACCGAAGCCGGTGAGGCCCTCGCCATCGGTCAGGCCGAGCTCAGCCGCGAGGTCGTCGTGGTCGAGCAGGCCAACGTCGTCCATCCCGCGCGGCAGCGGCTCGGACGGCTCGATCTCAATCCGGCGGTAGCGCTTGAGCCCGGTCGCAGCCGGGATCAGCTTGCCGATGATCACGTTCTCCTTGAGCCCGACCAGGCGATCGATCTTGCCTTCGAGCGCCGCGTCAGTCAGCACCTTGGTGGTCTCCTGGAACGACGCCGCCGACAGGAACGAGTCGGTGTTGAGCGACGCCTTGGTGATCCCGAGGATGATCTCCTCGGCCTGGGCGGCTTCGCCGCCGGCGTCCACCACGGCCTTGTTGACGCGGCCGTACTCCTGGCGGTCGACGAACTGCCCGGGCAGCAGCTCGCTGTCGCCCTTCTGGTCGACCCGAACCCGCTTCATCATCTGGCGCACGATCAGCTCGATGTGCTTGTCGTCGATGTCGACGCCCTGTGACACGTAGACCTCCTGGACCTCACGGACCAGGTACGTCTCGGTCTCCGTCCGCCCGCGAACCGCGAGCAGCTCGGCCGGGTACAGCGAGCCCTCGTTGAGCTGGGTGCCCGGCTCGATCTTCTCGCCCTCGTTCACAAACAGACGAGTACGCCGCGGGAACGTGTTCCGATGCTCCTCGCCGGTGTCGTCGGTGATGACGACCGTGACCGCCTTGTCTGACTCCTCGATCGACACCTTGCCGCCGATCTCGGCGATCTTCGCCAGGCCCTTCGGCTTACGCGCCTCGAACAGCTCGACGACACGCGGCAGGCCGTGCGTGATGTCCGCGCCGGCGACTCCGCCGGTGTGGAACGTACGCATGGTCAGCTGCGTGCCCGGCTCGCCGATCGACTGAGCGGCGATGATCCCGACCGCGTCACCGATCTGGGCGGGCTTGCCGGTTGCCAGCGATCGGCCATAGCAGGCCTGGCAGACGCCGGTCGGGGCCTCGCACTTGAGCACCGAACGAACGGGCACCGTGACCACGTGGCCCTTCTCGGTGTCGTCGTGCCAGGACTCGACCAGATCGGCGAGCTCGGCCCGGTCGATCTCCTTGCCCTTCTCGACGATCACGCGACCGCGCTTGGTCGTGACATCCTGCGCCGCGACCCGCCCGATCAGGTTGCCGTTGGGCTCGCCGGTCGGGCGCAGCGCCCGGCTGTCCGTGCCGGCCTCGAGCTTGGACACCGGCATGTCGATGTACTCCTCGGTGCCGCAGTCCTCCTGGCGGATGATCACGTCCTGCGAGACGTCGACCAGACGCCGCGTCAGGTAGCCCGAGTCGGCGGTGCGAAGCGCCGTGTCCGCGAGTCCCTTGCGGGCGCCGTGGGTCGAGATGAAGTACTCGAGCACGGTCAGGCCCTCCTGGAAGGATGCCTTGATCGGGCGCTCGATGATCTCGCCCTTCGGGTTGGCCATCAGCCCGCGCATACCGGCCAGCTGCCGGATCTGCGAGAACGACCCGCGGGCTCCGGAGTTGGCCATCATGTAGATCGGGTTGAGCTCGTCGAGGTGGTCGTACAGCGCCTGACCGACCTCGTTCGTGGCGCGATCCCACAAGCCGGTGACGGCCTCGTGCCGCTCCTCCTGGTTGATCTCGCCGTTCTCGTACTGCTCCTCGATCACCGCGAGCTCGGTGTCGTACCTGGCCAGGATCTCCGCCTTGGTCGGCGGCGTCTGCACGTCGTTCTTGGAGATCGTCACACCCGCCTGGGTGGCGAAGTGGAAGCCGACGTCCTTGAACGCGTCCAGCACCTGCGAGATCGTCGGCGCCCCGTAGAGCTGCACGAGGTCGTCGACGAGCCGGGTGGTGTCCTTCTTCTTCATCGAGCTCGTATGTGCTCGGGTCAAACCCGTCGCCGAGCGCCTCGGCCAGCGCGCGCTCGATCCGGTCGTTCCAGATGATCCGGCCGACCGTGGTCAGCACGTGGCCGCCCTCACGCCCGAGCGGCCGGTATTCGGCCAGGTCGTGGAGCTTGACCACTCTGTGCTCGTAGGACCACTCCGCCTCCTGGGCGGTGCGGAACACGTGCGGGCGCGGATCACCGGCCGGCCATGAGTCGCTGCGCAGCCGGTCCTCGAGCTCCTGGAGCTCCTGGCCCTCCTTGCCGTACGTCAGGTAATACGCGCCGAGCACCATGTCCTGCGACGGAGTCGCCAGCGGCGCCCCGTGCGCGGGGGACAGGATGTTGTTCGCGGACAGCATCAGGATCCGAGCCTCGGCCTGGGCCTCGGCCGACAGCGGCAGGTGGACCGCCATCTGGTCGCCGTCGAAGTCCGCGTTGAACGCGTGGCAGACGAGCGGGTGGACCTGGATCGCCTTGCCCTCGACCAGCACCGGCTCGAACGCCTGGATGCCCAGACGGTGGAGCGTCG
>Ga0335073_10003198_pt1 | contig 22751 bp, 20 predicted proteins | sample Lox_Sample_22_FD_207093 | JGI IMG/M metagenome (GOLD analysis project Ga0335073, IMG submission 207093) | Soil microbial communities from Loxahatchee National Wildlife Refuge, Florida, United States - Lox_Sample_2.2 | ecosystem: Environmental > Terrestrial > Soil > Wetlands | place: USA... | reverse complement strand
AAAGAGCCTGGGCAAGGCCGCGCTCAGCATCCAGGTTGTCCGGCTCCATATCGAGCGCCTTGGAGTAGGCGTCGATGGCATTCTTGTTCTGCTTGAGCTGGTCATAGCTCATGCCCAGCGCATAGTCCATCTTCGCCGTGCGATCGTCCTCGGGAACAGCGTTCAGCACCTGGATCGCATGGGTCATATCGCCTGCGTCGCTGTACAGGCGGGCGAGGTTGAGTACCACGTCCTCGGAGTTTGGATCGATATGTTCCGCAGCCTTGAATTGCTCCTCCGCATGGGGAGTGTCGTGCGCCAGTGAATAAAGCTGACCCAGGAGCAGCCTGTTCTCTATATCGTTTGGCTGCAGGGCCACAATCTTGGTGTATTCGGATATCGCGAGTTGCAGGACCTTCTCCGAGGGGCCGCCGCTTTGCACGTTGCCCAACGACTGCAGGTAGACCTTGCCCAGCAGCTTGTGGGCATCGAGGTTGTCGGGTTCGTTTTTCAGGATTTCCTGCGCCGCCAGAACCGCGTCGCGTACCCGTCCGGTGCGCAAATAAAGTTCCGCCAGCCCGTTATTCAGATACTTCGAGGTGGGATCCGCATCCAGCGCCAACTTGTATTCTTCAATGGCCCGGGTAGCGTACTCGGGGCGGCCATAGTTGGTGGCCATGTCCTCGTACATGTGAGCCAGGGCGAAGTGGTAATAGGCGGCTGCGCGATCCGGCTCGTGCTGGGCCGAAGTAGTCGCGGCCGGCTTAGGCGGTGTGCTCGGCGCCGGCGAAACAGCTTGTTGTGCCAAGGCGGCGCCAGACAGGATCATGGTCGCGCATGCAAGGACGCCTGTCTCACGAATTCTGCTGGAAATTTGCGGTTTAACCTTATTGGTCATTACTGGGTGTTCCTATGCCCGGGCTGACGTTCCGTTAATAAACTGACGCCCGGCGGTCCAAACGCGGTGCAGAGGAACCCGCATTTTTTGGTCATTTTGCGCGTGCTGCTTCACGCCAGCGCACCAATCGGTCTTAAAAGCGAATTGTAACCCCGGCCAAAAAATGCCGGCACTCCCCAATTCGCGGCATCCGCCAAGTTTGTTCTGGTACACCATTCACGAGTTTAGACTATTTTCCTTTGGGAAAGACATGCCGTTCACGGCACCAAACCTACTTTCCGTTGGGCATTAAATGCCTGAAACCCGTCCTAGTGCCGGAAGTGGCGTATCCCCGTGAACACCATGGCGACGCCAAGCTTGTCGGCGGCGTCGATTACTTCCTGGTCGCGAACCGATCCGCCGGGCTGAATGACCGCGGTGGCGCCGGCTGCAGCTACCGCTTCCAGTCCATCCGGGAAGGGAAAGAATGCGTCCGAAGCCGCCACACTCTGCGTCAGGGGTAGGACCGCCTTCAGAGCGCCGAACTTTGCGGCATCTACCCGGCTCATCTGGCCCGCACCTACCCCGACGGTCTGCCCATCCCGGGCATAGACGATCGCATTTGATTTCACATGTTTTGCGACGCGCCAGGCAAAAAGGAGTGCGTCCATCTCTTCTTTTGTCGGCTGCCGAGCCGTCACCACCTTCAGGTCGGACGATGGGATTTCCCCCACATCCGCATCCTGGAGCAGCAGGCCACCAGAAATTTGCTTAACCACCTTCCCGGGATGAACGGACTTGACCTCCAGCAGCCGCAAATTCTTCTTTGTGCTCAGCTTTGCCTTCGCGCCTTCGCTAAAGGAAGGCGCCGCGACGGCCTCCACAAAGAGCTTTCCCATTTCCTCTGCCAGGGAGTCGTCCACCTCACGGTTCACCCCGATCACGCTGCCAAATGCGGAGACCGGGTCGGTAGCCAGAGCTTTCTGGTATGCCTCTACCACCGAACTACCGATGGCCGCTCCGCTCGGGTTGCTGTGTTTGATAATTGCCACCGCAGGCTGCTCAAATTCCTGCACCAGCTCCCATGCGGCATCCAGGTCGACCAGGTTGTTGTAGCTAAGTTCTTTGCCTTGAAGTTGCCGCGCGCCTGCCACTCCGGTGTTGGAGCCATCTGTATACAACGCCGCGCCCTGATGGGGGTTCTCTCCGTAGCGGAGATCCGCCGTCTTGGAGAGCGCGATCAGCAGCGTTTGCGGAAATCGGGGTGGACTCAGCTCCGGGCGCTCTGAGGCGATCTTATTGAAGGTTCTGGCAATGGCCGCATCGTAGCCAGCCGTTAGAGCGAACGCCTGGCGCGCCAGTCGCCACCGGGTCTCGAGGGAGAGAGCCCCGTTGTGGGTAAGCATTTCGGTTGCCAGGACCTCATAGTCCGTTGCGGAAGTGACCACGGCCACATCTTCGAAATTCTTGGCCGCTGAACGAACCATCGACGGCCCACCTATGTCGATGTTCTCGACCAGCTCTCCGAATGAGGCTCCAGGTTTGCGCGCGGTTTCTTCGAAAGCGTACAGGTTCACCACCACCATGTCGATGGGTTCAATACCCTGCTCGGCAACCGCGGCCACGTGCTCAGCACTGCTGCGTAGATGCAGGATGCCCCCATGGACCTTGGGGTGAAGGGTTTTCACCCGGCCGTCCAACATCTCAGGAAAACCAGTGAGATCAGACACATCGCGCACCTGCAGGCCGGCCTCTCGCAAGGTGCGGGCCGTACCCCCGGTAGAAATCAGTTCCACGCCCATGCCCTGTAGCTGACGGGCAAACTCGACCAGCCCGGTCTTATCCGTTACGCTCAAAAGGGCCCGTTTAATCTGCCTGTATTCCACCGCGACCGCCCCGATTTTTTGATTTTGAAGTGTTTCGTTTTGCACCGTTGATAATCAGATGAAGCAGAGACTCGTGAGATACCTCATTTGTCAGAGGATCTTCCTCAGGATAGCTTAGCCGTATGCCCTCAGATTGGCCTGGAAGTAGAACGCCGCAAAGCCCGGCGGAAATTTTGCCGCCGGAGGATCGCGTCTATCCGGGAACGTACCCTGACGGAAGAATGGGCGGATACGATGGGGATCCACGGCCTTTGCCGCCCCAGCCCCCCAAAAACGGCAGGGGAGTTCGCTGGGCTTCCGCGCCCGCGACCTACCTGCTGGTCGGCATCAACTGTGCGGTTTACATCGGCATGGTCTTGCGTGGCGTTTCGCCTACCAACCCCGATGTTCAGGACTTGGTCCATTGGGGCGCCAATTTTGGCGGATATGTGCTCGCCGGCCAATGGTGGCGTCTCCTCACCGCCGCGTTCGTACACGTCGGCATCCTGCACCTCGCAACCAACATGTGGTGTTTATGGAACCTTGGCTTGCTCGGGGAACCCCTCCTGGGACCAGCCGGAGTCATCGCGGTTTACGTGCTGACGGGAGTTGCCGGGAATCTCCTGAGCACCGCTGTTCATCCGCAAATTGTGGGCGCTGGTGCGTCAGGAGCAGTCTTCGGTTTGGCCGGGGTGCTGATTCTGCTGTTGAAGGCGAGATTGCTTCCTGTGCCTTCGCGAGAGGTCAACCGCCTGCGCAAGAGCGTGATTTACTTTGCCCTGTTGAATTTTGTGATCGGGGGTACCACGCTGTTCTTTCGCACCAGCATTCAGATCGACAACATGGCCCACCTGGGTGGGTTCCTTTGCGGTCTGGGTTTGGGAGCGCCCCTGGTGCCCAGGATCGGCTCTGCCAGGAATCAGTACGCTTTTCGTTCCTGGGTAGCCTACGGAGGCATGACCTTACTGCTGCTGATTTTTGCTCGCGGCGTTGCTCAGTTCTGGCGAGGCTAGAACATTTTTTCCTCGTGGTTTTGACCGGATGACACCGCGAGACGAGGTTATCCCATCGAAGAGAGGCCGCACAGAACCGGCCTCACTAGACCAAAACCTTAGGAAACGCTTTAGCGAACTGCCGTGGCGGCAAATTTCTTTACCATCGCTAACAGCAACTTGCGGTCGCTATCGTTGAGATTGGTCGCGTAGCGGCGGATTTGCGTCAGGAAACGCAATTCGTCATCCGTCAGCTTCTGCGTGTTCATTTCGCGGCCCAGCGAATCCTCGGCGAAAAACTGGGCCAGTGGGATATCCAGCGCCTGCGCAATCTTGGCAAGAGTGTCAAGAGAGGGAACGGTATGTCCGTTCTCCACCCGCGACAGGTAGCAGCGCAGCAGGCCGGTGCGCTTCTCAATATCCCCCTGCGACAAACCCTTCTGTAGCCGGTATCCTCGAATCGTAATTCCTATCTTCATATACTCAGACCTTCGTTCGCACGTTTGCCGTCATTGACCAAAAACAAGGTTATGTCGCTGGTGCAGACTTGAAGCTGTGTTTCCAAGTGTTGGCAGCATAGTTAACACGCCGAGTAGACGACTAGCAAGAATTTTCTTCAGCGTTGGAATCTAATTTTTCCTAATCGGCCTTATGTATCTACCGTGGTTCATGCTCAGTTCATGAACAGGCCGCCGTTCACATCCAGCACGTGCCCTGTGATGTAGGCTGCGTCTGGGGAGGCGAGGAAGGCTACCGCGTTGGCCACGTCCTGATCGGTTCCCGGGCGACCCAACGGTATATGGCTCAGCAGCGCATCGCGCTGCTTCTGATCCAGGACCGCCGTCATGGCGGTCTCGATGTATCCAGGCGCCACCGCGTTGACAGTTATGGACCGGGGCGCCAGTTCTCGGGCCATGGAACGGGTGAAGCCAATGAGCCCGGCTTTGCTGGCGGCATAATTTGCTTGCCCAGCCTGGCCGGTCCGCCCGACTACACTGGTGATGCTAATGATTCTGCCCCAGCGGCCACGCAACATAGGATTTAGCAAAGCCTGCGTAAGCAAAAACGCCCCCGTCAGATTGGTCGTTATTACCGCGTCCCAGTCAGAACGCTTCATACGCAGCAGCAAAGTATCCCGGGTAATGCCCGCATTGTTTACCAATATGTCTACAGTGCCGAACTGTGCGATGGCCGCTTTGGCAGTGGCTTGAATCGATGCCTCGTCGGAGACGTCCATGATAAATGTCTTGGCCTGTCCGCCCGCAGCGGCGATTTCTGCCGCCACGGATTCGAGTTTGGCCTCATTGCGTGCGGCCAATGCGATTCCCGCGCCTTTCCGTGCTAATTCGAGCGCACACGCGCGGCCGATTCCCTGTGATGCGCCGGTCACTAGCGCTGTCTTGCCTTCGAGGTTTCCCATGCTTTCACTCTACAAAAGAGTGAGGGTACCAGATGCGCGGGGTGGCTCGTGGGAACTGAGCCTGCAAGCTGCGGAAAAACGCGCCGAAACACCGGGCAAAGCGCTCATTCCTTGTTGCGTGTAAGACACATCTTGTAGCCTCGCGTGCTCCAACGCTGTTTTCCGCTCGCCGGCTACACGATTTCTGCCGTACGCACCGCTGCAGCTTCAAGGACAGGCAGCTTGCCCCACATCTTGTCCAGGGACCAGATGTAAACCACAAGCTCACGGGAGTAATGCAGGAGAGGGGGAGTGGAAGGCAACTCGATGCCATAGGTGGCGGGAAGGTCGTTGAGCTCGATCTCTGCCTCGGCTGCTTCCAGAGGCCAGGGCATGTGGTGGATGTCTCCTCGGAGCAGTTGTCCGCTGCGATTGGTGGTAAAGAGACAATAGCGTTCGGTGAGGAAGTGCTCGATCGTGCCGGGTCGGCTCTGGTCCAACGCGCGAATTTGTCCCAGGCCGCGGTAGTGGGCCCGGAACCGGACCGGCTTCGAGCTTAAAAGACGCTCGCTCTGATAGGTAAATTCCCGCTCACCGCGTGTCCGGATCGACATCCGGGCCCAGTGATACGGCAAATGAAAAACGGCTTTCGCAAAAATCACAGCCAGCGGGTTAGAAGCTTCGAGGCAGAAGAAATAGACTCCCGCGCGGTTCGTATTCTGTTCCCGGACGTAGGTTCTCAGGTTGAGTTCTGGAAAGCGGCTGGCTCCTGGAATTTTTGGCACACCCCGCAACTGCACCCGGTCCATCCAGAAAGGCACCACTCCGACCCACGCCGATTGGTCGAAGGTATCCACCTGCAGGCCGGAAGGAAGTAAGGACTCCAGCTTGGCGGCCGGAATCGGCCAGTGAGCAAATAGAAGGTCATTCCAGCGCTGCATCATCGACCAGGGGCGCTTCGGCAACGCGTACGGTCGATGTTTTATCACCGAAAGAGTGTCTTCAGGCTGCGAATACCAGGTCAAATTGCGGCTCGTGGCCATAAGAGCGAACTCACTCCAAAAAGGCACAATCCGTACCGCGGTTGCAGGTCAATCTTATCTCAGTTCCGCTTCCCCAGGCGTGGGCATTACTTACTAGGTATCGGAGGTACTCAAGGGTCGCAGGCCCCGCAAAATCGACTATTCTGAACTTCAGGTCATGACTCAAACCGAAAGCGTTACTTTGTCCACCCCAGCTGAAGCGCCGCGAAACCAAACCGAAGTTTACGCCGTGCACGGGGCCGATCCTGAAGTCCTGGCGTACGCCATGGCGAAATACTCCCGGTCCGCTCTTTCGATGAAGGATTCGCTGCGCGAAATCTCCAGCCAGCGCGCCGAACACTTCCTCAACACCTTCTACTTCCAGTATGGGCACCGCTCCATTGCGGATTTGGCTCACGTCGCGTTCGCCATCGAGCGGCTTTCGTTGCTGGCCGCTATCATCCTGGTTGACGAGCAACGCTGGGATGGCCAGGAGCGTTCTACCCGCTACCAGAATTTTCAAAAGAGCGGATGGTATCTGCCCGATTTTTCCAACAACCCGGCCAGCCGTTCTGTCTTCACCGAAGCCATCGATGCTCTTTTCGCCGAATATCACGCCTGTTCGGAGGCAATGTTCGGTTACCTGAAAGGGCGTACTCCGCGACCGGCGGAGATGAAAGAAGAGGCATTCAACCGTGCGCTTCGCGCGCGCGCCTTCGATGTCTCGCGTTACCTGCTTCCCCTCGCCACCAATACTTCTCTCGGCCAGATTGTGAACGCACGTACGCTTGAGACCCAGATTTCGCGGCTGCTCTCCGATACGCACGAAGAAGTCCGCAATCTGGGTGAGCGCCTGCGCGAAGCCGCCGCCGGTTCAGCCTGGAATGTGCAGGGTGAGGCTCTGAGCAAATTGCAGCGCGAGATCACCTCGCTCGACCCAGCTCTGGGAGCAGATGCGGACGCGCTGTTGACCCGCGACATCAGGATCGCGCCGACATTAGTGAAGTACGCAGCCCCGAATGACTATGTGCTGGCCACGCGGAGCGAGTTGGCGCAGGCCGCCACCGAATTGATGAAAGGCGCAACGGTCGAGCGCCCGGCAGGCGTGGTTGACCTGCTCGACGATGAGTCGTTGGAGATCGACCTGGCGACCACGTTGCTCTATGGCGCCAGCCATTATTCGTATCGCCAGATTGCCCGCCAGGTCGGTTCGCTCGAAGAAGCGCGGCGCAACGAAATCATCGCTTTGGGCGCGCGCCACCGGGGCCGTCACGACGAATTACTGCGCGAGTTTTCCTCAGGGCAGAGCTTGCGGTTTGACATCCTGATGGATATCGGCGGCTTCCGCGACATGCACCGCCACCGCCGCTGCATTCAGATCCTGCAGCCGTTCACCAATGTTCACGGATATGAAATCCCCGATGGTCTCATTGAGGCAGGTCTGCGCCGCCAATACGATGCGGCCATGACGCAGGCACATGAAGCGTTTGTTCATGTTTCGCGCGCCGGCCTGGTGGAAAATGCTCGCTATGCTCTACCCCTGGGAACGCGCACGCGCGCTCTCTTCAAAATGGATTTTGCAGAAGCTCTGTACATTGCGGAGCTGCGCTCTGCGCCTGCCGGCCACTTCTCATACCGCCGCGTTGCCTGGGAGATGTATCAGGCGGTGGCGCGCAGACATCCGGCACTCGCACAGTACTTTCGCGTTGCCGACATTCAGCAGCCGGTCGACCTACTGCAGCGATAGGTCTCGTTGCGGTGGTATGATCCACTACATTCCTATTGGAGATTTCTCATGGCAGACGATCGTTCCCGCGCCATTGACCTGGCACTAGCGCAAATTGAAAAACAGTTCGGCAAAGGCTCGATCATGCGCCTCGGCAGCAAAGAGGCGATCGTTCCCATCTCGGTGATTTCCACCGGCTCGATTTCGTTCGACTCTGCGCTTGGAGTAGGGGGCGTTCCACGCGGCCGCGTGATTGAGATTTTCGGCCCTGAGTCTTCGGGCAAAACCACCATCACGCTGCAGATCATTGCCGAAGCGCAGAAGCAGGGCGGCATGGCGGCATTCGTCGATGCCGAGCACGCGCTTGATCCCATCTACGCGAAGAAGCTTGGCGTCGATGTGGACAACTTGCTCGTTTCCCAGCCCGATTACGGCGAGCAGGCTCTTGAGATCACGGAAGCCCTGGTTCGATCGGGAGCAATTGACGTCCTGGTCGTCGACTCCGTAGCCGCGCTGGTGCCCAAAGCAGAGCTTGATGGGGAAATGGGGGATTCGCACATGGGCTTGCAAGCACGGCTCATGTCCCAGGCCCTGCGCAAGCTGACCGGTACGGTTTCGAAATCGCGCACCTCGTTGATCTTCATCAACCAGATTCGCGAGAAGATCGGCGTCATGTTCGGCAACCCAGAGACCACGACCGGTGGCCGCGCGCTCAAATTTTATGCTTCCGTTCGAGTCGATATTCGCCGTATCGCGGCAGTCAAGGAAGGCGATACCGTTGTCGGGTCACGCACCAAAGTTAAAGTCGTCAAGAACAAGGTCGCGGCGCCTTTCCGCGAGGCGGAGTTTGACATTCTGTACGGTGAGGGCATCTCCCGCGAGGGCGATGTGCTCGATCTTGCCGTGGCACAGAATATCGTGGAGAAGTCAGGCGCATGGTACAGCTATGCAGGGGAACGCATTGGTCAAGGCCGGGAGAATGTCCGCACATTCCTGAAAGATCATCCGGATATCTTTGCCCGCATCGATCAGCAGATTCGTCAGAAGCTTGGCTTGACGGCGGTGAAGCCGGCAGAGATCCCTGCTGTGCCAGTGAATGGATCGGCCCAGGCTGCCGAAGCTGTAAAGGCGCCCGTCCGCCTGCGGCAGTAAAAGTTGAGCACAGTCAAAGCCATTTATCCCGGCAGCTTCGATCCGCTGACCAACGGCCATCTGGACCTCATTGCGCGCGGCGCCAAGATCTTCGATCACCTGGTGGTCGCGATCCTGAAGAATTCGGAAAAGGCGCCGCTCTTTTCCGTCCCGGAGCGGATCGAGATGCTTACCGAGTCGGTGCAGTCCTTCGGCAACGTTTCGGTCGCTACCTTCGATGGCCTATTGGTGGAGTTTGTGGTGCAACAGTGTGCCCAGGTCATCGTCCGTGGCATTCGTGCCATCAGCGATTACGAATATGAATTACAGATGGCGCTGATGAATCGGCGCCTCGCCCCGCAGGTGGAAACCGTCTTTCTGATGGCCGACGAAAAGTACTCCTATGTCAGCTCGCGCTTGATCAAGAATGTTTTCGAACTGGGCGGTTCCGTGGATGGGCTGGTCCCGCAGGCAGTAGTCAGCCGCCTTCAGGCCCGCGTCCTACCCAATAAAAATCGCTAGGCCACAAGCCTGCCCTTGTCATCCCGGGCACCTGGCTTGCCTGCATCAAGTCAAGGGAGGAATGAACAAGCAGCTTCGCGCTGTTTGTATCGGGGCGCGACTTTTAGTCGTGTCCCCATGCCAGAAAATAGTTTGAGCTTTAGCCCTTGAGTCACCGCCGCTTTGACAATTTGTGAATTCTCACGCGTTCAAGCGCATTCATCGGTTGGACGGGGCCCTCTGCTCTCGCAAGCCTACTTCTTCACCAGCTCAATGTAATCCACAGGAGCGGGCTCTTCCCCATTCGGAGTTCCGCGCAGCGTAACGGTATCTCCAGGTTTCAGGTAAACCCCGGGCGCAGTAAACAGCGTACTGGTGCTGCCATCCAGGTGGGCATCCATCGCCGCCGGGGGTAGCGTTGCATCCGCGCTCCAGCGCGCCACGGACTTTCCGTTGACCATCAAGTCGAATTGCGACACACCTGTGCGCAAATCGAAATAGCGCACGCCAATGGAGTAGGTGCCTTCCGGCCGGCCCGGCTTCGCCGTCAGTGTGCAAGGCGTTGCACGATTGCATACCACAGCTTTGCCGCCGGACGCGGTCTCCCAGGGCGTCACGTCCACCGTGGTATAACCATCCGGTTGCATGGCTTCAGCCTCGATCCGGTCTGGGTAATGCCCAACGCGGCCAAGCTTGTCGGGAATCCCGGAAATATTCTGGAACCACTTCGTCACCGCATCGCGCCACACGATTGCGTGCCCGGCCTGGTACTGAAACAGCGCGAGAGTCTGCCAATAGCGCTGGTCATCGATGCGGCCACGAAGCGTCTCCCACCGCGACGGGTAGGAGCCCGCCAACGCTGCCCCTTCATAGTGTGAGTCATAGACATACTGCACCAGCGTCTTCCCATCGTGCAGCACGTAGTTATAGGGGACATGGTGCATGAAGAGCAGCAGGCTGTCGGGGCAAGTGTCCAAAGATTCATAGACCTTCGCCAATTGAGGGGGATATTGCCCAATATAACCCGTACCCGTGGCGACCGTCCGATCCATGCCGATGCCCTTGTTGTCGGCGCGGAACCATTGTCCCCAGCCGTTGCGCTCGGCCGACTCGATGCCGGGTCCATAGTGAATGCCAAGAATATTCGTCAGCGTTCCCATGCCCAGGGGGCCTGTGTACAGCTCATACACGCGCCATGAATTCTCCTGCAGGCCGTCGATCACAAAAAGCACCTTGGGATCGTTGCCGAAAGTAAGCCGCGTCCAGGAGTCGATAATTTCGTGCGTCGTCAGATCCGGATTCCACGCCAGCCTGCCGAAGCCGTACAGGTTCGCCATCGCCATCGGGTGATGCAGCCAGTTGCTGTCGAGGCCAATATTGGCCACACCGACGAAGCCACCTAAAGGGCGATGGAAAGTTTTTCCCTCGACAATCTCGCTAACCGGCGTATACCGGTTCTCGGCCCTGAGATCCGTATCTAGAGCAACCTTCCACATAGGCACAGGAAAGACCATGTGACGTTGCTGACCGGTGTATTCCTGCGTGATCTGGAGCTCGATTGCCTGATTGGTGTGGCGAAGAGCGGCAAACAGGGGGGACACCGGCTCGCGCACCTGGAAATCAATCGGGCCGTGCTTGATCTGGATGATGACGTTCGGCTCAAACGAGCCGTCGAGAGCACGGAAATTATCGTAGCCGGCGCGAGCGCGGTCCGCCTTCAGGTCGTGCCAGTCGAGATGATTGTTGTAAACGAAGCCGCGATAGAGAACCACGCCGCCATGGGGACGCAGCGCGCGGGCAACCGCATTTGCAGCTTGCGCAGGCGTGCGGTGGTATTTCGATGGGCCCACGCGGCCCTCTGAGTCGGCCTTGATGACAAAACCGCCAAAGTCCGGGATGACACGATAGATTTCATCGGCCTTCCTCCGCCACCACGCCGCCACCGCCGGATTCACCGGATCGAAAGTGGGCAGATGTCCCACCACTTGGGGGCTGGAAAGGTCAATAGACAGCGACATCCGCACACCCCAGGGACGAAAGGCGTCTGCGATCCGCGCGAGTTCGTGGATCATCTCCGGATCCAGCGTCCGCAAGTCGGAGTTCACGTTGTTTACCGTTGCCCCGTTAATCCCAACCGACGCCAGCAACCGTCCGTATTCCGACACTCGATGAAGATCAGAGCGCACATGGCCTTGGTCAAAAAAGATGCTGCGACCGGCGTAGCCTCGCTCGATGCTGCCGTCGAAGTTGTCCCACTGGTTGACCCAGCGAATAGGAGAGGAAGGGGCTTCAGCAGCCGAAGGCAAAGCCTTTTCCTGCCCAACCTGCTCCAGCACGTGGAAAACACCATACAACTCGCCCCGGTCGCTTCCTCCGGCGACGATCCAGTAGTTGTGTCCATTCGCCGCAAACCGGGAGAAAGCAAAACCTTCCGCCGGAATGGGCGCCGTCAATTTCCACCCTGGCAGCACCTGCCGGACTTCAGCAGCAGTTCCGACAACGAACGAATCCTCACCTGCAAGGGTGGACGTGATCTGCAGGCTGGTCCCCAGCATGGAATGCAGCCCCCGCACCAGTTCCTCAGCCGCACTGCGGGCAATCACAGACTGGCCGGGCGCGACGATACTATGAGGCACATTGCGGTACTGCTGTGCCGCTTGCGCGGGCAGAGGCGCGTATCGGAGCCAGCCTTCTTCTCCTGTCTCTGCGTGCAGACAAGGCGCTGTTGCGAGAAAGCCCAAAATCAGGAGAAGAGCTGTTGGATGGGCGGACATCGCTCCTATCATAGAATCAAACCGTCAGCGTATGGCCCAGCACATTGGTATCGTCGCCTGTTCTGCGGAGGGCGCCGCGCTCTGTTATCGCTCGATTTGTCTCGGGGGCGCGGATCTCCTCGGGCCGCACGATCATCCCGAAATCTCGTTGCACACGCACTCCTTGGCCGAGTACATGAAATACATCGATCGCGAGGACTGGCAAGGCGTGGGCCGCCTGATGCTCTCATCGGCGAACAAACTGGCGCAGATCGGCGCCGATTTCCTCATCTGCCCGGATAACACCATTCACCGGGCATTGCCATTCGTCGCGTCGGAATTGCCGCTGCGCTGGTTGCATATAGCGGAAGTTGTTGCGTCCCAGGCCGTCGGGCGGAACTTCCGGCGTCTCGGTCTGATGGGAACCCGTTACTTGGTGGAGAGCGACGTTTACCCGGAGAAACTGAAGGCACGGGCTCTCGAATACGTCCAGCCCACGCCGGCCGAACGCAACGCGATGAATCGCATCATCTTCGAGGAATTGGTCTGCGGAGTTTTCAAACCCGAATCTGTTGCAGTATTCCAACAAATCATGCGGCGCATGAAGGGCGAAGGCTGTGATGCCGTGGTACTTGGTTGCACCGAGATCCCGCTCATCATGAACGACTCAAATTCCCCACTGCCCACACTCGACTCGACCCGATTGCTGGCCCGGATGGCTCTGCGGCGCGCCATCCAGAGCCGGGCCTTGCCGGTCTAAGACAGGCGGTCCTATTTCGCGTCGGCCGGCTTCTCTCCGGCTTGCGGAGCATTGATTTCGTTCCGTGCCGGTGTGGTCGTGACCTCAATGCGCGTGTCCTTCGCAAACGTCACATTTTTGCCGTGGGCCAGCCAAAGATCATAGAAGGAGAGAGCGGCTGCATACAGTCCAATGCCCGCTGCGAGGTTACGCGATCCTGCAGCGATCCCGACCACCCGGCCTACGATTCCAAATCCATTGGAGGCAACCGCGTTATGTGCGGCCACACTCCCGTCATCATCGAAAGCGCGCCCTGCCAACAGGGTTAATACCAGAGGCAGGATGACGCGGTTTTGCGATTTAGGCTGGATCCCGCCTTCGGAATCGATTCGCAGATTCGCAGACTTGTCCGAATCAGCTCCGGCAAGGGTCCCCTCTACCGGTTGTATGAACCCGCTGGGAAGCTTGAGCTCCCGGAACCGGAAACGAAGCTTTCCCTGCCGGCCAAAGGAACGGGCCGGTTTCGTCCGCGTAATTTCACCCACCAAAACGGAACCTTGAGGCACCACGACCGCGTTCTCGGCATTGAACACTGGCTCCGAAACCAGCGCCTGAAACTTATCCCCGGTTTTCGCGTTTGCGGAACTGATCGTCTGTTGCAGGTAAGCGCGTAGTCGCCATTCAGGGGCTTCCGGTTTTCTGCTCGCGAGGCTGGGTGGATCGGTAGCTGGCGTCGCCGGGGGAAATGCAATCTTCAAATCCAGCGGCTGGGACAGTTCAACCACCCAGGTGGTGCCGGCATCAATCCGTTGCGGGTGATAGGGCAATTGGGTGTACAGGAATTGCAACAGGCGATCTCCCCGGCCCGGTGCGGTGACTTGTGCGGCGGCATCCTTGACGCGCTGCTTTTCCGCCGCAATCTCGCGCGAGATGACTGAGCCCTTCTTCTTGCTGGGAGGTGGGGAAAGGTGCAAGACTCGCGCTCCATCAGTCGTGCTATTACTGGCGATCCTCTCCCTGTCGCCGTTCGGAAGGACCAGTTGATCGAACTGCACCATAGGGATGTGAAATGGAGTGAAGTCGCCCCGAAGTCGCCCGCGGATTCGTTGGCTCCGATTGGCCTCCAGTTCCGTGACGCGCCCCTGAACGGCGGTCCCCGCCGGTATAGCGACCCGATTATCTACATAAACCGGGTAGAGCAGACGTCCATCGATTGCCTGCCCTTCCTTCATGGGAACATGCTTCACCAGTTCTACCGAGAGGGGGGTCGCAACCGGAACGATGACGGAAGTGGTTTGCGCTTGCGATGCGGAATACAGCAGGGAGAGCAGGAAAGCGGCTGATAAACGGGCGCGCATCCGATCACCAGGCATTGCCCTGACCTTTCGAACGCCGGATTTACAATGTCCCTTTGCTCTCATCGATAGTGTGATTTTAGTCTTTAGGGGTTAAGATTTGGACCGGGCGTCCTCTTAAAAAGTTAAGATCTATGTGAGGCATCTATGAGGAATAAGAAACTTCCCGTACCCACCCCGGCTGAGTTACGTCTCCTGCAAATTCTATGGGATCTTCAGGATGGGACCGTAGAGGATGTGGTGAATGCTCACCCGGAAAAAGAGAGGCCGCACTACAAAACTACACAAACGCTGCTGCGGATCATGGAGAATAAAGGCTTTATAACGCACGAAGTTCGGGGCCGGGTGTTCGTCTTTCGGCCTCTGGCTACGCGAAAGTCGATCGATCAGCTTTCTGTTCAAGCGCTGGTGTCGCGAAATTTTCATGGCTCGGCCGCCGGACTGCTCATCAACTTGCTGGAATCCAGCTCGATCAAAAAGAAAGAGTTGGATGAGCTTGAGGCCTACATGCGGGAGTATCGTAAGAGATACCAACTGGGTGATCGCGACTAGGACAGGCGGTGCAGATGTCGCAAAGGAGACCCGCCACCGAACCAGGCTTATGGTCCGCCTCGGTTCCGCCAGACCCGGTTGAAACCAGATTTAAACGCAGGATGCTATGAACCCAGACCTCTTGCTTGGCATAGTGACCGCTCTTGCGAGCTATGTGCTGAAGACCACCCTGGCTTTTGCAGTTTGTCTCCTTTTGAGTCTTTTGGCTGGTTCGGCAGGTAGAAGATTTATTCTCTGGCTAGGTTTTCTTTTCGGGATCACAGCGTATTGGTTCTGGCTGATTAGGGAAGCGATTTTCGGGAGTCCGGTGCCTTTGGTTTCGCCCGGAGCTGAAACGCAATCCGTCGCACCGTCTGTTGGTGTGTTTCAAATTCCTCCTTCGTGGGCATTCCCGCTTGGCGTTGGCCTCAGGATCCTTGTCGTCGCATACCTTCTGATTTTGGCTTGGCTGGTCGTGACGCAGCTTCGAAAATTAAGACAGTTGCGGTGGATCCTCGGTTTCACCAGCCCCCCGCCGCCGGAAATTCAAAGAGCTTTCGTGCCCCTTGCCAGCAAACTGCGTGTCGCGCGTTCGCGCCTGCTGGTGCTTGCTGGGGCGTCGTCTCCGGCAACCTTCGGTTGGATCCAACCCACCATTGTCCTGCCTGACGTTTGCCTGGAACGAGATCGTTCCGAACTCGAAGACATCCTGCTCCACGAACTCCACCACGTGCGCAGGTGGGACTTCCTCTGGAATGGTTTGGCAGTTGGATGCCGTACTCTGCTTTTCTTCCACCCCGCCGCCTGGTATGCGGTCCGGGAGATGGAATTCGCTCGGGAACTGGCCTGTGACTTGGCGGCCGTCTCGGATTCTCCTAAGCGGCGAGTCCGATATGCCGAATGCCTGATTCGCTTCGCGCGGATGCATTCCGCGCAGGACGCAAGAAACTGGGGTATAGATTTTGCCTCTTCTTCCAGACAACTCAAAGCCCGCGTCCATTCGATCCTCGCCGGCTCAAGAACATCCCCAGTCTGGCTGGTCTGCTCGCGCGTTGCGTGCGGGTTCGTTGTCCTTGCTGCATTCCTCAGCGTCGAGCCATCCGTCGGCCTCCTGCTCACCTATGCCCGCGGCCAGATCACACAATCGGCAATTTCCAGTGCAGCGACTATTCCGGCGAAAACTGTTTCTCGTCAACGTGGTGCCAGGAAAATCCGCGTGTCTGCTTCGGCAGCTCCCGTCGCTGAGGACAACACGGTTGCCCGTCTGTACGTGAACGTACCGGTCTCAGATCCTGCACCGGACCCTAACCCGGCTATGTCTTCCATGCCAGCTAGTGGCGGGCCGCAATTACTCCATCGCGGTTCCTCGTCACTCGCAAGTCACGGTGCGCAGCGGACGACTGTCTTGATCAACGATGCTTCCGACCAGGCGGGCAAGGCCGACCGTGACCACAAACAAGCTCTACAGCAAACCGCAACTGCGGCGGCCGGCATCTATAAGCGGCTTTCAGCCTTCGACCGCCGCTGAGTGATCGCCCCTACCGAGTCACTATGCTTCTTCCCAGAACCAAGGCTGGCTTCCGCGAGGCTTCTTCGGTACCGGACCAGTTCAGCGCAGCAGGAGTAGAAATGCGCCGACTGTTGTGACCGCAATCACAACCATGACGGCAACGATATACAGCAAATAGACAGCCGGGATATCGTCCTCGTCTGGGTCCATTAGGAATTCTGGTCCGGGTCCTCTATCGTTTCAGCCCACCGCCTATCATGTTAAAGTCTTAACTAGTTAAGACTGTCTGTCAACCGATGTTCTGCCAACGCACCAAAGCATGTGGGGGCGCGGTCGCTTAGCTCGGAGGTTCGATACTTGGTTCACGCCGATTTTGCTCGCTTCTTGTGGAACGGTATCGCCGTGACGCAGTCGATCGCCCATGACTTTGGAGATACTCGACGCCCCGCAATTCGCGGATGCCAGTTTCCATCCCGGGCATCTAAGAGGTGGGAGCGGCCCGGTGGCGATTCAGTAGTTCAGATAAACGGAGTGTTAACGTTGCATGGTACGCCAGGTGATAGGACCGTTCCTATGCGGATTCACACAGACGGCGAAAGCTGTACTGCGAAGATTCGGCGGGGACTGAAAGATCCGAGCACATTTATTCTGCGGGTCGACAGGGATGTCAATATGGAGGTTATCCTTGTCGGACAAATTTGCACCCTTGCACAGCGGTGAGGTCTGAATCTGGCTCGAGGAATCCGAATCTGCCGCGCGGCGCGGCTAAGCCAAGCCGCCTCCATTCTCTTTCTCCTGTTGGTGACTTTGCAATTACCGGCGCAGGAGCCACAGCCGGCGACCGCCGACCAGTTGGTCAGGCAAATGGAGAAGGCGGAGGGTTCTGCCCGGAACGAGCGCCAGCACTTTATGTATCGCAGCAGAGAGCGTTCGGTTCGTACCGGCGGCCACCTGTGGGATGAACTGGTGGTGGAAACAACCGATGGCCGTATGCGCCGCCTCCTTGCTGTCGATGGCAAGCCGCTGTCCGGTTCCGCACAAGCCGCAGAGGAGAGACGCATCGCCAACCTGGTCAAGCATCCTGAGGAGTTTCGGCGTGACGGGCAGGGTCTTCGAGAGGACGAGTTTCGCTTGTCGAATCTTTTGAAGCAGGTTCCAAAGCTCTACATCTTCAAAATGGATGGCAGGGAGGGTGATTGCACTCGCGTTGCCTTCGACCCTAATCCGCAATTTCAGGAGCAGTCCTTTCAGGACCGGATACTCCATGCCATGTCCGGAATACTGTTCATCCATGACCGCGACATGCGTTTATGCGGGATCGACGCGCGCCTGAATCATACCGTGGAGTTCGGGTTTGGATTGCTGGGTAAAGTAAACGCGGAGAGCCATTTCTCCGTCAGGCGCGCGCAAGTGATTGCCGGGCAATGGAAAAATATCAAGATCCTTGTGCATGTAGATGGAAGAATTCTGCTGATGAAATCAGTCGCTCGAGATGAAGACGCTTCTCACTACAATTTCAAAGCCGTGCCCCAGGACCTGACTGTGGCGCAGGCGGCAGCGTTGATTCGTTCCACCAACCCCGAATACGCAGCAAATGAACCGGCGCGGCTCCGCTAAGAGGTTCCGGATCGTTACTTCAATGGCGTGAATTCGAGATCCAGCCCCTCATCCTCGCTCTGGACTGTGATCTTTACTTTGGCCAGCGATGAGACGATCCAATCGGCCGCCGCAAGCTGGGCTGCGGTGTGGGAAAAAGTCGTGGCCAAAACTTTGCAACCCGCCGCACGGCCGGCTTTGGCGCCCGAGGTTGAATCTTCGATCACGATACAGTCTGCAGGAGAAACACCCAGAATCTTTGCGCCTTTGAGATAAGGCTCCGGATGAGGCTTGCCGTTGGCCACCATATCGGCGGTCACAATGCGCTGAGGAACCGGGATTCCCGCAAACGCCAGCCGGCTACGCGCCAGGCGCTCCGTGGCCGACGTGACAATCGTCCAGTATTTTTGCGGGAGAGTTTCTAGAATCGAAGCCACGCCCTCCAGAACCTCGAGTCCTTCCGTATCTCCGATCTCCAAATCTTCGAGGACTCTCAGTTCGGCGGCGTGATCGGCATCCGGACGGAGCTTGCGCACTGTCTCGATGGCCCGCATTCCATGCGCGGTCTTGATCGTGTCACGAACATCCAGCCCGTGGCTCTCTGCCCAGGTTTGCCAGCTGCGCTCGACCGAACCGATGGAACTGATCAGCACCCCGTCCATGTCGAACAGCAGGCCTTTGGTTTTCACGTTCATCCCGAGTCTCCCAGAGCAAATTTTCGACCTGCTTCGAGTAGAGCATCCAGCGCCTCGCGCGAGCCGCTCTCAGCATAGATCCGTAGCAGGGGCTCGGTACCTGAGGCCCGAAAGAGGATCCAGCTTTCCGCCGCTCGTGGATCATGGTTCGCCGAGGAGTTCTCGAAATAAAACTTGATCCCATCGAGTGTTTCCTTGCGCAATACGCGCATGCGCGCAAACTCCCTCACCCCAGCTGCCGCACTTTGGATGGCGGATTGCTTGGTCCCCTCTGGGATGTGCAGGTCGAGCCTTCCATAGTGATGCTCGCCATATTCCTGCTGCAGTGCTTCGACAAGTGAGCCAAGAGTCCGGCCTTCTTCAGCCATGATGCTGGCCAGTAGCAGGGAATTGAGCAATCCATCGCGCTCCGGCAGATGCCGTCCGATCCCAATGCTGCCCGATTCCTCACCGCCGATCAGAATTTCTTTTTCGAGCATCAGTTCGCACACGTACTTAAAGCCAATCCCATGCTCGTGAACTTTGCGGCCGTAACGAGCTGCAATGCGATCGATCATTTTTGTGGTATTGAATGCGCGGGCCACATCTCCTGGCCACTGTTTGCGTTTGAGAAGCCACTCGAGCAGAAGGCAATAAATTTTGTTGGCGTCGACGAACTGTCCGGCCTCATCCACAGCACCGATTCGGTCTGCATCGCCGTCTGTGGCAAAGCCGGCTTGGCATTGATTGTTTCGTACTGCAACTTCCAGTGCACGGATGTGCGGCGGAATCGGCTCCGGCTGAATGCCGGGAAAAAGCGGGTTCAACTCAGCGCGGATCTCGACATGCTCAATCCCCAGGCTAGAGAAAATGCCCGCGAGTATACCCCGGCCCGCGCCATACATGCAGTCGATTGCATACTTCTGCTTCCTGGCTGCAACTCGTTTCAGATCCGCAAAAGCAGAGATAGCCGCGACGTAAGGGCTGACAAAATCCGCTTCCGTGATGGCGGCGCTGGAAGAAGCCCGGGGTGCCTCTTTCCCCAGGTAACTTTCTACGGCTGCCATGATTGCCGGACTCCCCGACCCGCCGTAAAAGGCTTTGTACTTCACGCCATTCCAGTTGTAAGGATTGTGGCTCGAAGTGATCATCACCCCGCCCGCGGCCTCCAGGTGCTTTACTGCGTATGAGAGTGCGGGCGTCGGCGTAATGCGGTCCGCAAGCCGTACAGGAATCCCCGCCGCGGCAGCTGTTTCGGCGACGATCTCCGCAAAGCGCCGCGAGAGGAAACGCGTGTCGTAGCCAACGCAGAGGCCGCGCGCTGGGTCCTCCTGCTTGCAGACATATCCGGCAATAGCTTCCGACGCCAGGCGGACATTGCGCTCAGTGAAATCGGCCGCAATAATCCCGCGCCAGCCGTCCGTTCCGAACTTGATGGGCTTTTCAGGAGTCAAAGTAGTTCGTCGTGTTTGCCGGCAAGCTCGCTGACAACACGACGCACGTCTTGCGAGCGCTCCCGCGTGGTTATCAGGATAGCGTCTTCCGTTTCCACCACCACCAGGTCATCGACGCCTACCAATGCGACAAACTTCTCCGGACTGTAAACGTAATTGTTACGAGCATCCAGGGCCAGCATGTCTTTTGACTCCGTGACGTTGCCATTCTTCGCATTGCCCTGTCCTAATTGATGTTCGTAGAGGGCCTCCCAGGAGCCGAGATCGTTCCACCCAAACTCGGCCGGCAGGCAATAGATGTTCGACCTGTGCTCTCCTTTAGCCGACCGCGGTTCCAGAACGGCGTAATCGATGCTGATATTTTCACAGGAGGGATAAACCCGGCTGAACACCTCGTTAAATTGCGGCGTTCCATAAGCATCGGCAATCTGCTGCAGAAAGGGCGCGGTCTCGGAAAGATGCTCGCGGATGGCGTTGGCCAGGGTCTTCGCAGTCCAAAGAAAAATGCCGCTGTTCCAGTAGTAACGGCCCGCAAGCAGGAACTCTTCCGCGCGGTCCCGGTTTGGCTTTTCCGTAAAGCGCCGAACCCGCATCACGCCGTGCGGTAGAGTCTCACCGGTCTCGATGTAACCGTAGCCGGTTTCCGGGCGCACGGGCTTCACTCCGAGTACAACGATATTTTCGCCGGCCGCGGCTAGTTCGATCCCTTGCTGAATCGTCGCCTGGTACTTTTGTTCGTCCGTGATCACGTGATCGGCAGGGAAGATGCCCAGAACCGCATCTGGATCGGTGCGTTCGATAAGGAACGCCGCCAGCCCAGCCGCAGGCGCGGTATTGCGTGCAGCCGGCTCACAGATGATCTGCTCGCCCAGCATCGTCTGCAGCTGCTCCGAAATGGCCTTCGAGAGTAGATCATTGGTGATCACCCAGAGATCTTTCGAGGCCGCCAGTGTGCCCAGCCGGTCCACTGTGCTTTGAATCATGGTGCGAGCGCCATCCAGCACCAGAAGTTGCTTTGCCCGCCAGCGGCGGCTCCGCGGCCAGAAGCGAGTTCCGCTGCCGCCGGCCAGGATGACCGGCCGAAACTGTTTTTTAGCTTTCATGAGTTCCTATGTAAGACTCGCGAAGAAGTTATTCATCCGTTTCACGCCCTCGTCCACGTCAGCGTGTGCGACTGCATAGGAAAGCCGGATGTGTTCCTGGGTGCCGAAAGCCTCACCCGGAACGGCCACCACATGCGCTTCATGCAGCAGTCGTGAGGCAAGTTCGGTTGTGTTCTTCACACCCGCCTTGCCCAAAAAAGCCAATACGTTGGGATAAACATAAAACGCGCCTGCCGGAGTCGTGCAGGTGATTCCCGGAATCGACCGGAGTCCTTCCAGAATGCGATCCCGCAGCTTCAGGTAATCAGCGCGCATCTCCGCCACGCACTCCTGCGAGCCATTCAGCGCGGCAATGCTTGCCTTTTGCACTATGGCGGCCGTTGACGAGGTGGACTGGCTCTGCAGCTTGCACATCGCGGCGATGACGGGTTTGGGGCCAAGAGCAAATCCCGCGCGCCACCCGGTCATTGCATAGGTCTTGGATAGCGAACCGATTACGATCACGTGCTCCTTGGCCTCGACAAACGAACCGCCGGAAACGGGCACGCCCGCGTACTGCAGGTAGACGTAGCACTCATCCAGCAGCAGGAAGATACCGCGCGCGCTGGCCAGCTTGGCGATACGCTCGAGTTGTCCTGGTTGAACAACAGATCCGGCTGGATTCGATGGGGAATTCAGGATGATCGCCTTGGTACGCGGTGTAATGGCGCGTTCGATGGCATCCGCCGTGACCCGAAAACCCTCTGCTTGCGCGGTGGGCAGAAAAACAACTTTGCCGCCTGCGTATTGAACAATGTCCTTAAAGGACACCCAGTAGGGAACCGGCAGAATTACCTCGTCCCCATGGTCCACCAGTACCTGAATCGCGTTAAAAAGTGCCTGCTTCCCGCCGGTGGTGAAGATGGCCTCGTCAGCCGTGTAGTCGGAACCGAAGTCGCAGGCATGGCGCTGCACGATCGCCTTCCTGAGCTCCGGTATCCCGGCAACCACCGTATAACGCGTGAAATTGGCTTCGATGGCCGCAATGGCGGCATCCTTGATGTGGCGTGGAGTAGCGAAATGGGGCTCCCCGGCCCCGAAATCAACCAGATGGGCGCCCTGCGCGCGGAGCTTGGCAGCTTCCGCGGTAACCGCCATGGTGGCGGAAATTTCAATGCGGCCTATTCGGTCGGCGAAGATCTTCGTGGCTGTCGGCATTCCTACTATCTTGGCAGACTCATGCCGGTTCGTGAAAGCAACAAAAGTTGTGGCCGGCCCTTTGGGCAAGCTCCCTATTGGGAAAGCCCAAGCAGAACCTTTTCCGCTGCAATCAAGTCCTGCTCCGTATCCACGCCAATCGTGTCAAAGGTCGTTTGCTCCACGTAGATAGAAATCCCGTTCTCCAGCAAACGCAATTGTTCGAGCCGCTCGGCGGATTCCAGAGGGCTCGGCGGAAGTGAGGCGAAGCGCTGCAGGGCAGCCTTGCGGTACGCATAAAGACCCAGGTGTTTGCGTGGAGTAATGGCGACGCCGCGGTTATAAGGAATTGTCGCGCGGGAAAAGTA
>Ga0335073_10003197_pt1 | contig 22752 bp, 31 predicted proteins | sample Lox_Sample_22_FD_207093 | JGI IMG/M metagenome (GOLD analysis project Ga0335073, IMG submission 207093) | Soil microbial communities from Loxahatchee National Wildlife Refuge, Florida, United States - Lox_Sample_2.2 | ecosystem: Environmental > Terrestrial > Soil > Wetlands | place: USA... | reverse complement strand
TGTTCGCCCGGCGGATAGGACCGGCGCTCGACGCCGCACTTGTCGGTCAGGCAGCGCTCGCCCTTGAGGAACAGCTTCTGTCCCTCCCGGCGGCACTGCTTGCACTGTGGTGAGGTGTCACGAGCCATCAGACACGCCTCCGCTTCCGGGGCCTGACCCCGTTGTGGGCCTGCGGGGTGACGTCCTTGACGCCGGTGACCTCTAGCCCTGCCGCCTGCAGCGACCGGATCGCGGTCTCGCGTCCGGACCCCGGGCCCTTGACGAACACCTCGACGCGCTGGAGTCCGTGCTCGATGCCCTTGCGGGCGGCGGCGTCGGCGGTCACCTGGGCCGCGAACGGCGTCGACTTGCGCGAGCCCTTGAAGCCCGCTCCGCCGGCCGACTCCCACGCGATCACGTTGCCTTCGCGGTCGGTCAGCGAGACGATTGTGTTGTTGAAAGAGGTCTTGATGTGCGCCTGTCCGATCGGGATGTTCTTGCGAACGCGCCGGCGGCCGCGCTGAGGTCTACGAGGAGCTGGCATTTACTTCTTGGTCGCCTTCTTCTTACCGGCGACCTGCATCCGCTTCGGGCCCTTGCGCGTGCGCGCGTTGGTCTTGGTGTTCTGACCGTGGACCGGGAGCCCGCGGCGATGGCGGAGCCCGCGATACGAGCCGATCTCCTGAAGTCGCTTGACGTTCTGCGAGCGCTCGCGGCGAAGGTCGCCCTCGACCGTCATGTCCTTGTCGATCAGCTCGCGCAGCTTGATGACCTCTTCCTCGGTGAGGTCGCGGACCTTGCGGTCGGGCTCTATCCCGAGTTGGGCGAGCAGCTGGTTCGACGTCGAGCGGCCGATCCCGTAGATGTACGTCAGGCCGATCTCAACGCGCTTGTTGAGGGGGATGTTGACACCGGAGATGCGTGCCATCTCAACCTTGCCTTTGCTTGTGACGCGGATTCGAGCAGATCACTAGGACCCGCCCATTCCGGCGGATGATCTTGCACTTCTCGCACATCGGTTTGACCGAGGGTCGTACTTTCACGCTCGTATCGCTCTCGTCGACTGATTCCAGTAGTTCCCACAGCGCGGCTCTGGCGACCGGTTCGGTCGCCGCTACCGCGCCGTAGCGCGCCCCGTAAGCGCACACCATCACGCCCCGAGGGCAACCCGTGATACTAGCAGGGGAGCCGCGGCGGGCTCTGGTTGACTTGGGGCCTCGCTTCGCTCGGCGTCCATGGGGCCTGATGCCCCGTCCGGACGGGCCCGGATGCCCCCATGGATGCCGCGCGCCGGCCCGGCCCAACAGCTACGCGACCTGCGAGTGGCTCGCCGACGCCAGCCGCGCTCCGGCGGCTTCGTGCCAGGGCGTGAGGACCCGCGGCCCGGCGGCGGTGATCGCGATCGTGAACTCGAAGTGCGCAGCCAGCGAGCCGTCCTGGGAGTAGATCGCCCAGTGGTCGTCGCCGACGCGCACGGCGTGGCGGCCGGCGGTGACCATCGGCTCGACCGCCAGCACCATCCCCTCCTCGAGCAGGATCCCGGTTCCCGGGCTGCCGTAATTGGGGATCTGAGGCTCCTCGTGCATCTCCCGCCCGATCCCGTGGCCGACGAGCGAGCGGACGATCGACAGCCCGGCGGCCTCGACGTGCTCCTGGATCGCGTGGGACACGTCGCCGAGGCGGTTTCCGGCGACGCACTGGTCGACCGCGATGAACAGCGACTCCTCGGTGACGCGCAGCAGTTTGGTGGCAACCGGGCTGATCGGGCCGACGGGGAAGGTGCGGGCGGCGTCCGCGACCCACCCGTCGTAGACGACTCCGATGTCGACCGACAGGATGTCTCCCTTGGCGAGCGCGTACCCGCCCGGGATGCCGTGGACGATCATCTCGTTTGGGGACGCGCAGATCGACCCTGGGAACCCCCGGTACCCCTTGAACGCGGGCGTCGCGCCCTGGGAGCGGATGAACTTCTCGGCGGCCTGATCCAGATCAGCCGTGGTCACGCCCGGGCGGATCTTGCCCGCCAGCAGGTTCATGGTCTTGACGAGGATGGCGCCGGCGGCGGCCATCTTCTCGATCTCTTCAGGTGTCTTCTTGATGATCAAACGTCTTCCTCGAGCCGCAGCGTCGCGATCACCGCGCGAATGTGGTCGTGAACCTCGGCCGGTGGACGGGTTCCGTCGACGCGACGGAGGATTCCCTTCTGATCGTAGTAGTCGATCACGGGCTCGGTTTGATCGTGGTAGACGTGGAGACGCTTCTCGACGACCTCGGGCTTGTCGTCGTCGCGCTGGACCAGACGCGATCCGTCCTGGTCGCACACCTCGTCGTGCTTGGGGGGATCGAACTCGACGTGGTAGTTGTGCCCGGCCTTCACGCACACCCGCCGGCCGGACAGGCGCCGCACCAGCTCGTCGTCGGGGACATCGATGAGGAGCACGGTCGTGATCCGCCGGCTCATTTTCGACAGCTGCTTGTCGAGCGCCTCGGCCTGGGGAACGGTGCGCGGAAAGCCGTCGAGGATGAACCCGTCGCGGGCGTCCTCCTCTCCGAGCCGCTCGGCCGCCATCGCCACGATCAGGTCGTCGGGGACGAGATCGCCGGCGTCCATGTACTCCTTGGCCTTCTTGCCGAGCTCGGTGCCGTCCTTAACGTTCGCCCGCAGCATGTCGCCGGTGGCGATGTAGGGGAGCTGGAAATCAGAACGCAGGCGATCCGCCTGCGTTCCCTTGCCCGCGCCCGGAGGACCGAACAGGATCAGGTTGAGCTCTGACACGAGGGCCTCACTGTATCGGGCGGACGCACCCGAAAACACACCGGGCCCGAGTCACGCGCGTCGACTCAGGCCCTGGTGCGTTCGGTCGGAGCGGAGCGCGACCCTTGCCCCGAGGCAGACACCGGGCCGGCTTTTCGTGCCGGCCCCCCCTGGCGCTGCCGAGGTCGCCACCGCTGTCGTCTGTTATCTCCCTACGTCTGCCCCCGGTGTGGATCGGCGCCCCCACGCGTTCCCGATCCGCCCTGCCCGCAATATCTGCCCCCGCGATGGGTTTGCGCCCCCGCGCGCCCCCAACCCATCGGTCCTGCACAACTGCCCCCACGGCGGGCCCGCGCCCCCAGGCCCGCCTGATTCTGCCCCCTGCCTTGAGCCTTGTCACTGCTACCGCAACGGATCCGCGCCGGTGCGCTTCCCCCGATCCGCTTTATGTTCGACGTGCGAGTCATGCGATGTCGGTAGCTAACTAGAGCTCCAAGGCCTTCGCACCAGGGACCGACCCCAGTCTTTCGCTTGCGGTTTCGGCCAGCTCTCCGAGGGACTCCGCAGCGGCGCGAACGGACTCGATCACCGCGGTGAGCTCGACCCAGCCTTGGAACGGCCGCGAGACGCCCGACCCGGTCGCAACCCAACCGCTGATCGGCTCAGAGCCGACGTCGATCGCGACCCGTAGCTGTGCCATGCCCCTTGTCACGCTCAGAAATATGGGCCATCAGATTAAAACTCGCACCAGGCAGGTACCCCAGGATTAGGTAAGTCTCCAATCCGGGTACAAAGCTCTAGATGCCGGTGCGGGAGGCGCCCGACAGACGTGGACGGTCCCTGCGCGGAAGCGCAGGGCTCCTGGAGCGTGACGATCTGCTCCAGGCGATTGCGGCTGCCCTCGATGCCGTGAATGACGGGAACGGGCAGGCGCTTCTACTCGAGGGGCACGCCGGGATGGGCAAGACGCGCCTTCACGAGGCTGCGCTCGACGACGCCAGGCGCCGCGGCATGCGAGTGCTGCGCGCCGCAGGCGCCGAGCTCGAGCAGAACGTCGCCTTCGGCGTCGCCGGGCAGCTCATCCGCGCATTGCTGAGCGAGCTTCCGCCGGCGGGACGCCGGGCGTTCCTGGCCGAGGCACCCGAGCGTGTGCGCTCACTTGCCGGGGCGCGCGAGGAAATGTTCGATCCGGGCGACGCCGTCGACCTCACGATGTCCCACGGGCTGTTTACGGTGATGGCCGGCGCGGCCGAGACGCGCCCGACACTGCTGGCGATCGACGATCTGCACTGGTGCGACGTCGCCTCGCTCGAGTTCGTCCTGTACGTGCTGCATCGACTCGACGAGTTGCCCGTGGCGCTCGTGATGACGCGCCGACCTGCGGTCGGCGGCGAGTCCGCCGATGCGCTCGACCGCGTCGCGAGTCATCCCCATGTGCAGCTCGAGAGCCTGACGGGCCTCGGTATCGAGGCTGTCGAAGAGCTGACTCGCGAAGCGCTCGGCGAACGCGCCGACCCCGCGGTGGTGGAGGCCAGCAGCGAGGTCACGAACGGCAACCCGTTCTATGTGCACGAGCTGCTGCTGGCTCTGGCGGACGAGCAGAGCCTCCGCGGCGTCGCGCTCACGCGCCGCGCCCGCGCGCTCGCCCCGGACGCGGTGATCCGGTCGCTGCGCGTCCGGGTCGGGCGACTCGGCCCGGCGGCGGCGGCGCTCGCGCGCGCAATCGCGATCCTGGGCGACGACGTCCCGCTGAGGCGCGCGGCCGGGCTGGCGGAACTCCCGATCGATGCCGCCACCGCCGCGGCCGACGCGCTCGCCGGCGTCGAGATCGTGCTCGCCCGCGAGCCGCTGCGATTCGTCCATCCGCTGGTCCAGCATGCGATCGAGCAGGACATCCCGCTGTTCGAGCGCGCGAGCCGTCACCTCGACGCCGCCCGGCTGCTTGACGCGGATGGCGAGGACGCCGAGCGGGTGGCGGCACATCTGCTTCTCGGCCACGCCGGCGGAGATCCCTGGGTGGTCGAGCGGCTACGGGCGGCCGCGCGCGAGGCTCGCGCCGCGCAGCCCGCGGTGCGCTACCTCGACCGGGCGCTCCAGGAGCCGCCGACTGCCCAGCTCCGTCCCGAGGTCCTCGCCGAGCTCGGCGCCGCCGAGGCCGCACTCGGCCGGCCGGCGGCTGCCGATCACCTCGCCCAGGCCGCCGCGGCGTCGTCCGACCCGCGCAGGCGCGCGGAACTCGGGCTCCAGCTCGGACGCGCGCTCGACGCCCTGGCGCTCCACGAGGATGCCGCTGGCGCGTACGACGCCGCCCTGCGAGAGCTTCCGGCCGCGCCCGAGGATCCCGACGAGCTCGAGCTCCGCGACCAGCTCGAGGCCAGCTTCATCTCAACCGCGTCGATCGTTCCGGACCTGCAGCCGCTCGCGCTCGAGCGCGCGGCGCGCGTAGTCGAGCACGCGGTCAAGGGCCCGCAGACCCAGGGGCAGCGGCTGCTCCTCGCCCAGGCGGCGCTCCACGCCACGACCACCGGCGACTCGGCGCACAACGCGATCGAGCTTACTGAGAGGGCCTGGGACGGCGGGCGGATGCTGTCCGACGCCAACCCGCAGTGGCTCGGGTGGCGGCTGGTCACGGCTGCTTTCCTATTCAACGGCGAGCTCGAGAGCGCCCTCGAGGTGGCGCAGGCGGCGCTCGATGAGGCCCGGCAACACGCCTGGCCGCTGGCGTTTGCCACCGCCAGCTACATCCGCGGGCTGCCGCTGCTGTGGCAGGGCAGGGTCACCGACGCGCTCGGCGACCTCGAGCTCGCGCGCGACGCGCGTCGCTACGGCTGGCAGCAGTTTGCCCGTTCGGCGGCAGCGCACTTCGCACTCTGCCTGATCGAGGGTGGCGAACTCGACCGAGCTCAGGACGTGCTGGACGAGGACGGCCCTCTCGACGAGCCGCAGGACATCGAGGACGTGCTCCGGCTGTACTCGCTCGCGGAGCTCCGGCTGGCGCAGAGCCGGCCGCGCGAGGCCCTCGACGCGGCGTTGGCCGTCGGCGACATCGGTGAGCGGACCGTCGGGTACCTCGGCTACTGCGAGTGGAGGGGCACCGCCGCCCAGGCCGCGCTCATGCTCGGCGATCGCGAGCGCGCCTGCGAACTCGCCGGCGAGGCGCTCGCTCGCGCGGAGAGGACCGACGTGTTTCACCTGCGCGTGCGCGCGCGACGCATCATGGGCCTGTGCGAGCAGGGGGCCCAGGGCGTGCGCAGCCTCCGCACGGCGGTGCGACTGGCGGCGAATGGACCGGCGCGCCTCGAGACGACGCGCGCGCTGGTCGACCTCGGGGCGGCGCTCCGTCGGGAGAACCGCCGCTCGGAGGCCCGCGAGCCGCTCGAGCGGGGGGCGGATCTCGCCCAGGGCGGCGGGGCGGTGGCGCTCTCCGAGCGGGCCCGGATCGAGCTCGCCGCCGCGGGGGCCCGGCCCCGACGCGAGGCGCTCCTGAGCGGCCCGGCGTCCCTCACTCCGTCGGAGCGGCGGATCGCCGAGCTCGCGGCGACCGGTCAGACCAACCGCGAGATCGCCCAGGCGCTGTTCGTCACGCCCAAGACGGTCGAGTACCACCTGCGCAACGCGTACCGCAAGCTGGACATCCAGACGCGGGGTGAGCTCGCGGAAGCGCTTGCCTGAAGGCGGCCCCGGCCGGGGCTACTTTAAGAACCCCTCGTAGTTCCGCATCATCAGCTGCGCCTCGAGCTGTTTCATCGTGTCGAGCGCAACCCCGATCACGATCAGGATCGAGGTGCCGCCGAAGAAGAAGTTCGCGGACGTCTGGCTGATGAGGATCGTCGGCAGCGCAGCGATCGCGGCCAGGAACAACGCTCCCGGGAACGTCAGGCGCGCGAGGATGCGGTCGAGGAATTCGGCCGTGGGCCTACCTGGTCGCACCCCGGGTATGAACCCGCCGTACTTGCGGAGGTTCTCGGCCTGGTCGACCGGGTTGAACGTGACCGCGGTGTAGAAGTAGGTGAACACGATGATCAACAGGCTCTCACCGAGCACGTAGTGCCACCCCTGGGGGCTGAAGAAGTTCTGGACGTCGGTCCAGAAGTTCGTCCGGTTCTGCCCGAGTAGCTGACCGAGCGTCGGCGGGATCGCCATCAGGCTGGCGGCGAAGATCACGGGGATCACGCCCGCCATGTTCACGCGCAGCGGCAGGTAGGTCTGCGTCCCCTGCGTCATCCGCCGGCCGATCACCCGTTTGGCGTACTGGATCGGGATCCGACGCTGTCCCTCCTGGACGAACACGATCGCCGCGACCACGCCGATCACGATGAACGGCATGATCACCTTGAACACCTGGTCGGGGTTTGTCCACCACGAGTGGATGCCGTTCGGGATCCGGGCGACGATGCTCGCGAAGATCATCAGCGAGATCCCGTTCCCGATCCCGCGCTGGGTGATCAGCTCGCCCATCCACATCAGCAGCACGGTCCCGGCCGTGAGCGAGATCACGATCAGCAGCACCTTGGCGAGGTTGAAGTTCGGGATCACTGTGACGCCGGCGCCCTGCTCGAACGTCCGGAACAGGAACACGTAGCCGATCGACTGGGCGAACGCCAGGCCGACGGTCAGATACCGCGTGTACTGGGTGATCCGCGCCTGACCGACCTCGCCCTCCTTGGAGAGCTTCTCGAGCGAAGGCACGACCACCTGCAGCAGCTGCAGGATGATCGACGCGGTGATGTAGGGCATGATCCCGAGCGCGAAGATCGCGATCCGGCCTAGCCCGCCGCCGGAGAACAGGTTCAGGAAGCCGAGGATGCTCGAGCCGCCGAAGTTGTTCTGGATCGCGTTGACGGCGGAGGCGTTGATGCCCGGCGCCGGGATGTGCGTCCCGAGGCGATACAGACCGAGCATCGCCGCGGTGAACAGCAGCTTGTTGCGGATCTCGGCAACCCTGAACGAACTCAGGATCGTCGCGATCATCTGCCGGCCGACTCCTCCACGACCTGACAGGTACCGCCGGCGGCCTCAATCCGCTCGCGCGCTGCCTTCGAGAACTGGTGAGCGTGCACGGTCAGCGGCTTGGTCAGCTCGCCCTTGGCGAGGATCTTGACCGGAATCTCCTTGCGATTGGCGAGGCCCTTCGCTCGCAGCTCATCCAGCGTGACCGACGCGCCCGACTCGAACCGGGCCTCGAGCTGGAGCAGATTGACCGGCTGCGTATGCGTCCGGAACGGCTCGAACGGCATCGACTTCTTCATGTGCGGACCGCGGAGCTTCCGCATCCGCATGTGAATCGGGTTCTGGCCGCCTTCGAACCTTACGCGGCGCTTGGCGCCCGAGCGCGAGCCCCAGCCCTTCTGGCCACGGCCCGACGTCTTGCCGGTGCCGGAGCCCTCGCCGCGCCCGACGCGCTTGCGCGCCTTGCGCGACCCGGGGGCGGGCCTCAGGTTGTGGAGCCCGATGCGCTCCTCGCGCTCTTCGGTCTCGGGCGTGTCGCGGGCTTCGGAGTCACCCATCAGGCATTGTCCTCAGAGACCTCGACGAGATGGGAGACCTTCGCGATCATCCCGCGGATCTGCGGCGTGTCCTCGTGCTCGACGCGCTGACCGATCCGGCGCAGCCCGAGCGAACGAAGCGTGTCCCGTTGGCGCTGATCGCAGCCGTTACGCGAGCGGCGCTGGGTGACCACCAGCTTGCTCACGATTCACCGGTCTCTCCGTCGGGCACCGGTTCGGCCGCGGGCGCGGCGTCTTCAGGAGTGGGGCCGCTGTTGCCGTTCGCGCTCGAGAGGGTCTCGGCGGCAGTCGGCTCGGCTTCGTCCGTGGTGAGCCCGAGCACCTGGTTGACCGAGAGTCCACGAATCTCGGCGACCTCGTCGGGCGTGCGCAAAGACTGGAGACCCGCCATCGTCGCCTTGACCAGGTTGATCGGGTTCTGCGACCCGAGCGACTTGGACAGGATGTCGTGGATGCCGGCGAGTTCGAGCACGGCCCGCACCCCACCACCGGCGATCACGCCGGTTCCGGGGGCGGCCGGCTTCAAGAACACGCGCCCGGCCCCGAAGATCCCGGTCGTCTGGTGGGTGATCGTCGAGCCGTGCTTGGGGACGCGGTACAGGTTCTTCTTGGCCTGCTCGACGCCCTTCTGGATTGCCACCGGCACCTCGTTGGCTTTGCCGTAGCCGATTCCGACGACCTCGCGTTCGTCGCCGACGACGACCAGCGCGGTGAACGAGAAGCGGCGTCCGCCCTTGACCACCTTGGCCACGCGGTTGATCTCGACCACGCGTTCCTGGAGGTCGAGGCCGGCTGAAGAGACTGTGCGATCGCGTACGGTGGGCATCGGGAGGTCCAGGTTAGCGGTACTAGAAGGTCAGCCCGCCCTCACGGGCGCCGTCGGCGAGCGCCTTAACGCGCCCGTGATATTTGTAGCCGCCGCGGTCGAACACGGCGGTGTCGACGCCGGCCGCCTTGGCTCGGTCGGCGAGGAGGGCGCCGGCGCGCGTCGCCTGCTCCATCAGCTTGAGCTCGCGCAGGTCGGACTCGGTCCAGTTCACCGAGGCGAGCGTGCGCCCCGAGTCGTCGTCGATCAGCTGCACGAACAAGCCGCGATTCGAACGGAACACGGAGATGCGCGGCCGCTCGGCGGTGCCACGGATCTTCGCGCGGACCCGGCGGCGGCGCTTGAGCCGCGCGGCGGGCTTGGTCATCACGGTCATGCTCGCTTACCAACCTTTCGAGCCACGTACTCGCCCTCGTAGCGGATGCCCTTGCCCTTGTAGGGCTCGGGCTTGCGCTGCTTGCGGATCAGCGCCGCGATCTCGCCGACCTGCTGCTTCGAGGCCCCCTTGACGGCGATCCGCGTGGGCTGCGGAACCTCGAACTCGATCCCGTCGGGCGCCTTGATCGAAACCGGGTGCGAGTAGCCGAGCGCGAGCTCCAGGTCACGTCCGCGCAGCTGCGCGCGGTAGCCGACGCCCTGGATCTCGAGGCGCTTCTCGAATCCCGCCGTCACGCCCTGCACCATGTTCGCGATCAGCGTGCGAGTGAGGCCGTGGAGCGCGCGATGCTCGCCACGATTGGTTGGGCGGGTGACGACGATCTGATCGTCCACCTGCTCGACCTTCATGTCGCGATTGACCCGTTCGGACAGCTCGCCCTTGGGGCCATTCACGCGCACGAGCTCGGGCTCGATCGCGACCGTCACTCCGGCCGGGACGGGAATGGGTTGTCTACCGATTCGGGACATGCTCGCGAGTGGTCTACCAGACCTTCGCCACGACCTCGCCCCCGACGCCCGCGATGCGGGCCTCGTGGCCGGTCATGACGCCCTTGGACGTCGAGATGATCGCGGTTCCCATGCCGCCGTCGATGCGAGGGATGTGGGCGTGGTCGACGTACGTGCGCTGGCCCGGTCGCGACACCCGCTGCAAGCCCGTGATCACCGGCTTGCGAGCCTGGGTGTACTTGAGCGTGATCGTCAGCCGCTCGCCGGGCCGTCCGGGCTCGGGGGCGCGGACCTCGTAGGCCTCGATGTACCCCTGCTCTCGGAGGATCCGCGCCACCTCCGTCCGCAGCTTCGAGGACGGCATCGTCACCTCGTGATGCTGGGCGTTGGCGGCGTTGCGCAGCCGCGTCAGGAAGTCGGCGATTGGATCTGTCATTGACATCGTGCGCGTGCTCCCTACCAGCTCGACTTCGTCATGCCGGGGATGTATCCGTTGTGCGCCAGCTCGCGGAGGCAGATCCGGCACAGGCCGAACTTGCGGTACACCGCGCGCGCCCGGCCGCAGCGGCGGCAGCGGGTGTAGCCACGCGTCTTGAACTTCGGCGTGCGCCTCTGGCGAACAATCTGAGAAGTCTTGGCCATGTGTTCCTTTTAAGTCTGGGTCGCGGCCGCGCCGGGGCGGCCCTCTCTGGCGAATGGCATTCCGAGCGCCTCGAGTAGCGCGAACGCCTCGTCGTCGCTCTGGGCCGTGGTGGTGATCGTGATGTCCAGGCCGCGGACCTGATCGACCTCGTCGTAGTCCACCTCGGGGAAGATGATCTGCTCGCGCACGCCCATCGAATAGTTCCCGCGGCCGTCGAACGAGCGCGGGTTCAGTCCGCGGAAGTCGCGGATCCGGGGAATTGCCACCGACATCAGTCTGTCCAGGAACTCATACGAACGAGCCCCGCGCAACGTCACAGCGACGCCCACCGGCATTCCCTCGCGAACCTTGAACTGCGCGATCGACTTGCGGGCCCGGCGCACGTTCGGCCGCTGGCCGGTGATCGTGCCGAGTTGTTCGGTCGCAGCGTCGAGCATCTTCGAATCCTGCTTGGCGTCGCCGACGCCCATGTTGACGGTGATCTTCACGATCCGGGGCGCCCGCATCGGCGTCGAGTATCCGAACCGCTCGATCAGCGCGGGCAGGATCTCCTCGTCGTAGCGGGTCTTCAGGCGTGCCGGCGGCATCAGTCGACCCTCGCTCCGCTCCGCCGCGCGATCCGCAGGCGCTTACCGTCTTGCAGCTCGATGCCGACGCGCGTGGGCTTGCCTTCCCTGGGGTCGGCGAGCGCCACGTTGGACACGTGGATCGGCCCTTCGCGCTCGATCACGCCGCCCACCTGCTCGGCGCGCTGCGCGCCCGCCACCTGGCGGGGGCGCTGGTGGCGCTTAATCATGTTCAGGCCCTCGATGTAGACGCGCTGGTGCTTGGGATCGACGCGCAGGATCTTGCCCCGCTTGCCGCGGTCCTTGCCGCCGATCACGATCACCTCGTCGCCTGTCTTCAGTCGCGCGGGCACTAGAGGACCTCCGGGGCCAGGGAGACGATCTTCATGAAGTTGCGCTCGCGCAGTTCACGCGCGACCGGGCCGAAGATGCGCGTGCCGCGAGGGTTGTTCTGGTTGTCGATCAGCACCGCGGCGTTCTCGTCGAAGGCGATGTAGGTGCCGTCCTCACGACCGTAGGACTTGCGGGTGCGCACGACCACCGCGGTCACCACCTCGCCCTTCTTGACCGATCCCTGGGGACTGGCCTGCTTGACCGTGGCCGTCACGATGTCCCCGATGCCAGCGTAGCGGCGCCGGTGGCCGCCGCGCACGCGGATCACCAGGATCTCCCTGGCGCCCGTGTTGTCGGCGACTCGAAGTCGTGTCTCGTTCTGGATCATCGTGCGGTCCCGTCGCTCACTCGGCTCTCTCGACGACTTCCACGAGCCGCCAGCGCTTGATGCGCGACAGCGGCCGAGACTCGCGCACGATCACGGTGTCGCCGGTGTGCGCGTCATTGGTCTCATCGTGGGCGTGCAGCGTGCTCGAGGTGCGCACGATCTTCTCGTAGCGCCGGTGCCGCCGGGCGATGTCGATGCGGACCGTGATCGTCTTGTCGGCCTTGTCGGAGACGACCACGCCCTGGCGGGTCTTCTGCCGCCCGGGCCCGTGCTCACGGGGCGGGGTCGTCCGCGTGGTGCCGCCGGCCGCCCGCGCCTTCTGGCGGGTGCGCGCGCGCTCGACGCGCCGCTGCTCGGCCTTCTTGCGACGCTCGGCGACGCGCTCGGCGTGGCGCTCCTCGGGCGTGCGGGGCTTGCCGGCCGGGGTCTTGGCCGCCTTGCCCGCACGGACACGACGACGACGTTCCTTGGGAGCGACAACCTCCTGCGGCTCGCTCGGAACAGCGGCTGGGGCCGGAGCCTCGGGCGCTGCCGTCTCCTCGGGGGCCGCCGCCTCTTCGGGCGCGGCGTCCGGGGTTTCTTCAGTTTCGGTGTTCTCGGTCTCTTCAGCCATTTTCAGTTCTTTGCAGTTCGCGTTGGTGCTGAATCGTCAGCGCCCGGGCCACCTCGCGCTTGGCGCGCTTGAGGCCGGCGGTGTTCTCGAGTTCGGACGTGGCGTGCTGGAAACGCAGCCCGAACAGCTCCCGGCGGGCGGTCCGGATGTGCTCGCGCAACTCGTTGTCGGTGAGGTCACGGATGTCGGAAGGCCTCATCTCACGCGTCCTCTCGCATCACAAACTTCGTTCGGACCGACAGCTTGTGGCCGGCGAGGCGCATCGCCTCGCGCGCCAGCGGTTCGGGGACGCCGGCGAGCTCGAACATCACACGCCCGGGCTTGACCACGGCAACCCAGCCCTCGGGCGATCCCTTGCCGGATCCCATCCGCGTCTCGGCCGGCTTCTTCGTGAACGACTTGTCCGGATAGACGTTGATCCACACCTTGCCGCCGCGCTTGATCTTGCGGGTCATCGCGATTCGGGCCGCCTCGATCTGGCGGTTGGTGAGCCAGCCGGCGTCGAGCGCCTTGAGGCCGTACTCGCCGAACTGGACCTTGGTCTGCCCGCGGGACATGCCGCGCCGGCGTCCACGGTGCACCTTGCGGTGCTTGACGCGCTTGGGAGCGAGCATCAGCTACCACCGCTCCCTGAGCTCGGACGGTTGCCACCGCCACCGCCACCGCCACCGCCACCGCCGCCACCACCGGGACGCCCACCGCCGCCGCCGCCGGGGCGACCGCCGCCACCGCCGGGACCACGACCGCCGCCGGGACCGCGTCCACCACCACGACCGCCGCCGCCCGGGCCACCGGGGCCGCCTGGACCGCGTCCGCCGCCTGAACCACCGCGACCGCCACCGGGGCCGCCACGACCGCCGCCGGGACCACCGGGACCACCAGGGCCCCGACCGCCGCCACGACCGCCGCCGCCACCGGGTCCGCCGCCGCGCCCGCCGGGACCGCGACCGCCGCCGGGACCACCGGGACCACCCGGACCGCCACGACCACCGGGTCCGCCCCCGCGACCACGACCGCCACCGCCGCCGCCGCCACCGCGTCCGTCGCGCCCGCCGCGTCCGCGGCCGTCGCGCTCAGGCGCCTGCGGCGCCGGCTCGTCCATGATCGTCAGATCAGCGCCGGTGTAGCCCTCGGGCATGATCTCGCCCTTGTTGATCCAGCACTTCACGCCGATCCGCCCGAACGTCGTGCGGGCCTCGTGGAAGCCGTAGTCGATGTCGGCGCGCAGCGTGTGCAGCGGCACTCGGCCATCGGAGTAGCCCTCGGTGCGCGCCATCTCGGCGCCGCCGAGGCGGCCGGAGACCTGCACCTTCACGCCCTTGGCGCCGGATCGCATCGCGCTCGTGAGCGCGCGCTTCATCGCCCGGCGAAAGGCGACGCGGTTCTGCAGCTGCTCGGCGATCGACTGCGCAACCAGGCGCGCGTCGAGCTCGGGTCGCTTGATCTCGAGGATGTTCACCTTGACCTGCTTGCCGGTGATCCGGTGCAGGTCGCGGCGCAGCTGGTCGACCTCCGACCCGGACTTGCCGATCACGATCCCGGGCCGAGCGGTGTGGATGTTGACCTCGACCTCGTTCTGGTTCTTGCGAATCGTGATGTCCGACAGTCCGGCGTGCGAAAGCCGCCCGACGATGTGCTCCCGGATCTGTGTGTCCTCATGGAGGAAGTCCGCGAACTGGCGCTCGTTGAACCAGTTCGACTTCCAGTCGTGGATGTAGCCCACGCGGAGCGACTCGGGATGAACTTTTTGACCCATATCTGTGACTAGTCCTTCGGCGTGAGCAAGATCGTGAGGTGGCTGGTGCGCTTGCGGATCCGCGTCGCCCGGCCCATCGCGCGGGGCCGGAAGCGCCTGATCGTCGGACCCTCGTCAGCGTGGACCGCCTTCACATAAAGGTCCTCGCCCACGAGCTCGTGGTTGTTCTCAGCGTTAGCCACCGCCGACTCGAGCAGTTTGCTCCAGTCGCGCGCGACTGCACGCGAGGTGTGAGCGAGGATAGCTCGCGCTTCCTCAACACTCTTTCCGCGGATGTGATCGCACACCAGCCGCGCCTTCCGGGCCGAGGACCGCACGTACTTCGCCTGCGCCCGGACCACAACATCCCGCCGCTCGCCCGGGCTTCCCCTCCTCCGACGAGCAGGGGTGGGTGCGGCCGGCGGTTCGGGCGCCTCCGCCTCGGGCTCAGCTTCGGCTTCCGCGGTGGCGGCACCCCGGCGCCGACGCCGACGCGACGGCGCGGGAGCCTCCTCGGGCTCGTCCTCGATGGGCTCCAGGTCCGCGAGCGCTTCCTCGTCGGCTTCTTCTTCGGCCTCTGCCTCGGCGTCGTCCTCGCCTTCGGCCTCAGCGTCGGCCTCGAGCATCACGTCGGCCGCGGCCTCCTCGGCCTCGACATCCGCCGGGGTCTCGTCCACGACGTCGGCGGCCTCGCCCTCGGCGGCCGTGTCCGTGTCCGCCGGCGCCGAAGACGCAGGCGCGTCCCCGGTGGCCTTCTTGCGCGAGCGACGTCGGCGCTTCGGCGCCTCTTCGGCCTCAGTCTCTGGCGTCTCTTCCGGAGTCTCTTCAGGTGGAGTCATCGCCTCTTACCGGTTCCTGCGTGTCCTCGATACAGCCGCGTCGGCGCGAACTCGCCGAGTTTGTGGCCGACCATCGACTCGGTGACGAACACCGGCACGTGCTTGCGGCCGTCGTGCACGGCGATCGTGTGACCGACCATCTCGGGGAAGATCGTCGACGCGCGCGACCAGGTGCGCAGCATGCGCTTCTCGCCCGAGGCGTTCATGGCCTCGATCCGCGACATCAGCCGCTCCTGAACGTACGGTCCCTTCTTGCTGGAGCGACTCATCGCTTCTTACCTCTCCTGCGTCCGCGCACTATCAATTTGTCTGAAGCCTTGCCCTTCGCCCGGGTGCGATACCCGAGTGTGGGCACTCCCCACGGCGTGACCGGGTGACGCCCGGGCGTCGTCGAGCCCTCGCCACCGCCGTGCGGATGGTCGACCGGATTCATCGCGGTGCCGCGGGTCTGCGGGCGCACGCCCAAGTGGCGCTTGCGTCCGGCCTTCCCGATCGACACGTTCTGATGGTCGGTGTTGCCGATCGTCCCGACGGTCGCGCGACATTCGGCGCGGACCATCCGCATCTCACCGGAGGGGAGCCGCAGCGTGACGTGGTCGCCCTCCTTGGCCAGCAGCTGCACGCTGGCGCCGGCCGCGCGCGCCATCTGGCCGCCGCGCCCAGGAGTCAGCTCGACGTTGTGGACCACGGTGCCCGCCGGCATGTTGCCGAGCGGCAGGCTGTTGCCCACGCGGATCTCGGCGCGCTCGCCGGACTGCACGGACATGCCGACGCGCAGTCGCTGTGGCGCGAGGATGTAGCGCTTCTCGCCGTCGGCGTAGTGCAGCAGCGCGATGTAGGCCGAGCGGTTGGGGTCGTACTCGATGTGCGCCACCTTGGCCGGGACCCCGTCCTTGCGACGCTTGAAGTCGATCTTGCGATACAGCCGCTTGGCCCCGCCGCCGCGGTGGCGCGAGGTCTTCCGACCGTACGAGTTCCGCCCGCCCGACTTCTTGAGTCCTTCGACAAGCGACTTCTCCGGCTCGGTGCGGGTGATCTCCGCGTAGTCGGGATAGGTGACGAAGCGACGACCCGGTGACGTTGGCTTTGGCTTGCGAATCGGCATTAGGAATCCTCCGCGGGGCATCCAGCCCCGCGATTTGATGGTGTCCGGCTCCCTCCGGCCGCCGTTAAACGTTCGCTCACGCTCACTCCCCGGCCTCAAGGCCACCGAAGATCGGGATGGTCTGGCCCTCGCGCACCTGCACGATCGCCTTCTTCCACTGCCGAGTGCGGCCGCGGGTCTGGCCGCGGCGCTTCGGCTTCGAGTGCACGTGGGCGGTCCGCACCTCGAGCACGTTGACGTCGAACAGCTGCTCGATGGCCTGGCGGATCTGCGTCTTGTGCGCCTTGTCGTGAACGCGGAACGTGTACTTGCCGACCTCCGCGAGCGCGAACGTCTTCTCCGACAGAACCGGGCGGATGATCACCTGCGTGGGCTCCATCAGTCTTCCTCCTCGTCTCGGGACCCCGGAGATTCGGCGCCAGCCGAATCCGCGGAATCGGCGCCTGCGGAGGTTCCGCCGGAACCGCCGCCAGCCGATTCCGTTACGGAATCCGCGCCAGCGGATTCCGCAGAGCCCGCGGCACGAGCGACGAGCGACTCCATCGCCGCCTGCGACACGAGCAACGACGCGGCCCCGACGAGATCGGCGACGCCGGTGTCCTGCACCGGGATCGCGTGGGCGTGGGAAAGATTTCGGAACGACTTGCCGGCGGCGGCCTCGGACTCGGTCAGGACGATCAGCGTCGGCGCAGTCGCGCTCCACTCGGCGAGCATCTCCGCCGCGCGCGCGGTCGAGGGTGCGTCAAACGCCTGGGCGTCGAACACGGCGAGCGACCCCCGCTCGGCGTGGAGCGACAGGACGCTGCGGAGCGCGGCGCGGCGCGCCTTCCGGTTCACCTTCACCGTGTAATGGCGGGGCGTCGGGCCAAACACCGTGCCACCGCCGGTCCACACCGGCGAGCGCGAGGAGCCGGCGCGGGCGCGACCGGTGCCCTTCTGGCGCCACGGCTTGGCGCCGCCACCCGAGACCTGGCCGCGCGTCTTGGTCGACGCGGTGCCGTGCCGGCGCGCGTTCAACTCCGCGCGCACCGTCTCATGAACGAGCGGCATGTTGAACGGCGCTTCGAATGCGGCCGCGTCGAGCGTGAAGCTCCCGCCGCCGAGTACCGGCGCGCTAGGCATCGGTCCGCACCTCCACCGTTCCGCCGCGCGGGCCGGGCACGGCGCCGCGGACCAGCATCAGGTTCTGGTTCGGGATGATCTCGACCACCGTCAGGCCGCGCTGGGTCACGCGCCCGCCGCCCATCCGGCCGGGACCGCGCAGGCCCTTGAACACCCGCGACGGCGTCGCCGACGCGCCGATCGAACCCGGCGCGCGGACGTTGTGCGAGCCGTGCGACTTAGGTCCGCTGCTGAAGTTGTGGCGCTTGATCGTCCCCTGGAAGCCCTTGCCCTTGGTCTTCCCCGAGATCTTGATCTTGTCCCCCGGGTTGAACGCCTCCACCGTCACGGTCTGACCGACGAGCAACTCACCCGCCTCGTCGCGGAACTCCGTCAGGTGGCGGTGCGCGGAGGCGTCGGCCTTCTTCAGGTGCCCGAGCTCGGGCTTCGTGATGGCCTTCTCCTTGCACTGGCCGAACGCAAGCTGGACGGCCTCATAGCCGTCACGCTCGACGGTGCGGATCGCGGTCACCGGACACGGGCCGGCCTCGAGCACGGTCACGCGCTCGACGCGCCCGTCGTCGAGGAACCGCTGCGTCATCCCGAGCTTCTTGGCGAGGATCGCGGCCATCGTGGGTCAGGACGCCAGGCGGATCTCGATATCCACGCCCGCGGGAAGGTGGTCGAGGCGCTGGAGCGAGTCAACCGTCTTCGGCGTGGGCTGGTGGATGTCGATCAGCCGCTTGTGCGTGCGGATCTCGAAGTGCTCGCGCGAGTCCTTGTCCTTGAACGGCGAGCGGATCACGCAGTACACGTTCTTTTCGGTCGGGAGCGGCACGGGACCGGAGACGGTCGCGCCGGTGCGCGCGGCCGTCTCGACGATCTCCTTCGCCGCCGTTTCGATCGCCGTGTGGTCGTATGACTTCAGGCGAATTCGGATCTTGTTCTGGGCAATAGTTGCCATAAAAGTGGTCCTCCGCGGGCCATCCGGGCCCGCGTCTTGAACTAAACGTTCGGCCTCCAGCCTCTCTTAACAGTCTGTCTTTTCAGTGTTGAGGGCGAGCCCCGGGCTTCGGGGCCCGCCCATAAAGGTCGTATCTGTCAAAAAAGAGGCGGCGGGCCTGAAAGGCCACGCCGCCTCATCAACTATTGAATTACTTCGGAGACGACCCCCGAGCCGACCGTACGGCCGCCCTCGCGGATCGCGAACCGCAGCCCCTGGTCCATGGCGATCGGCTGGATGAGCTCGATCTCCATCTGGACGTTGTCGCCGGGCATGACCATCTCGGTGCCCTCGGGCAGCCTCGCCACGCCGGTGACGTCGGTGGTGCGGAAATAGAACTGCGGCCGATAGCCCGTGAAGAACGGCGTGTGACGGCCGCCCTCTTCCTTCTTCAGGATGTAGACCTCGGACTTGAACTTGGTGTGCGGGGTGATCGAGCCTGGCTTGCACAGCACCTGGCCGCGCTCGATCTCGTCGCGCTTGGTGCCGCGCAGCAGGCAGCCCGCGTTGTCGCCCGCCTGACCCTGATCGAGGTTCTTTTTGAACATCTCGACCCCGGTCACGACGGTCGAGGTGGTGGGCTTGATGCCGACGATCTCGACGGTCTCGCCGGTCTTGATGATCCCGCTCTCGATCCGGCCCGTGGCCACCGTCCCGCGTCCGGTGATCGAGAACACGTCCTCGACCGGCATCAGGAACGGCTTGTCGAGATCGCGTACGGGCTCCGGAATGTAGGTGTCCAGCGCCTCGGCGAGCTCGAGAATCTTCGCCTCGTACTCCTCGTCTCCCTCCAGCGCCTTGAGCGCCGAGCCGGCGACGAACGGAATGTCGTCTCCGGGGAAGTCGTACTCGGAGAGCAGATCGCGGATCTCGACCTCGACGAGCTCGAGGAGCTCCTCGTCGTCGACCATGTCGACCTTGTTGAGGAACACGACGATGTAGGGCACGCCCACCTGACGGGCAAGCAGGATGTGCTCACGCGTCTGGGGCATCGCGCCGTCAGCCGCGGACACGACCAGGATCGCGCCGTCCATCTGGGCGGCGCCCGTGATCATGTTCTTGACGTAGTCGGCATGCCCGGGGCAGTCGACGTGCGCGTAGTGCCGGTTCGGAGTCTGGTATTCGACGTGAGAGGTCGCGATCGTGATGCCGCGGGCCTTCTCTTCCGGAGCGTTATCGATCGATTCGAACGATCGAACCTCCGTGCCACCGTACCTCTCGTTCAGCACCTTGGTGATGGCCGCCGTCAGCGTCGTCTTGCCATGGTCGATGTGACCGATGGTCCCGACGTTGACGTGGGGCTTATCTCGCTCGAACTTGGCTTTCGCCACTTTGCTTTCGCTCCTTCTTGTTTCTGTAGTGGTGTCCGTCTACAGACGAACCTATTCAGGATATAAAGATTTCCCGGGTCAGTGCGGCTAAGCCGCCGCCTGCCCCTGGTCTCCGACCACGCGCTCGGCGATGTTGGGCGGAACTTCGTCGTAACGCTCGAACTGCATCGTGTACGTCGCGCGGCCCTGGGTGTTGGACCGCACGTCGGTCGCGTATCCGAACATCTCCGCCAGCGGCACGAACGCGGTGATGACCTGCGCGTTGCCGCGCTGCTCCATCCCGTTGACGTGGCCGCGCCGGCGATTGAGGTCGCCGATGACGTCACCCATGAATTCCTCCGGCGTGACTACCTCGACCGCGAAGATCGGCTCGAGCAGGATCGGCTTGGCCCGTGCCACCGCTGCTTTGAGAGCGAGCGACCCCGCCACCTTGAACGCCAGCTCCGAGGAGTCGGTGTCGTGGTACTTGCCGTCGGTCAGCGTGGCGCGTACGTCCACCATCGGGTACCCCGCACGCGGTCCGTTCTCCATCGCCTCCTCCATGCCCTTCTCGACCGCCGGGATGAACTCCGTCGGGATCGACCCGCCCCTGATCTTGTTGACGAAGTCGAAGCCCTCGCCGGGCGCCGGCTCGACGTTGACGTAGACGATTCCGTACTGGCCCGCGCCACCGGTCTGGCGGACGAACCGGCCCTCGACTTTCTCGGCCGTGCCCTTGATCGTCTCGCGGTAGGAGACCTGCGGCCGACCGACGTTGGCGTCGACCTTGTACTCGCGCAGCATCCTGTCGACCAGCACCTCGAGGTGCAGCTCGCCCATGCCGGAGATCTCGGTCTGACCGGTCTCCTCGTTGGTCCGGACCTGGAAGGTCGGGTCTTCCTCGGCCAGTCGCGCGAGCGCGGTGGCCATCTTTTCCTGGTCGGCCTTTGTCTTCGGCTCGATTGCGACCTTGATCACGGGCTCGGGGAACTCGATCGTCTCGAGCTTGATCGGCTTGTCGGGCGCGGCGAGCGTGTCGCCGGTCACGACCTGCTTGATCCCAACCGCGGCCGCGATGTCGCCGGCGTGAACCTCCTTGACCTCCTCGCGCTCGTTGGCGTGCATCATCAGGATGCGCCCGACGCGCTCGGTCCGGCCGGTATTGACGTTGAGGATGCGCGCGCCCGCGTCGAGCTGGCCCGAGTAGACGCGGAAGTAAGTGAGCTTGCCGACGTACGGGTCGGCCATGATCTTGAACGCAAGCGCGGCAAACGGCTCGTCATCGGAAGCGTCGCGGTGTGCCGGCACGCCACCGTTGTCCGAGCCCTTCTCGGGCTCGAGGCCCTCGACCGGCGGCACGTCGAGCGGGCTCGGCAGGTAGTCGAGCACCGCATCGAGCAGGACCTGGACGCCCTTGTTCTTGAAGCTCGAGCCGCACAGCACCGGGGTGATCTCGATTGCCAGCGTGGCGTTTCGGATCGCCTGCTTGAGGCGCTCGGGCGAAATCTCCTGCTCCTCGAGGATCATCTCGGTGAGCTCGTCGTCGTGGTGTGAGACCTCGTCGAGCAGCTTCTCCCGCGCGGCCGTGGCCTCGTCGACCAACTCCGCCGGAATGTCGATGATCTCCTGCTCCTTGCCGAGCTCGTCCTTGTAGACGATCGCCTTCATCCCGATCAGGTCGACGATCCCGCGGAAGTCGGCCTCGGCGCCAATCGGCAGCTGGACCGGCACGGGGTTCGCCCCGAGGCGGTCGATCATCGTCTGCACGCCGCGCGCGAAGTCCGCGCCGATGCGGTCCATCTTGTTGATGTAGGCGATGCGCGGAACGCGGTACTTGTCGGCCTGTCGCCATACCGTCTCGGACTGCGGCTCTACGCCGGCGACCGAGTCGAACAGCGCGATCGCGCCGTCGAGCACGCGCAGCGAGCGCTCGACCTCGACGGTGAAGTCCACGTGGCCGGGCGTGTCGATGATGTTGATCCGGTAGCCCTTCCACTCGGCTGTGGTGGCCGCGGACGTGATCGTGATCCCACGCTCCTGCTCCTGCGCCATCCAGTCCATGACGGCGGCGCCCTCGTGAACCTCCCCCATCTTGTAGGTCCGACCTGTGTAATAGAGGATGCGCTCAGTCGTCGTCGTCTTTCCGGCGTCGATGTGAGCCATGATCCCGATATTGCGAATCTTGTTCAGAGGGAATGTTCGAGGCATGAGCAGTAGTTATTGGGGGGAGAGAGGTGTCGGCCCGGCGCTACGAAACTGCACCGGTTCTCCCGGCGGAAGTTGCGGACATGAAAAAGGGCCCGGAGGGCCCAATCACGACGCACCTGTCGGGAAGGGGCGGGGGTCTATGCGGTGGACGACTCCATCACGGGGAACCTGCGTGCCTGGGGGCAAGCGCAGGTGAGCGTGCCACCCGAGGCCAACGCCGAATATAGCAGAGGTTCTGAGCCGTTCGAACGCGTGCTCGTCCGCGACGAGAGCGCCCATTCGGCGCCTCATCCGGAGCCCCACGAAGGTCGCTCCGCCGCCACCGCAGCGGTCGCTCTCGCGGCCGTTCTCGGCGCGCTTCTGATCATCGTCGCGCAGTTCACCGCCCTCTACCACGTGCATGTGCCTACGAGCGCCACCCCGGTCAAGAGCGTCGGCACCGGAGGCAACCACGCCTGGGCGCCGATCCCGCTCGCGCTCCTGGCGGCGGTGCTCGCCTTCGCCGCCTACCGGTACCGCAACCGCGTCGCCCTGCTCGCGATCGCCCTCCTCGGCGTCGTCACCCTCGCGATCGCGCTCCTCGGCGACCTGCCCGATGTCCACGCCACCGGCCTGATCGGGTCGGGCGCGTCGCAGTACGTGGAGGGCACTGCGAGCCCCAGCGCCGGCCTGTACATGGAGACGCTCGGGGCGATCGTGCTGCTCGTCAGCGGCGGCGTCGGGTTCCTGCTCCTCGCACCATCTCGCCCCCAGTCCGACTAAGAGCACTCTTACGATCTGGCCCCTCGACGGTCGGCATGCTGACACTGTCCGCCGAGTAGTGCGAGGCGCCAGAGATACGCCGTTACTCTTGGAAAACGCGAGGGTTGTCTCACTGCAGCCCCCGGTCCCGTGTGGTGGGCAGCCCTCGCGTCAAGCTTTCCGGCGGGGCGCCGGCGAGGGCGTCGATCGCCCCG